>Ga0308165_1005258_pt1 | contig 12165 bp, 9 predicted proteins | sample PhyWR2_FD_201032 | JGI IMG/M metagenome (GOLD analysis project Ga0308165, IMG submission 201032) | Phyllosphere microbial communities from UC Gill Tract Community Farm, Albany, California, United States - DLSLW.R2 | ecosystem: Host-associated > Plants > Phyllosphere > Unclassified | place: USA... | reverse complement strand
TGAAGAGCTCTTGCGTATCGGGCCGCATTTTGCTCACGGATATTGCCCTTGGACCAGCTATTCAGTAATTCATCAGTCAGTTGATTACGACCGGTATTGTACATCCCCAGCACGCGGGCTTTAGCCAAGTAAAAATTCTCTGATGACTGTACAACCACAGAACGCATCTGATTCGCACGGTTACGGGCATCAGACAGACGACTTTCAGGTAAGGGGTGAGTTAACAGCATTTCTGGTGGACGGGTACTATAGCGTGCCTGATCGAGTAATTTTTCAAAGAAACCTGGCATAGCCTGAGGATCAAAACCGGAACGCTGCAATACTTGTAACCCGATCCGGTCTGCTTCCTGTTCATTTTGCTGCGTAAAACTGATCATACTTTGCTGAGTACCAGCCATGGTACCCGATAGTGCAGCCATCCCGGCTTGAGGGCTGGCCATCGCTAATAAGATGGAACCTAAAGCACCTACCCAAGTCAGTGGGGCCCTTTTCTGCTGATCTTCCATTGCGCGCGCCAGATGACGCTGGGTGACGTGTGATATTTCATGCGCCAGCACTGAAGCCAGCTGACTTTCTGTGTCGGCGTACCGGAATAGTGCCGAGTGGAGCACCACGTTACCGCCAAAGAAGGCGAAGGCGTTAATATCGTCATTATTAATTAAATAGAACTGAAACGGGGTCTTGACCGAGTCAGCATGACTGACCAGACGCATTCCAAGCTCATTGATATACTGATTCAGTAATGGATCATTGATTAATGGCGCACTTCCGCGTAACTGGCGAACATAATAGTCCCCCATTTGCATTTCCTGGCCGATAGACAGAGTACTCCCTGCTGTAGTGCCGATATCGGGGAGTTGATCATTGAAATCAGCAGCAGGGGCAGGCAGGCTTCCTGCCAGTGACGCGAACATAAGCGCGGTAATCAGTTTCTTTTTCAACGGCCTGATCATAACTACTGTCCTGTATAGTCGAAGTCAAATTTTGACATGCCAATCCGGAAATAAGTTCGCGTATCTGGCATCTACTTTAGCCCTTAGCTGCGGGGAAGTCACTGCCTGAGCATTGGGGGGTTGTAGAATAAACCGCTTATTCAAGTGGTTACTACATTACACGGCAAAACAAAAAGCAAAGTCTTTTCTATGCCAATTGGTTACAATTCATATCCGCGAAAAAGACCCAGGAAGTTTATATGCTAGGTATGTTGTTACAGTGGTATCGCCGTCGTTTTAGCGATCCAGAAGCTATTGCGCTGCTGGTTATTCTGGTAGTGGGGTTTGGCATCCTATTTTTCTTCCATAATCTACTTGCGCCATTATTGGTTGCTATCGTTATGGCTTATTTACTGGAGTGGCCCACCGCGAGACTGGAACGGCTAGGCTGTTCGCGTACCTGGGCGGCCAGCATTATGCTGATTTTTTCCGTCAGTATTCTCTTGTTGTTAACCCTGGTAGTGGTACCCATTGCCTGGCAGCAAGGAATTTATCTGATTCGCGATATGCCAACAATGTTGAGCCATCTTTCTGATTTTGCTGCTACTTTACCGAAACGCTATCCGGCACTGGTTGATGTCGGGATTTTTGATGCCATGACCGAAAATATGCGCTCTCGATTAACGGGAGTTGGCGATCAGGTCGTGAAGTTTTCTCTGGCATCGCTGGTGGGGCTGCTGACCCTGGCCATTTATCTGATACTGGTTCCGTTGATGGTGTTCTTTCTACTGAAAGATAAAGAACAGATGCTCAATGCAGTACGACGCGTATTACCCCGTAATCGCACCTTAGCCGGGCGCGTATGGGTCGAGATGAATCAGCAAATTACCAATTATATTCGCGGAAAAGTGTTGGAAATGGTGGTTGTCGGCGTCGCAACTTACCTCGGTTTTATCGTCTTTGGTTTAAATTATTCATTACTGCTGGCCGTGCTTGTCGGTCTTTCCGTATTAATTCCCTACATCGGGGCCTTTGTGGTCACGATCCCTGTGGTATTTGTGGCGTTATTTCAGTTTGGTCATGGGCCAGAATTCTGGACTCTGTTTGCGGTCTATCTGATTATCCAGGCGCTAGATGGAAATGTGCTGGTACCGATACTGTTCTCTGAGGCCGTTAATCTTCACCCCTTAGTGATTATCTTATCAGTAGTCATTTTTGGTGGTTTTTGGGGATTCTGGGGGGTATTTTTTGCCATCCCACTCGCCACACTGGTCAAAGCGGTAGTCTATGCCTGGCCAAATGACGTGATTATTGATGAGGATAACGCGGTGTCATCCTGAGTATAAGGGATAACATTCACTCTGGAGATATTCTCCGGAGTGAATGTCTGAGATGAACGCACAGAGTCGAATCACACTATGGACTGACGGGGACGTTATCGAGGGTCAGGAGCTCGCCGTTACATAAGCTGTGGAGTGTATCACCCTGTTGACAGAGATAGGGGATCCCCGCTGCTCGGGCAATAATCGCGCTATGAGACAGGCTACTACCTCCTTTAAGGCTTATCCCTGCGACTGTGCTTACATCGAGCTGGAGAACCACCGAAGGATAAATATCATCGGCAATAATGAGGGTGGAATGCTGGAATACCGGGGCTTCCTCCGTCGCGTTTTTCAAATGGCCAAGCGTACGGTGCAAAATATCTTCTATATCGATATAACGAGCCTGTAGATAGGCATCATCCAGTTGTTGATACTGGAAACTCAACTCTGTCATCACCTTATACCAGGCCTCTTCGGCGCTGTAATGGCCAGTACGCAGTAGTTCGCAGGCGCTGTCGAGCAGTTCAGTATCGTCCAATAGAACATGATGACCCGAGAAAATAGCGGCAATATCGGCGGAATATTTTTCAGCTGCCAGTTGGGCCAGATGCATGAGATCGTCAAGAGTATGACCGATCGCTATTTTCAGCCGTTTTGCTTCTTCATCAACTTGGATGCTGACAGATTTTTCCAGGGAAAACGTGACAGGAGAGTACCGCAAGACTAGCCCGCTGATGCTGATTTTTTCCGCCACAGTTTGTTGGTGGGGAATTGATTCACTTAACTGCTCACCAAAATTTTCTGCGGCCAGAGTATTAAACGCTGCCAGCGCTTCCGTCGCCTGAGGACCTGTAGCGATCAGCTGAAGTTTATCGTGGCAGCGAACCTGGAGTAGGGCAATCTGATTAATACTGTCTGGTTTGATGTATTTACCGTCTTTTTCCAATACCAGATGTGCATCAAATCCCGCCAGGGCGTCAACCAGACAGGCTGCTGGACGAACATGCAAGCCGTTAGGATTGTGGATGATAACAGTAGCTGACTGAGCTTCAGGATCCGGCAAGCTAAGGATCTCTGGGGCTGGAACAGGAGCGTCCTGTGGCGGTAGCCCTAACTGGACACGCTTTGCCTGCAGGGAATTTTGTGCATCCATCATGACTTTTTCAATGCTGGCACCCGCAGCGGCACTGACGGTTGCGGCCAGAGTACCTTCCACCAGCGGTGCGGCACACAAACGGACTTTCTGCGCGATGGCAGGATCAAGCAAGTCTAAAGCTGTCTCAGCACTCAGCAAAGCGCTCCCCATATCCATCATAACCAACACATGGTCAGTGTCTGCCACGGACTCAATGGCTTCCATGACTTTAATCGGATCAGTCCCAATCGGATTCTCGGGATCATCTATTCCTGCGGCGATGGCCAGCCGACAGCCATCTCCCCTTAACATCTGCCGGGCCAGTTCCCCGACACCCTGGCCCAGTAGGGCACTATGAGAAACAATTACCAGATTTACCATCGCCTTATCCTTTGCTCTATTCTCTGGCCGCCGCGGCGAGCATCTGCATCATAAACAACACTGACGTTGCCCCTGGATCCTGATGTCCAATACTGCGTTCACCCAGATAGCTGGCGCGTCCTTTACGGGCTTGCATCGTTATTGTCGTTTGTACGGCTTGTTCTGCGACCTGGCAGGCGCTATCAAGCGCTACCAGCAGCGGTAAATGCTGCTCGCTAGACTGTTTAAGTGATTTTGCAACCGGTAGCCATACATCACACATGGTTTTGTCTCCGGGCTCAGCCTTACCGCGGTTAATGACCCCATCAGCCCCTTCGTTAATCATTTGATACAGCTCATCCAGTGTCAGGCTTTGATGAGACTGGGTCACTTGAGCTGCACGGATAAAGAAGGTACCAAATAGTGGCCCACTCGCGCCGCCCACATTAGAGAGCAGTACCATACCGGTATTTTTCAGAATGAAACCAATGTCTTTATCGGCAATTGAAGGCAGTTTTTCCACTACTTTGCTGAAGCCACGATGCATATTCAGCCCGTGATCCGCATCGCCAATTTCTCTATCCAGCCCGGTCAAAAAATCACGTTCGGTGGTGAAAATATCCCCACAACGATAGAGCCAGTTAACAATTTGATTTTTGTTTAGTGACATCATTATCTCCTTAGTGACCCCAGTTCAGGGCCGGGGTATGCACAGGAGCATCCCATAAAGTAAGAATCTCATCGTCGGCTTTCAGTAAGGTAATAGAGAAGCCTTCCATATCCAGCGAGGTACACCAGGTACCCACCAGGCTGCGCACGATAGTGATACCCGCTTGTTGACAGCATGTTTCCAGCCGATTGTAGATCCCGTATAGCTCCGAAAGAGGAGTTGCACCCAGGTTGTTAACCATGACAATGACCTTGTCTGTACGTTGCAACGCCTGTTTGTCCTGTTTCACTTCCTGCCAGTTACCTTTGGTACGGTTCCACTGGCGCAACGTGCGGCTGTAATGACTATTTTCTAGCAAGGTGTTAAACATCTCATCGACAGTATTGTCCAGCGAGGTAAAACGACGACGGTCGATGCCCGGCTCGCCATGGATCCCGACCCCGAACTCCATCTCGTCATCCTGAAGTTCAAAAGAAGGAATTCCGGCTGCAGGTACGGTACATGCACTTAACGCGATACCGATAGAATGGCCCTGATTATTCAGCTTACGCCCCAGCTCGGCACATGCTTCCAGAGAGTCCCCACGTTCCGCCGCCGCACCGACTAACTTTTCAATCAGTACTGTATTGGCGACACCACGGCGTCCAGCAGTGTAGAGACTATCTTTGACCGCCACATCATCGTCCACGACGACTGTCGCGACTTTTATACCGCCTTCGTGCAGTAGCTCGGTAGCGGTTTCAAAGTTAAGAATATCACCGGTATAGTTCTTGATAATCAGTAGGACACCTTCACCGCCATCAATATTCATTGCGCATTCGAACATTTTGTCTGGTGTCGGTGAGGTGAAGATTTCGCCCGGGCAGGCCCCGGTTAGCATCCCTTTTCCGATAAAACCACAATGCATGGGTTCGTGACCACTACCGCCACCAGATAAAAGAGCAACTTTTCCGGCTATCGGGGCATCAGCTCTGGTGACATAGACAGGGTCTTGATGCAGCTTTAATTCAGGATGGGCTTTAGCCAGACCGATAAGTTGTTCGTTCAGTACATCTTCGACACGGTTAATCAGTTTTTTCATTTTCCATACTCCGTAGGATATCAATGAGGCCATACGATTTATCTTGGCCCGGTGTCGGGGGCTTAAAAGATTTTCTCTCATGGTCGATAGAGTGATTTTGGCTTGGGCAGGAAAAAAGAAAACATGGGAAAAATAGGTTCCATAGTGAAACTGGAATTTATTAATTTGTTCCATAATGGAACTAGTTTTATCAAAAAAGGGTAACAATGAGAGGCTGGACCCTATTTTAGCCGCTGTGATGAATATCCGGGCTGCCAGTATCCATTGATGTCATTTTTTTTTAGCACACTGAGAGTGATTATTCAGTTTCTGTGCCGGCTCTGACTGTGATGTAAAGACAGACAGAGATCTCAATCCTTATTTTTTATCCGGTTTTGTGTTTCATAATGAAACGTATATTTTGATTTTTAGTTTCATATAAGAACAAAATTGATGAATGTTTTTTTACCCTCCACCCGCTCTAGAGTGATGTTACCGCGCCGTGAGTGTTCAACCTCCCGTTGGAAAGGGAGCAGAAGTGAACAATGTCAGGCGTCATCATATAAACGCGTTAAAATTCAATTTGAGGGTGAAAAGAATGCTACAAGTTATTCAATCTCCGGCAAAATATCTTCAGGGTCCTGATGCATCCGCACTGTTTGGCCAATATGCTAAAAATTTGGCAGATAGCTTTTTTGTGATTGCTGATGATTTCGTGATGAAACTCGCTGGAGATAAAGTTCTCAATGGTCTGCATGAACATAGCATTCATTGTCACGCAGAGCGTTTTAAGGGTGAATGCAGCCATGTGGAAATTAACCGCCTGATCGCTATTTTAAAACAAAAAGGTTGCAAAGGGGTGATCGGGATTGGCGGTGGAAAAACCCTGGATACTGCAAAAGCGATAGGTTATTACCAGAAACTGCCGGTCGTGATTATCCCGACCATTGCTTCTACTGATGCACCAACCAGTGCCCTATCTGTTATCTATACTGAATCAGGTGAGTTCGAAGAGTATCTTATTTATCCTAAAAACCCCGATATGGTGGTGATGGATACGGCTATTATTGCAAAATCGCCGGTACGTTTGTTGGTCGCCGGTATGGGCGATGCACTCTCCACGTGGTTTGAAGCAAAAGCTTGCTTTGATGCCAGAGCGGTTAGTATGGCTGGAGGTCAGTCCACTGCTGCGGCATTGAGTCTGGCACGGCTTTGCTACGATACGTTGATGTCAGAAGGCGAAAAAGCCTTGCTTGCTGCAAAAGCGGGTGTAGTGACTGTTGCTCTGGAACGTATTGTGGAAGCGAACACCTATCTGAGTGGTATTGGTTTTGAAAGTAGCGGGCTTGCGGCAGCTCACGCGATTCATAACGGTTTCACTATTCTTGAAGAGTGCCATCATCTATACCACGGTGAAAAAGTCGCGTTTGGTACGCTGGCCCAACTGGTGCTGCAAAACAGTCCGACACAAGAAATTGAAACGGTACTGGGCTTCTGCCAGAGAATAGGCCTGCCAATTACGCTCGCACAAATGGGTGTTAAAGAAGGTATTGAAGAAAAAATTATGGCTGTTGCGAAAGCGACCTGCGCGGAAGGGGAAACTATTCACAATATGCCATTCCCGGTTTCAGCAGAAAGTGTCTATGCCGCTATCCTTACCGCAGACCGTTTTGGCGAACAGTGGCTGGCCCGCAAATAACGTTACAGTGTGAAAAAAACACGACGTTATTACATATATGACTCGCCCCTGCTATTGCCAGGGGCTATTTGGTCTTTATTGCAGCTGAATTCACTGCTGAATGAGGTGAACGACAACCGGGTTTCACTGGCACATTTTATTTGGGATATCAAGGCAGGCGATGACTACGCAGAATCAAAGAACAGAGCAGGAGGTTTCCTCATTTATTGCTCAATCCTGGTATCGTTGCGGAAAAATTATGCAGCGAGAAAGTTGGCGGAACCCTCATCAGGCCCAGGGGCTAACCTTTGAATCCATAAGTCGTCGTAAAACAGCGTTGCTGACGATTGGTCAGGCTGCTCTGGAAGATGCCTGGGAATTTATGGATAACCGAGCCTGCGCGTTTTTTATCCTTGATGAATCTGCCTGTATCCTCAGCCGTTGTGGTCATCCTCAAATACAGGAACAACTCGAAGCGCTGGGTTTTTTAGCCGGTAGCTATTGTGCGGAAAGTATTATTGGAACATGCGCGCTTTCACTGGCAGCAATGCAGGGCCTGCCGATAAAAACTCATGGCGAGCAACATTTTAAGCAGGCACTGTTTTCATGGTCATTCTGCTCTACCCCGGTATTTGATAATAATGGTCGGTTATTTGGTTCTATCGCGTTATGTTGCCGGGCCACTGAAACGTCTGTTGCCGATCTTTCGCTCACCCTCGCGATAGCCAGAGAAGTAGGGAACTCACTGTTGACGGACAGTTTACTGGCGGAGTCTAATCGTCACTTGAACCAGATGTATGGTTTGCTGGAAAGTATGGACGATGGGGTCATGGCCTGGAATGAGCAGGGGGTGCTGCAATTTCTTAATGTACAGGCCGCCAGTATGCTTTACCTGGATAACCAAATAAGCCAGGGAAAAAATATTAGTGAGTTAATAACGCTACCGACGCTGTTACGCCGCGCCATTAAACAGGCTAAATCCCTGAATCACGCTGAAGTGACATTTGAAAGCCAGCATCAGTTTATTGATGCGGTAATTACCTTGAAGCCGATTGTGGAAGAACAGGGTAACAGTTTTATTTTACTGCTCCATCCGGTTGAGAAGATGCGTCAACTAATGACCAGTCAATTGGGGAAAGTGACTCATACTTTCGAACAAATGCCGGCTGACGATCCTGAAACCCGGCGCTTGATTCATTTTGGCCGCCAGGCTGCCAGAGGCAGTTTTCCTGTGCTACTACGCGGGGAAGAAGGGGTCGGTAAGGACTTAATTGCTCAGGCGATTCACAATGAAAGTGAACGAGCTGATGGCCCTTATGTTGCGGTAAATTGCCAGCTCTATACCGACAGTGCTCTGGGGCTGGATTTTATGGGAAGTGCGCAGACCGGTGATGAAAACGGGCGATTAAGTCGTCTGGAGTTAGCGAATGGCGGAACGCTTTTCCTGGAGAAGATTGAATATCTGGCTCCAGAGCTTCAGTCGACATTGTTGCAGGTTATTAAGCAAGGCGTTCTTACCCGGCTGGATGCCCGGCGTCTTATTCCAGTTGATGTGAAAGTGATCGCCACAACGACGATTGAACTGGGGAATCAGGTGGAACAGAACCGCTTTAGCCGTCAGCTCTACTATGCATTACACTCCTTTGAAATTGTCATTCCCCCTCTGCGCGAGCGGAGTAGTAGTATTCCTTCCCTGGTACATAATCGGTTGCGTAGCCTTGAGCGGCGTTTTTCGTCTCGTCTGAAAATAGATGAGGATGCCCTTGCTCAACTTGTGGCTTATTCCTGGCCGGGTAATGATTTCGAGTTTAATAGTGTGATTGAAAATATTGCTATTAGCAGTGAACAGGGCCGCATTCGCTTAAGTCATATTCCTGCTCATTTGTTCAGTGAGCACCCTGGCAACAGGAGCCACTCTTCTTTATTACCCGCCAGTCTGACCTTCTCAGCCATCGAGAAAGAGGCAATTATTCATGCCGCTCGAGTGACCAGTGGGCGGATACAGGAAATGTCTCACTTGCTTAATATTGGCCGCACCACCCTATGGCGAAAAATGAAACAATATGACATTGATGCCAGCCAGTTTAAGCGCAAATATCTTGATTAAACAGTGGTTCCGAATCGCCTGGCCTGTATTCAGGGGGGCGTAATTTTACTCTTCCTTGGTATTTTTAGCAGGAACGATTATGAGTCAGACAGCGAGTTTAAAAGGGCAGTGTATTGCTGAGATGTTGGGTACTGGTTTGTTGGTTTTCTTCGGTGTTGGGTGTGTGGCGGCATATAAGGTAGCCGGTGCCAGTTTTAGCCAGTGGGAAATCAGTGTGATTTGGGGGTTAGGCGTCGCTATGGCAATTTATCTGACTGCTGGGATCTCTGGTGCTCATCTGAATCCGGCTGTCACTCTGGCATTTTGCCTGTTTACTGGTTTTGAACGACGTAAAGTCTTACCCTATATCGTGGCTCAAGTCTTGGGGGCATTTTGTGGTGCTGCTTTAGTCTACGGGCTGTATACCAATCTATTAGCTGACTATGAACAGACCCACCATATTGTGCGTGGTAGCCTCGATAGTTTACCGCTAGCCGGCATTTTTTCTACCTATCCTGATAGCCATCTGGGGCTGATTCAGGCCTTTGGGGTGGAGATGGTTATTACGGCCGTGATGATGGCAATGATTATCGCGTTATCTGATGAGGGTAACGGTATTCCGCGAGGGCCGCTGGCACCGTTATTGATTGGTTTACTGATTGCGGTAATTGGTGCATCTATGGGGCCATTAACGGGATTTGCCCTTAATCCAGCGCGTGATTTGGGGCCGAAAATCTTCGCAGCAGCGGCCGGGTGGGGGCGGATAGCGTTTACGGGCGGTTATACCGTTCCCTATTTTCTGGTTCCACTCTGTGCCCCGGTAGTGGGTGCCTTGCTGGGAGCATGGGGATATCGTCGCCTTGTTGCCCCTCATCTACCTTCTGAGCCAGCGGCTGAAGTATCGGATAAAAAAACCTCCCGCCAAAGCGTCTGAGCCCTGTGGGGTATCTATACCTGTCGTTACAATACAAAACGCCCGATAAGCTTCATCGGGCGTTTTAAGGCTGTAGAGTCACTGAACTAATCGTTTTCTTTTAGCCAGTTAATCACAATGTCATGGTGGTTGCTGGTTTTGAAATTATCAAATACGTGCTCGACTTTACCTTCACCATCGAGCAGGAAACTAATACGATGGATGCCATCGTAAGTTTTCCCCATAAAAGATTTCTCACCCCAAATCCCAAATTGCTCACTTACCTGATGATCTTCATCAGACAGCAGGGTGAAGTTAAGTATCTCTTTCTCGACAAAACGGGACAGTTTTTCTGGTTTATCGGTGCTGATTCCCAGCACTTCGACGCCATGTGCCTTTAGTTCATCCATATTGTCGCGTAAACCACAGGCTTGCACGGTGCAGCCGGGTGTCATCGCTTTCGGATAGAAATAAACCAAAACACGCTGTCCCTGGAAGTCGGTTAAATTTACTTGCTCGCCGTCCTGATCTAGCAGGCTAAATTTAGGTGCGCTATCACCGGCTTTCAGTGGATTCATCGATTCTCTCCGTCTCTTTCAATCTTCTTGTTGTAGGTTAACCACGCTAATAGTGCCTTCTGCGTCGAGTTCTGTACATAGGGATTTAAAGGCTTGCTGGATAATACTTGCATCTTCTGAACCAGGACTATGCGCGGTAATTTGAATATAGAGTCTCGGTCCCCGGTCATCTTGAGCCGGAGTGGTACGGGAGACCAGTTCTGCGATATCCATATGATGGGTATCGAACAAGTGAGTAAAACGTTCAATCAGGTGAGGGGAGTCAGCGACTTCAACTTGTACCCAGACACTAACCGGCATAGGTGAGATACCTTGTGCAGCAGTACGCTTCATCACAATTAACAGATCAAGTTCCGCACCTTTCAACGGCAGTGTCGACTCAATCAGGGTTATCGCATTCCAGCTACCTGAAAGCAGCATGATAAAAGTGAACTCCTCACCCAACATAGCAAGGCGGCTATCTTCAATATTACAGCCACAACTACTGACGTGGCGAGTGATGGTATTGACGATACCTGGACGAGCAGTTCCCAATGCAGTAATAACCAAATAATAGCGTGATGAGGACATCAAACGTATTCTTCCTGTGTGTCGATGCGATAATCATTAGGAAAGCACAAAAAAAACCTGCTGCCAACCGCTTAGCGCCTTCTGGCTGCTTGCTTTTGTGATAGCACCAAACGTAACATTGGAGAACATGTTTGCACAGAGGGTCGCCAATGTTTACGGGAAGTATTGTCGCGTTAATTACACCGATGGATGAGAAAGGCCACGTTTGTCGGTCCAGCCTGAAAAAACTGATTGATTATCATGTCGACGCTGGAACGTCGGCGATTGTCTCGGTAGGAACGACCGGTGAGTCAGCAACGTTAAGTCATGATGAACACGGTGATGTTGTGATGTTAACGCTGGAACTGGCTGATGGCAGAATTCCAGTCATCGCGGGGACAGGGGCGAATGCAACCTCTGAAGCTATCTCTTTGACTAAGCGTTTCCACAATAGCGGCATTATTGGCTGTCTTTCCGTGACGCCTTATTATAACCGTCCGACTCAGGAAGGACTGTATCAGCACTTTAAAGCGATAGCTGAAAGCACCGACCTGCCACAGATGTTGTACAATGTGCCATCGCGTACCGGCTGTGACATGCTGCCTGAAACTGTCGGTAGACTGTCGTCGATAAAAAATATTATCGGTATCAAAGAAGCGACCGGGAACTTAATCCGTGTAAACCAGATCAAAGAGCTGGTGAACGATGACTTTATCCTGGTCAGCGGCGATGATGCTAACGCATTAGACTTTATGCAGCTCGGTGGTCACGGTGTTATTTCTGTTACCGCAAACGTAGCCGCGCGCCAGATGGCAGAAATGTGTAAACTGGCTGCCGAAGGGCAATTTGCAAAAGCTCGTGAGATTAATCAGCGTCTGATGC
>Ga0308165_1005254_pt1 | contig 12167 bp, 12 predicted proteins | sample PhyWR2_FD_201032 | JGI IMG/M metagenome (GOLD analysis project Ga0308165, IMG submission 201032) | Phyllosphere microbial communities from UC Gill Tract Community Farm, Albany, California, United States - DLSLW.R2 | ecosystem: Host-associated > Plants > Phyllosphere > Unclassified | place: USA... | reverse complement strand
CATATTCATATATTGTAAAACACGTATCCGAACTCTGTATGACAAGGTCCGGCGAAACCACGAGAAAACTCTTGGATTAACAAGAGCGCCCTTGTTCAGTTATCACAAAGCGCAACCGGCCCTGGAATCCTGAGAAGCGCCGAAATGGGTATAACATCGGCAGGTTTGCAGATTAGAAATGCGGGTAGTGGGGAACAAACGCACGCCAGAATGGCGTAACTGAGTTAGCGGAAAACGACGGTTCATTATCTCGTATCACCTCCACGGCCGCCCCAATCGGAGCGAACCAACAAGTCAAAGCGAATAGTTCAACTGCTCAACCCGGCTGGAAGTGGCGACACGATGATTTCATCGAGTGCTTTTTAGTTATCCTAAATCATTCGCGTTTCAGAAAGCCAACGAACAAGAAACGTGAAGTATGACGGATATGAGCCGCGCGCCGCGTTTTATACCGAGAAGACACTAAAAAAGCAAAGCATTAATGAAGACGTTGCCCGTCCCGTCAGGAAAAATTTCCAGCAGCTATTTCAATGTAATGCGAGCGATATCAAAAAAAGCTGGAATTCGAGCCAGAAAGTGACCTAAAATAGACGTCCAGATGTTAATCCATCTATACCGATTAACACTCAGACTGCCAGTGTCATTTACCTGCAGGCCTTGGTAGAATTATCTTCTTTGGCTATTCCGCATAGCAGTTTGAGCTAACAAAATTCTCCTTAGGTGAAATAAAACATGGCAAAACACCTGTTTACGTCCGAGTCTGTATCAGAAGGACATCCTGACAAAATCGCTGACCAAATCTCTGATGCGGTGCTGGATGCCATCCTCGAACAGGATCCAAAAGCACGCGTCGCGTGTGAAACCTACGTCAAGACTGGCATGGTGCTGGTTGGCGGTGAAATCACCACCAGCGCATGGGTTGATATCGAAGAGATCACCCGTAACACCGTGCGTGAGATTGGCTATGTGCATTCTGATATGGGCTTTGATGCCAACTCTTGCGCCGTTTTGAGCGCAATCGGTAAACAGTCTCCAGACATCAACCAGGGTGTTGACCGTGCCGATCCGCTGGAACAAGGCGCGGGCGACCAGGGCTTAATGTTTGGCTACGCAACCAACGAAACTGACGTGCTGATGCCAGCACCAATCACCTACGCACACCGTCTGGTGCAGCGTCAGGCTGAAGTGCGTAAAAACGGTTCGCTGCCATGGCTGCGTCCGGATGCGAAAAGTCAGGTCACCTTCCAGTACGATGACGGCAAAATTGTCGGTATCGATGCCGTGGTTCTGTCCACTCAGCACTCTGAAGATATCGACCAGAAATCTCTGCAAGAAGCCGTGATGGAAGAGATCATCAAGCCTGTTCTGCCGACCGAATGGCTGAACGCGTCGACCAAATTCTTCATTAACCCAACGGGCCGTTTTGTTATCGGTGGCCCAATGGGCGACTGCGGTCTGACGGGCCGTAAGATTATCGTTGATACTTACGGCGGCATGGCTCGTCACGGTGGCGGCGCGTTCTCCGGTAAAGATCCCTCTAAAGTAGACCGTTCTGCGGCGTACGCTGCACGATATGTCGCGAAAAACATCGTTGCCGCTGGTCTGGCTGACCGCTGTGAGATTCAGGTTTCCTACGCTATCGGCGTAGCAGAACCCACCTCCATCATGGTTGAAACCTTTGGTACTGAAAAAGTGCCAACGGAGCAACTGACCCTGCTGGTGCGCGAGTTCTTCGACCTGCGTCCATACGGCCTGATCCAGATGCTGGATCTGCTGCACCCAATCTACAAAGAAACCGCTGCATACGGTCACTTTGGTCGCGAGCATTTCCCGTGGGAAAAAACCGACAAAGCTACTGTGCTGCGTGAAGCTGCCGGTCTGAAATAATCGACTGACAGGTTTTTAAGAATGGCCAGCCACCCGCTGGCCTTTTTTATTTCTGCCGTTTCAATGCCTCTCCCTTGACCGACCCGCCCTGTCATTGCTCCCACAAAAGCACACACTATGAAAGCGATTACATCAGTGATGTAGCCATGCGTTTTCAGATTAATCTCTTTGCATGTTCTGACTTCATCTGCTGTTACATTCCGCTTCAGTTAAGTCTGAAATTGATTCTATTGGGATGCACATCAACTCTTTTACCTCTATATTTTCAAAGCTTTAATAAAGCTTACAAGCTTGAAGGAGTGTAACCGATTACACCAATGTGATTTGTCTCACATATTTTTACGGCGCACTAACCTACCCTTTTCATCAATAAAACTGATAACCCAACTGGAGGGCATAATGCCTGACAATAAAAAACAGGGGCGTACGTCCAATAAGGCAATGACTTTTTTTGTCTGCTTCCTCGCCGCCCTGGCAGGACTACTTTTCGGCCTGGATATTGGCGTGATTGCCGGTGCTTTACCCTTCATCACGGATGAATTCCAGATTAGCGCTCACACTCAGGAATGGGTGGTTAGCTCCATGATGTTCGGTGCTGCGGTCGGTGCAGTTGGTAGCGGCTGGCTCTCCTATCGTCTCGGACGTAAAAAGAGCCTGATGATTGGTGCCATCCTCTTTGTCGTCGGTTCGCTCTGTTCTGCCGCCGCGCCAAACGTCGAAGTACTGATTATCTCCCGCGTGCTGCTTGGCCTGGCCGTCGGTGTTGCGTCTTATACCGCCCCGCTGTACCTGTCGGAAATTGCCCCGGAGAAAATTCGCGGCAGCATGATCTCGATGTATCAGCTAATGATCACCATCGGTATTCTGGGTGCGTATCTTTCCGATACGGCATTTAGCTACAGCGGCGCATGGCGCTGGATGCTCGGCGTGATCATCATTCCTGCGATCCTGCTGCTAATCGGTGTCTTCTTCCTGCCTGACAGCCCACGCTGGTATGCGGCTAAACGACGTTTTAACGATGCCGAACGCGTCCTGTTGCGTCTGCGTGATACCAGTGCAGAAGCCAAAAACGAGCTGGATGAAATCCGTGAAAGCCTGAAGGTAAAACAGTCCGGTTGGGCGCTGTTTAAAGATAACAGCAACTTCCGTCGCGCAGTCTTCCTGGGCGTGCTGTTGCAGGTCATGCAGCAGTTCACCGGGATGAACGTCATCATGTATTACGCGCCAAAAATCTTTGAACTGGCGGGCTACACCAATACGACGGAGCAGATGTGGGGCACCGTTATCGTCGGTTTAACTAACGTGCTGGCGACCTTTATTGCTATCGGGCTTGTTGACCGCTGGGGCCGTAAACCGACCCTCACGCTGGGCTTCCTGGTGATGGCAGTCGGTATGGGCGTATTGGGCACGATGATGCATGTCGGGATTGACTCTCCAACCGCTCAGTACTTTGCTGTTGGCATGCTGCTGATGTTTATCGTTGGTTTTGCGATGAGTGCAGGCCCGCTGATTTGGGTGCTGTGCTCCGAAATCCAGCCGCTGAAAGGCCGCGACTTCGGTATCACCTGCTCGACGGCAACCAACTGGATCGCCAACATGATTGTCGGCGCAACCTTCCTGACCATGCTGAACACGCTGGGCAACGCCAATACCTTCTGGGTGTACGGCGCGCTGAACCTGTTCTTCATTGTCCTGACGGTCTGGCTGGTTCCTGAAACGAAACATGTTTCTCTGGAACATATCGAACGTAACCTGATGAAAGGTCGCAAGCTTCGCGAAATCGGCGCGCACGACTAAAAGTACGGCTTCCTCCCGACCGGGAGGAAGCCTCTTGCACCTCCCCGCCTCACGTTTTATCCTCTGCCCCTATGAAAACACCCCGTCTTCCCATCGCCCTTCAGCAAGCCGTCATGCGCTGCCTGCGGGAAAAACTCGCCCAGGCCAACCTGAAGCTGGGACGTAATTATCCTGAACCCAAACTGGTCTATCAGCAGCGTGGCACTTCCGCCGGTACTGCCTGGCTTGAATCGTACGAGATTCGCCTGAATCCGGTCCTGATGTTGGAAAACCAGCAGGCTTTTGTTGATGAAGTCGTGCCGCATGAGCTGGCGCATCTGCTGGTGTGGAAGCATTTTGGTCGCGTGGCCCCCCACGGCAAAGAGTGGAAATGGATGATGGAGGCCGTGCTTGGCGTTCCTGCGCGGCGCACGCATCAATTCGAGCTGGAATCCGTACGGCGCAATACCTTTCCCTATCGCTGCCAGTGCCAGCAGCACCAGTTGACCGTTCGCCGCCATAACCGTGTCGTACGCGGAGAAGCGACCTACCGCTGTGTGAAATGCGGTGAGCCGCTCGTCGCAGAATAGTCTTCTGAACATTCAGGAACTTTCCTGATCTGACTGATTGCATACAAGAACAACTTTCGCTACGTTGCGGGCTCGTTTTGACACGGAGTTCATGATGTCCCGTAATGTTTCTTTCGCTGTCGTGATTCTGGCGACGGTGCTTTCTGGCCCAACGCTGGCCGACGGTATCAATAATTTTTCTCAAGCCAAAGCCGCAGGCGTGAAGGTTAATGCCGATGTCCCCGGCGATTTTTACTGCGGTTGCAAAATTAACTGGCAGGGCAAAAAAGGGGTCGTCGATCTCGAATCGTGCGGTTACAAAGTGCGTAAAAACGAAAACCGCGCCAGCCGTATCGAATGGGAACATGTCGTTCCTGCCTGGCAGTTCGGTCATCAACGCCAGTGCTGGCAGGACGGCGGACGTAAAAACTGCGCCAAAGACCCGGTCTACCGCCAGATTGAAAGTGATATGCACAACCTGCAGCCCGCGGTGGGCGAAGTTAACGGCGACCGTGCCAACTTTATGTACAGCCAGTGGAACGGGGGCGACGGCCAATATGGGCAATGCGCAATGAAAGTCGACTTCAAAGAGAAACTCGCCGAGCCGCCCGTGCGTGCGCGCGGCAGCATTGCTCGCACCTACTTCTATATGCGCGATCGATACGCGCTGAATTTATCCCGTCAGCAAACCCAGCTTTTTAACGCCTGGGATAAGCAGTATCCGGTCACTGACTGGGAGTGCGAGCGCGATAACCGCATTGCAAAAGTTCAGGGGAATCATAACCCCTACGTGCAGCGGGCTTGCCAGGCGCAAAAGAGCTAACCTACACTAGCGCCAATTGATAATTTTGCGTTGCTCCCTCATTCCACCGAATCCAAAAGAGGCGGAATGAGGCGTCATCCGCACCCTTCATGGAATTCACAGTATGCGCATCCCCCGCATTTACCACCCTGAACTGATTACCGCCGGCAGTGAAATTGCCCTCTCTGATGACGCCGCCAATCACGTAGGCCGCGTTCTGCGTATGGGCGCCGGTCAGGCGGTGCAACTGTTCGACGGTAGCAACCAGGTCTTCGACGCTGAAATCACCCGCGCAGACAAGAAAAGCGTGCAGGTGAGTATTCTGCGCGGTGAAGTAGACGACCGCGAATCACCGCTGCATATTCACCTGGGCCAGGTGATGTCACGCGGCGAAAAAATGGAATTTACTATCCAGAAATCGATCGAACTGGGTGTAAGCCTCATTACGCCACTTTTTTCTGAACGCTGTGGCGTTAAACTGGATGCTGAACGACTGAACAAAAAGATCCAGCAGTGGCAGAAAATCGCGATTGCGGCGTGTGAACAGTGCGGTCGCAACCGTATTCCGGAAATTCGCCCGCCCATGGATTTAGAAGCCTGGTGTGCCGAAGAAGAGAACGGTCTAAAGCTCAATCTTCATCCGCGCGCCAGCGCCAGCATTAATACGCTGCCGCTGCCCGTTGAGCGTGTACGCCTGCTGATTGGCCCGGAAGGCGGTCTGTCAGCGGATGAAATTGCGATGACGGCGCGTTATCAATTTACTGATATTCTGTTGGGACCTCGCGTTCTACGTACTGAGACGACTGCACTCACTGCCATCACCGCGCTACAGGTGCGTTTTGGCGATCTGGGTTAAAGCATTTAACGGAGAAGAACATGATCAAGCTCGGCATCGTGATGGACCCCATCGCAAGCATTAACATCAAGAAAGATTCCAGCTTCGCTATGCTGCTGGAAGCGCAGCGTCGCGGCTATCAGCTCCATTACATGGAAATGGCCGATCTTTATCTGAACAACGGTGAAGCCCGCGCGCGCACCCGCATCGTTAACGTCGAGCAAAATTACGATAAATGGTACGAGTTTGGTTCCGAGCAGGATCTGCCGCTCGCCGAACTTGATGTGATCCTGATGCGTAAAGATCCTCCGTTCGATACCGAATTTATCTACTGCACCTATATTCTTGAGCGCGCAGAAGAAAAAGGCACCCTGATCGTCAACAAACCGCAGAGCCTGCGCGATTGTAACGAGAAGCTGTACACCGCATGGTTCTCGGATCTGACGCCTGACACGCTCGTTACTCGCAACAAAGCGCAGTTAAAAGCTTTCTGGCAGAAGCATGGCGATATCATTCTGAAGCCGCTGGATGGCATGGGCGGCGCGTCGATTTTCCGCGTGAAAGAAGGCGATCCTAACCTGGGTGTGATCGCTGAAACCCTGACTGAACATGGAACGCGCTACTGCATGGCGCAGAATTATATTCCTGCCATTGTCGATGGTGACAAACGCGTATTGGTGGTCGACGGCGAACCGGTTCCGTACTGCCTGGCGCGCATCCCACAGGGCGGCGAAACCCGTGGTAATCTGGCAGCCGGTGGTCGTGGTGAACCACGCCCGTTGACCGATAGCGACTGGGAAATTGCCCGCCGCGTCGGCCCAATGCTGAAAGCCAAAGGGCTGATTTTCGTGGGTCTGGACATCATCGGCGATCGCCTGACGGAAGTGAACGTCACTAGTCCAACCTGTATCCGCGAAATCGAAGCCGAGTTCCCGGTGTCCATTACCGGCATGCTGATGGACGCGATTGAGAAACGTCTGAAGCAATAACCCGCCCCCACCCTCATCCGCTTCACCCTCCCTTTCGCGCCAAGGCGATGCAGGGTGAAGTGTCTAGTGACAGCGCTTTTAATTATCTCCATACTGAGCGCTGTTGCTTTTTAAACCAGGAAACAGAACCTCTGACAATGAATTTACAGCATCACTTTCTTATTGCCATGCCTGCTCTCCAGGACCCAATTTTCCGTCGTTCCGTGGTTTATATCTGCGAATACAGCGAAGACGGCGCGATGGGGATTATCATCAATAAACCGCTCGAAAATCTGCAAATCGAAGGCATTCTGGAAAAACTCAAGATCACGCCCGAAGCGCGCGCAGCTGAAATCCGTCTTGATAAGCCGGTGATGTTAGGCGGCCCACTGGCAGAAGATCGTGGCTTTATCCTGCATACTCCGCCGGGATTCTCATCGAGTATTCGCGTTTCCGACAACACGGTTATCACCACCTCACGCGATGTCCTGGAAACATTAGGCACGCACGATCAGCCTTCCGAAGTGCTGGTAGCGCTGGGATATTCTTCCTGGGAGAAAGGACAACTGGAACAGGAAATTCTTGATAACGCCTGGCTGACGGCGCCTGCGGATCTGAATATTCTGTTTAAAACGCCGATTGCCGATCGCTGGCGCGATGCCGCAAAACTGATTGGGATCGACATTCAAACCATGCCCGGTGTGGCAGGACACGCATAATGAGCGGAACGCTTCTGGCTTTTGATTTTGGAACGAAAAGTATTGGCGTGGCGATTGGTCAACGCATCACTGGAACCGCGCGTCCGCTCACGGCGATTAAAGCGCAGGACGGAACGCCGGACTGGACGCTGATCGAGCGCCTGCTCAAAGAGTGGCAACCCGAAGCCGTGATCGTTGGATTACCGCTTAACATGGACGGCACCGAGCAACCGCTGACGGCGCGAGCGCGGAAGTTTGCCAATAAGATCCACGGCCGCTTTGGTGCTGTCGTTAAGCTGCACGATGAGCGTCTTAGCACCGTTGAAGCCCGCGCGGGTCTGTTTGAACATGGCGGTTTCCGCGCGTTGAACAAAGGCAGCATAGACTCCGCTTCGGCAGTGATTATCCTCGAAAGTTTCTTCGAACAGGGTTTCTAACCCCGTCTCATTTGCCCGCGCTGGCGGGCAAAATCTTCTTATCTCTCGATCCCGTTCACATTTCACCCGACTGCTTTTTGCATTCTCATGAGTGTTTCTATAAAAGAAACATATGTGATTATGCTTTTTCCAGCAGTCTGGCATTGAGCGAATAAAGCTCTTTAAGACGCGCCTGGGTGATGTCGTCATCGGTGTGCCACATGCCCGCAAAAGCAAGTGCGGCGTGATGAGCGCCGACTGGCTGGGCGATAGACACTTCACCGTCCTCATGCTGCCAGATGACATGCCCGCGCTCACGCTGCTGTGCAATGTGCGGCGCGAGATGAGTCCACTGCGTCGCCGTAAAGCGCGCCATCAGTTGCGCATCACTTTCATCGGCCAGCAGTGACATACCGATAACGGATTGCCACGCCGGAAGCATATGAAACCCAGCCAACGCCTGGCTGGTCGGACTGCCGGGAACGGAGTGCCAGATGTAAATCACCTGGTCTTCCCAAAGAACGCCCAGGGCGACGACGATATCGCGCGGCGCAAGGCGTTCAAGCATCGGCAATGCGCGGGAAAAAAGTTCGGAACCGCGAATGGCTTGAGCAGCCAGAGCGTGGATGCCCGGCCCGGGTAAATAACGGCGCTGCTCGTCCTGCATTGTCAGGCCGATAGACGCCATGGTCATCAGCAACCGGTTAACGCGCGTGGTGTTGATACCCATCAGGCGGGAGAGCTCCCGGCACCCGATCGCACGGTCGCTGGATACCAAATATTGCAAACAGCGAATGCCGTCGATCAGGCTTTGATTCGGTTGTGATGACATAGCAACGCTCATTCTTTCAGGAAGTGTATGACTCGATTCTACCGCCAGTTCAAAAGGATACAAGGTCATGAAAATCTATCCCCCAAATGATGCCAGAACCTTTCCCGTCTCAACGCTTAAAGCCGATTTGCTGGTCGCAGGCGGTGGACTCGCAGGATTGTGTGCGGCCCTGGCGGCGGCGCGCGATGGGCTGAATGTCGTGTTGATTCAGGACCGGCCTGTTTTAGGGGGAAATGCCTCCAGCGAAGTGCGCCTCTGGGCCAATGGTGCGACGTCGCACATGGGCAATAACAATCGCTGGGCGCGCGAAGGTGGCATTATGGGGGAGATCCTTGAGGAGAATCTCTGGCGCAATAAAGAGGGTAATCCGGTCATGTTCGACCTGGTTCTGCTTGATCTGGCGAAAAGTCAGCCTGGATTGACGTTGCTGCTGAACACCGCTGTTTATGCTGTTGAGAAAACCGGCTCGCGCATCACCGCCGTCAGCGCGTTTAACGCCATCAACGAAACCTTTTACACGGTGTGCGCCGCACAGTTTTGCGATGCGACAGGTGACGGGGTACTCGGTTTTCTGGCTGGGGCGGAGTATCGCGAAGGGGCTGAAGAGATTGATGAGCTGGGCGAGAAAATGGCTCCCGGCGATCACTTCGGGCATAAGCTCGGTCACTCCATCTATTTCTACACCAAACGTACCGCCGAGCCGGTGAACTTTGTTGCGCCCTCTTTTGCGCTCAACGACATCACAGAAATCCCGCGCTATAAACGTTTGACCTCGACCCTTAACGGCTGCGATCTGTGGTGGCTGGAATGGGGAGGACGCCTTGATACGGTCCACCAAAGTGAGGAGATCAAATGGGAGCTGTGGAAAATCGTCTGGGGCGTTTGGGACTATATTAAAAACTCCGGCGAATTCCCTGATGCAGAAAACCTGACCATTGAGTGGGTCGGAGCCATTCCGGGGAAACGTGAAAGCCGTCGCTTTATCGGCGATCATATTCTTTGCCAGCGGGACATCATCGAGCAATGCGATCATTATGACGCGGTTGCTTACGGCGGCTGGTCGATCGACCTGCACCCGGCTGACGGTGTTTACAGCACCCACGACGGCTGTCGACAGTTTCACAGCAAAGGCACTTACACCATCCCGTTTCGCTCGCTCTACAGCCGCTCGCTGGACAACCTGTTCCTGACCGGCAGGCTGATTTCGGCGTCGCATGTCGCTTTCGGCAGCGCCCGCGTGATGTGTACCTGCGGTGTATTGGGCGAAGTGGTGGGGCGTGCTGCGGCGCGGTGTCATACGCATCACCTGACGCCGCAAATGCTGGCTCACCCGGACCGCATACGTGGCCTTCAGCAGCACCTGCAGGAAACCGGATGTTACATTCCCCGCCAGTGGCTGGACAATCCCGCTCCCGGCGCGACGGTCTCGACCAGTAGCGAGTATGTACTGACTTCGCTTGAACCCAACGGCGAATGGCTGTCGCTTGAAGCGCGGATGGCGATTTTGATGCCCGTTAAACGCGGCGAGTCGCTGCCTGGCATGACGTTTCGTCTGCGTGCTGACAAACCCCAGCAGCTTACGGTCTTGCTGTTGGGTAGCGAAAAAGCAGGCAACTTCACGCCCGAATGCCAGTACGACGAATCGACTATCGACGTTAACGGCGAACGGGATTACAGCTGCAAATTTGGCTGGACCAGCGATCGCGATCAATACGTTTTTGTCGTCTTCGAGGCGTGCAACGAGATTGACATTGCACTGACCGAAACTCGTTTGCCAGGCCTGATGACCGTGTTCAACAGCCTGAATAAACGCGTGGCAAAGCATACCCGTCAGATTTCTGATGGGGATTACGGCGTGGAGGAGTTTGATTTCTGGCTGCCGCGCCGCCACCCGCAGCAAATCTTCCCGGCAATGCAGCTCGATACGCCGCTTCACTGCTATGCGCCCGATAACCTGCTTAATGGCCGCCTGCGTCCAGAGCAGCAAACTAACGCGTGGATCCCCGCCGATAATGACCCAAGCCCACAAATCGTCTGGACCTGGGAAACGCCGCAGAAAATTCAGGCGCTGACGCTTATCCAGGATAATGACTTCGACAATGCCATGGAGACGGTGCAGATGGGCCATCACAGAGCCATCACTCCGCACTGTATTACTCAGTATCGGCTGTGGGCTGACGGGAATCTGATTGCCGACGTCGAACAGAATCATCACGCCGTCTGTGAACATCGCTTTATCACTCCCCTCCACGCAAAAACAATCACTCTGGAGATCCTTGGCACTGCGGGAGCACGCCCCGCCGTGTATGCCCTAAACGTGCGTTAGAGTCGCCCCTGAGCCTTGCGCTCGGCCAGGCTTTGGTCAAAATTTTGCATCCCTGACTGCTGCCCGGTTTGAATGATGCCGGGCAGTTGCCAGGTTTTCCCCTCGCGGATGAGATTTGCTGATGCTGGCGTGTTCACCAGCATTTCGAAAAGCGCCACTCGCCCGCCCTGCGCATCACGCTCGAGCTTTTGCGCCAGCACCGCACGTAAACTCCCCGCCAGTTGGTTTCGTACAGGGTCTTTTTCCTCGGCAGGAAAAGTATCCACCAGCCGTTCGATGGCCTGAGACGCACCCCGTGTATGCAGCGTCGCCAGCACCAGATGCCCGGTTTCTGCTGCCGTCAGCGCCAGACGGATCGTTTCGCTGTCCCGCAGTTCTCCCAGCAAAATGACGTCGGGATCTTCACGTAATGCCGCACGTAACGCCTGAGAAAAGGATGGACAATGCAGGCCAATTTCTCGCTGTTGAATCAGACAGCGATTGCTTTGATAGATAAACTCCACCGGATCTTCCAGGGTCAAAATATGCCCGTCGGAATGGCAATTGAGATGATCCACCATCGCCGCCAGCGTGGTCGATTTTCCACTGCCGGTAGCGCCCGTGACCAGAATCAAGCCGTTGTCGCTGGAGAGCAGTTCGGGGATCGCTTTGGGTGCTGCAAGCTCCGACAGCTTGGGACACGTAGCGGGCAACAATCTGAGCGTTATCGAGACGCCATGAATATGGTTAAAGGCGCTGGCACGCAGTCGCTGCCCACGACTCATCGATACGGCGAAATCCACATGCCCATTCGCCCACTAGGCTCCCTGCTGCTCGTCGTTGAGCCAGGTTTTCAAAAGCTGCTCAACATCCGGGGCGGGAAAAGGCGCAGATTCAAGCTGACCTAAACGTCGCCAGCGCGGTGGTGAATTGCTGCACAGGTGTAGATCCGAGACGTTATGCTTTACACTAAGGGCCACAATTTCTTCCATATCCATACGACACTCCCCGGAAAATGAACGACATTGCGCATAACCTGGCACAGGTCAGGGACAAAATCTCAGCTGCAGCAATACGTT
>Ga0308165_1005252_pt1 | contig 12170 bp, 10 predicted proteins | sample PhyWR2_FD_201032 | JGI IMG/M metagenome (GOLD analysis project Ga0308165, IMG submission 201032) | Phyllosphere microbial communities from UC Gill Tract Community Farm, Albany, California, United States - DLSLW.R2 | ecosystem: Host-associated > Plants > Phyllosphere > Unclassified | place: USA... | reverse complement strand
ACGGCGTTGCTGATTGGGGCTACTGCACTCTCTATCAGTATGCGGACTAATCTGGTCCGTCGCCGTATGATTCAGGAAGGACTCCAGCCAGAAGCCCGGTCCACGCTGGTGGGGCTGATTCAGATGGCGCTGACGCTGATTGCTTTTGCCATCATGCTGGCACTGGTTATTGGCTACATTACCCTCGCGCGCTTCCTTGCCTATGAGCTTATCTGGATGGGGATAGTATTTGGCTTATTCTATATTTTCAGCCAGTTAATCACTGATGCTTGCGAAAGTCTGTTCTCAACTAATAATGCGTCCGGCAGACGGATGCAGGCTTCGCTTAATATTAATGAGCGTCATCTTGGCCAGGTTGCGGTACTGCTGAGTGCTATCGGAAAAACGCTGCTACTGTTGACTGCGGTGATGGCATTGCTCAATGGAACGCTTGGCAGTGCCACGCCTATTGAGCTGGTACAGAAGTCTATTGAGTTTTGGGGCGGTCAGGGCCTGGAGTCGATGAATATCGTTCCAGCGCATATGGTTAATGCTCTGCTTTGTCTGGTGGTGGGTATCTGGGCCCTTCGGTCGGTGAAGCGCTGGCTGGAAAATGACTTTCTGCCAAAAACCACCATGGACAGGGGAATGCGCGTTTCGCTGGTCACTCTGTTTAGCAACCTCGGTTTTGTGCTGCTGATCCTGATGACGCTATCGATTATGGGCCTGCAATGGAACAAGCTGGCCTGGATTGTCAGTGCCCTGTCGGTGGGTATCGGTTTTGGTTTGCAGGAAATTGTGAAGAACTTTATCTCCGGTTTGATCCTGTTGACTGAGCGTCCGGTTAAAGTGGGCGATTTGGTCAGTATCAGCGGGATAGAAGGGGACATTCGCCGCATCAACGTGCGTGCAACGGAGATCCAGCTTAGCGATAAGTCCACGGTTATCGTGCCTAACTCGCAGCTGATTTCGCAGAATGTCCGTAACGTCACTATGGGCAATGCGCATGGGGTGGCAACCATTACCTTAACATTCCCACTGGATATTGATCCGCAACAGGTACGTCAGCTGCTGCTGGACGTCTACAATGACAACGAACGGATTCTGGAAACACCGGAGCCATCGGTATCCTTTAAGGATTTGACTACCAGCGGTATTGTGATGTCGGTAACGGGTCAAGTGGCAAGCCCCCGACAGGTCAGTAGCGCAAAAAGCGATCTGCTGTTTGATCTTCTGACGCGTCTGCGCAAAGAAGGGATCATGCTTTCCTCACCGCAAACCATGATTATTGAACGTAAAGCAGGTAAGACAGAGTTGCGGGAAACGCTGGAGTAGCAGGAAAAGGGCCGTTACCGTTGTTGGTAGCGGCCAGCACTGAACGCTGAAACCAGTCTGCGCTTAGAGGGTATAACGGCGCGGGTTTTAAAAACGCCAGGTTACGCCAATCACCGGGCCACTGAGCAAGGTGTCATACACATGCCTGTGATTATCATAATTCACCTTCAGTGCCTTATAACCTGCTGATGCAGACAGGGTATCAGTGAAGGTATAGGTCGCACTGGCAAGAACCGACCATGTGAGATCGGACCCCACGCCAAACCCACCCAGATCCGCCTCAGACTGAAACGACCAGTTATCGGTTAAAGGAAAGAAAACGCGGGTTCCCACCAACGGATCAATCCACCCGAAGTTTTCGCTATAGGATGCAGAGTGGCGTCCGGTCGACGGATGGTGGGTAGTGACGGCAATACTGTTCGATATATGCCAGAAACGTACACCACCCAGCATGTCGAGGGTGAATTCTGGCCTGTCCAGTACGCGATATCCTCCCAGTAAGGTCGCCATAAACTGCGTAGTATCGACTTTAGCGTCTATACTGGCACCTGATGGGATGGTGATACCCAGCCCCGGAATTTGGAATGCAGACAGCGGACCCCGAGCCTGGGCATCGCTGGTGTCAACGTACATCATATTGCCGGAGAGAACAAAGCGCTGGTGGCGGGCCCGGATATTCAGAAATCCACCGACGTTCAGGTGTTCCATAACATCAGAAAATGATTTATCGACATCCACGGTAGAACCTCGCTGGAATGGCGATATTTTCCCACTGAGGCTGGCTGCCCACAAGAAGGGCGTGACTTGTAAGGTCCAGTCTGGCTTTTCATCCTCATGGACGATGGCTTCCCGCGATTGAACGAGGGCAGGCGACGTGGCCCAGGAAGCCTGGAGACCGTAAAGAGGCAGAGCGATGAGAAGCATCAATCGGTACAAGGTACCTTTCCTTTTCTGATAGACGGGACGAGTCAGGCGTTGATTAATGTTACCGAATTTATCCATCCAGTATTCTTTTAGATTAATATACTCTTTGCTGAAGTTAAATCCGCAAAATAAAAATGAGATAAGAACTATGGTATTGAAAAGAAAATCATTTCTCTCTACTTGTAGTGTCGCGCTCCTGTGTGCCGGGATGCTGATGCCAACGGTTGAGGCCTGCACACGGCTGGTCTATCTCGGTGCGAATGAGCAGGTGATTACCGCCCGTTCAATGGACTGGAAGGTCGATGTGGGCACCAATCTCTGGGTCTTTCCACGTGGTATGGAGCGAAGCGGAGAGGCAGGTAAAAACTCGGCAACATGGAAATCAAAATACGGCAGCGTGATAGCTTCCGGTTATGATATCTCTACCACCGATGGTATGAACGAGGCCGGACTGGTAGCCAATGTGCTGTGGCTGGTTGAGTCATCCTACCCTGAACATGATGCTAAAAAACCGGGACTGACGATTGCAGCCTGGGCGCAGTATGTGCTGGATAACTTCGCTACCGTGCAGGAAGCGGTTGATGTTCTTCGTCACGAGCCGTTCAGTATCATCACCGATAATGTGCCGGGAGAAGAGCGGTTAGCGACCTTACATCTCTCGCTGTCGGACGCCAGCGGCGATAGCGCCATCATTGAGTATATCGACGGTAAGCAGGTGATCCACCACAGCCGTAGCTATCAGGTGATGACCAATTCACCGACTTTTGAGAAGCAGCTGGTGATTGATGAGTACTGGAAACAGATTGGCGGTACCGTAATGCTGCCCGGAAGTAACAATGCTACCGACCGTTTCGCCCGCGCTGCCTTCTACGTCAACGCGATTCCTAAATCGGAAGACTTGGTTGAAGCGATTGCCAGCACCTTCAGCGTGATTCGTAATGTGTCGGTACCTTATGGTATTTCAACCCCTGACCAGCCGAATATCTCCTCCACACGCTGGCGAACCGTGGCCGACCAGAAAAACCGGGTTTACTTTTTCGAGTCAGCGCTCACGCCTAACGTTTTCTGGACTGATCTTAAGACACTCGATTTTTCTGAGAAAACCGGAAAGGTAATGAAGCTGGAACTCGGTCCGAATCAGATCAATGTCTACGCTGGAAACGCCAACGAGCAGTATAAAGAGGCAAAACCCTTTAAATTCCTCGGCGTTTAGGCAGTTATCTGTGTTTTACTGGCCTGCTGCAGCGCCAGCCGGTAAAACACAGCATTCGGTGCCGCATAAAGCGGCTTGAACCTGAAAACCACGAAGATATTCTGCTGTCAGTACTCTGCATCCAGCGCAGTGGAACTATGAAGGCAAGCCGTGCGCCCTCCGTGTCAGCATGGGTATCATATCGCCCAGAATCAGAGAAGGATGGAACAGCAACTGAAACTGAACCTCAGAATGTGAGAAATATCTGATGGTGGGCACTGTAATTGACACTAGATTTATATGACAGTGGCATGTCAATACTGCTCGTTACCGAGGTGTGCTTATGATGATATTTGAAACTGAAAATACGCCTGGATTTGAGGTATTTCAGGATGGTGAAGTAATATCCCTGTCAAACAAAGGCGGTTACATCGAAATAGACCGAGATCAGCTATTATCCTTACTTGTATTAGCTCGCCATTGGGCAGAAACCGGGGAGCCGATACAGTGACGGCATCTATAACCGAATTAATATGAGTCCTGTCTGAAACGATGGGCCTTTTTGTTGTGCGTCGAATATAGCGCTGTCAGTTGTGACTGATTCGCGACAGGAGTGAATAAGGCTGTTACAGCACGACTGAATCAAACCCATTCGATACTTTCATTCCATTTACCTACCACCTCTCTCTCGATAATCTGAATAAATCGACACGACGGCGAAAATTAAATACTAAAGATTATGCTGGCGCTGCCGATGTGCTGCTCTAGTGGGTATCTCTTGGCTCAGTTGTCGAGAAAGAACACGCCGCTGCCGTGAAGTTGGACGTTCATTATTCCTGTCGTAGAGGTCGTTTATGAAGTGGTATTACAAATCGTTCATTGCGCTTTTTATCATTTGTATGGCTGGCGGATTGGTGAATTCAGCCAACCATTACCACGGCCTGTACAAAAATGAGCAGTACAGAGCTAATAAGGCTGAATCACTGGCAAACCAGCGTCAGGCAACAATCGACGACATGCAGGTGAGACAGCGAGATATCTCTGCACTTGATATCAAACACACGGGTGAGCTTGCTGATGCAAAAGGCATGATTGAGCGTTTGCGTGGTGACGTCATTAATGGTCATGAGCAGATGCAGTTTAACGCCACGTGTTCTAAGACTGTCTCCGGTAGCTTGAGAGATGCAGAAAGCCAAAAACATAAAGCAGGTGCAGAACTCAGTTATTTCCGTCTCAGAGATGGAATCAACGTCGCGACTAATCAAGTGAACTATCAGCAGAACTTTATCAGGCTACAGTGCTTAAGATAAAAAGCCCTCAATCCTGGAATATCCCAATAGATTGAGGGATTGAAACGTAGCTTCAAAAAACTAACTTGAGTGATTTTAAATGAGTACACAAATCATAAATTGAATGTGAATTATTATCACATTAAATATAAAAATAATTAAATCAGTACCTGGCCTCGCAATCGCGGGGCTTTTTTACGTCTGTAGTCGCCATACCTGATACATATCAATCACAGAGTTTTAAAGAAACTCGCCGTAACGGTTGGTTTCTTTAAATGGGTGGTTTTACTGTTGGTTCGCGGAAAAGTATTTTTTTATCTTTTCTTCATACTCTTTAATTTTCCCTGGAGGCTGTGTTTTCACCCCACTATCAGACATAACGTCTTTTGATGCCGAGCAGGAATTCCAGGTCGCATCCCCCATAAACATTCCCTCTATCGGGCAGGTTTCAGTCGCGCATGCAAGCATAAAGGCTGGGTCATCATCAGGTGCGATGGTGTGATTAAATCCAATCCCAGACAGGCCAGAATATATTTTTGGTTGCGTGTTGCAGAACGGACAAGGTTTATAGTTTTCAGTTTCCATGTAGCCTCCAGTCGTTGATATTTTAGATTAGCAGGTTAATTAACCAAATCAATACTCGGGAAGATTGATGCGTGACTTTAATATATTGATTTTATTTTAAGTTGTATTTTATTTTTACTGCTATGAGTATTGTGGTACATAAAGCTTTCTTCGTCCATTTCAGGCACGGTTTAATAACACTGTCATCAGCGCTGTCATAATCGATCCGGTTTTTCACTTCCTTACGTACCAGCCTCTTTAACTCAGGCTGGTCAGATAGTGGCAGGGTTGCCAATAGCTCAGTGTAGCTGGCACGGTTCTACAGGTTGTTCAGCCATTTTCACTGGAAGATAAAGAGGGTTCGTATGGGTTGGTTCTATTTTTTCGAATTTTTTTTCGATATGTAAAAGGCACATAGCAACCTTAGAGACTGTATTTTCACCGCTCAACTACGATAAGCTGATCCTTCTCGATGCTGAAGGACTTTCGGAACAGGGGTATTGCTGAAGCTTATCAGCGACTGCTGCCAGAACTCACTAAGTACATTGACCATCCAGCTAACTCACAGAAGTCATGGATAGAGACATTGCCAGCTACAAGGTTCGATGTCGGGGGCAAGAATATCTTAATTTTACTCCGCTGAGGAACCAGATACTGTCAGATAAAGCTGGGGAAGGGCTACCTACTTTTTATTCCTCGTCGTAAATGAGCAACTGTGCGGCGAGTTCCATTTGACTGATGCTCACTGAATTTCCATTTGTGCAGAGCGGCTTCAACGTGGTCGGCGTGCCACCCTTTTTCTGGCAGCTCGCATCGCAATAAGCGCATCGACCGCCAAACTTCATGCGTAGCTCTGCGCACTGTTTGTTAGTCAGAGCCATCCTACTCACTTCCCTTCACAATCGTGAACACGCTAGCGCCGCAGTTAGGGCAGCCCATTGTTGTCATTCAACTGAACTGATCCCATAGTCAGGGGCTTTTAATTAGCCACAACGTACAAAAAATAATAACCGCTAGAGCGAAGTGTAACGCTCTATAAGAGGCGGGATTTCTATGGCTGTGTAGGTACGTGCTAGTTTTGCTCGTTTTCTGGTTGTTTTGAGAGGTGTTCTTGAGCAGGATAATTCAAGCAAAAGTTGAAGGGTTATCTTTAAGGTAATAAACTTCGTTGCACTCAGAGTGAATTCTAGTTCTAATTTGCATCTTACAAGGGAATCATGGCTGCCCCAAAGCTCAAAACAAACGACATTATCATGGAGTTAAAACCATCTACTGATGCTGGACGTTTACTTCTTAGCGATTTTGAAAAGCAAGTATTGTTACGTCAAGTTAGAAGCATAGACTTGCTTTATCAATCCCTTGCTCTGGAGGGGCTCATTCAATTGCTTGATGGGAAGTCTCGGCTGGGTATAGAGGCTTTTGAGCGTTCGATTAATCTTTGCCCTAGTGATGGCGTTACCTGGGTGAATTATTCATCGGTTTTGGTTCAGAAAAACCTATATGTTCAGGCTGGCATTTTGATAAATCGCGCTATTGATCAATCTATCTATCAAGTGTCCGAGCTAGCTTTAGAGTTTGGCGCATTTTGGTGTGATATGGATATGATAAAGAGGGTGTTAAACATGGCGGAAAAGTACGACTATGAATTTACAGATAGCGATAGTCCCTTGAGCCGATTCAACTCCATCAGAAAATTAGACGAGAGCCTAGTTGTAGATATTAGAAATGCTGCGTCTGTCGTACGCAAGATAGCCGAAGATAACGGTTTGCCATGCCGGAAATCAGCCATAGAAGATGACGGTTTCGGTGAGGTATCATTTTCTTGTGAGATTGATGTGGACGATGTTGATACATTGGTCAATCTCAATGCGAAGATCATCGATGATATGGTGGGGCTGGGGTATGAGACAGGGCGCTGTGTTGCTTACTTTAAGTCTGCGGAGAGTGTTTAATGCCTGTTACTCACGGCTGTTTTCTTGATATAGCTCGGGATTCAGTGGATAGGAATGGTGAGCAATGGTTAAGGAATGCGGTTAGCAGAGCCTATTACTCGATGTTTCATTCCGCTTTGAGGCTTACAGATGGGCATATCCCTGACAAAAACGAGCAGGGTGATAAGTTAACGAGCGGAACTCATAAGCGACTCTCCGACTATCTTTGTGATGGGCTCGCGGCAAGAGACTTTTCGCTAGATGTCACAGAGGCAAAGAAAATAGGCTTAGCGCTTAAGACGGCTCATCACAAAAGAGTTGCTGCGGATTATAAGCTCAACAACAAAATAAATAAACTTGATGCTCTGAGTACCATCAAGGCTGCAGAGGATTTGGACGATAAGGTCAATGCTCTCCTTGATGCTAAAAAGAAAGTTGTATAGAAGGTTTATCTGCTCAGATCTGACCGTTACCGGTTATTTATACAGGTATTTGTCAGATTACATCTGGCTTAAATTCTTTTCAGCCCAGATGCGTTTTCCATCGGCGTCCAACCACAGCACCTTTCCCCTGATGGGTTCGCTCATTATTATAGTGAGTCAGCCATTCATCAAGGTCTGATTGGCCTCATCATCACTGGCTTTTCGGGGGGATTACCATACTGAAAAAGGGTAACAGCAGGGCAGTATGACATTAAGGCGTGGGCAGATTGAATCTACAACCACGCGCTTGATGTCATACTTCCTGAGCAGTTCATTTTGCTATTAACGTGTAAGCGGGTAATAAATGTGATGAGCCTGCTGGGAAACTGGATCATGGTCGCCCAGCATTTTTTCAGCAACCATAAAAGCAAAGCCAAAGGAGACCCCAAGCCCTTTCCCGGTGATCACATTCCCATCAACAACAACGCTTTCCCCTGTATAATTACCGTCCTGACAGTCACGCCAGAGTTCTCCTGAACAGGTATATTTTCTATTTTTAAGCAATCCATTTGCGGCCAAAACTCTGGCGGGAGCGGAGCAGAGGGCACAGATCCAGGCGCCGGATAAGTCATGTCTTTTCAGAAAATCAATCACACCTTTATTTTTAGACATGGATAACGTTGACGCGGGTCCCCCGGGGATTATGACGGCATCATAATGTGAATCTATAACATCATCCATTATTCTATCGGCTACAATAGATAATGAAAAATATCCGTTAAGAGAAAGGCTCCCTGAACACGAAACGATATCAGTATCGATGTTCATTCTTTTTAAAATATCATACACAATAATCGCTTCGGCATCTTCAAAACCATCCGAAATAAGCAGTGCCGCTTTCATTAATAGTCCTTAATATACCCGTTATATTTCAAGCTACCTGAGTGTTGCCTGTGTCCAGTCCGTCGAATCACAGAGTTTATCTATGCTCATCGACGGGCTGAACTTGGCGCCTACAGGAAACTCGAGTTATTTGGGTATAAATAGCATTTATCGAAGGGTGAATATTAAAAATAATAATGTACGCTGACTCTGATACGGTATTATTTCTTGGGTCTTTTTATATCACTCTCTCTTTACCAGTACAGTTTCCAGCTTTGGGTTAAACGCACTAAAGCTTCAACGTAAAAATAGTCTCCCCAGCTGGCAGCCTGATCGACCCCCTTATTACTGGCTAAATGATAAACCGAGTGTTTGAGTAGCCCATTACCCGGCTCTTCGATTTTCGATAAATAGTTCTGGCTGAGTGACGACATCATAGCGCGGACGGCGGCTAAATAGTTTGCCCGGTCAGGATCGGTGACCGGCAGATGCTTACAAAGCTCCAGCAGGCCACATACCGCGATGGCGGCGGAAGAGGAATCACGCAGGGCATCGGTTCCCAGAAGAGCAAGATCCCAGTGACAAACGTGGTCTTCGGGTAATCGATTCAGAAAATAGTTTGCTAAACGTTTGGACAGTTCGAGAAACTCTCTATTTCCGGTATACAGGAAACTTAGCGTAAATCCGTATATTCCCCATGCCTGCCCGCGAGACCAGCAGGAATCATCCGCATAGCCCTGCTGCGTGCTACCGAAGCGCGGCTCTCCGGTTTTAATATCCATATAGTAGGTATGATAGGTTGAAGCATCATCGCGAACCAAATAGCGGGCAGCCTGAATGGCATGCTGATAAGCCGCTGTGGCAAAACGAGCGTCTCCAGTTTGTTCACTCGCCCAGTACAGCAGAGGAAGATTCATATTACAGTCGATTATCATTCTTCCTGCTTGTTCAGGATCGGATAAATCTCCCCATGCTTGAATAATTTTAGCCTTTTCATGAAACCGCTCAAGCAGTGCCTCGGCGGCCAAAAGTGCAAAGCCCCTCGCTTCTTTATTCCCCGTCAGACGCCAGTCCGCTACGCAGGAAAGCGTATAAAGAAAACCGAGATCGTGGGTGTTGGTATCTTCTCGTACGGCAATACGCAAGCCAAAGGAACGGACATTTTTTTCAGCCAGGGTACGAAACTTTGCTTCACCACTCATCTCCCATGCCAGCCATAGCTGACCGGTCCAAAAGCTGGTGGTCCACTCCACGTTTTCGGTTAGCGGGTAATAGCCCTCGACACAGGTTTCCGCCGGGAATTTTTCTCCAAAGTCAGACAAATTACGGCTAATCAACCCCAGCACTTGCTCCCGGGCACTTTGTAGCTGCTGTTGAAACATGAGATTGTCTTCACTCATAGCCTGCGGGTTATGCAGTGGCTCTTTCACGATTTGGCGTAACATATATTGACTCCTTTACATCTGGTCTCATAAAACTAAGGATTAATTTTTTCAACTACAGCTGGATTTAATGGTGTCGCAGCCGGAGTGCGATGAGTTCGGCAGGCTGAGAGCGTTATCGAGGAGATAGCCGTAAATATCAGTGCAATACATCCCATGATGATGTAGGTCTGTTCAAAACCAATTTTGTCATACAACTGGCCTGCGGGGGCTGAGACCACCACGTTCCCGACATACAGCATGGCCTGATATCCCAGTAAATACATGGTCGCATTGACACGTTTATCAAAATGTTCAGCGATATATTTGAAAACGGAGACCAGTAGCAAACAAATTTCCAGACCATATAACGGTTTTAGTACCGAAATAAGCAGATGCGAGTCGCATACACCAGAGATAATAAGCCGAGCCCCGACCACTAGCCCAACAATTAACAGTCCTTTTTTGGCACCGATATAGTTAACAAAGGCAGGAATAATCATATACATGAGAAATTCCATCCCCGACTGTACTGTACCGAGATAACCAAAAATCGCATTCCCCTGATGGACATCATCAAAAAAGGTCACAAAATAGCGAGAGAACTGCTGTTCTGCGATAAACATCATCCAGGCGACGCCGGCGATGTACAGACAGAATGCCCAAAATTTTCGGCCTTTTATTAAGGCATAGACATCTGCCAGAACAATTTTCTCTTTAGAAATGACTTCACTGGCGTTGGCCGTCCCTGAATTCACTTTCAAGCTCAGCAGTACAAAGAGCATAAGCACCGAGATCACGCTGCCTAAAATGAAGTTATAAGAGGGGGATAAATTAAAGAGAATACCTGAGAATGAAGAGGCAACCGCCCAGCCCAGAGACCCCCACATTCTGATTTGGCCAAACTCCATACCGTTCAGACGACTATAGCGATCGGTGTAGGACTCACAGGCAGCGACGCCAGCATACCAGGCAAAGCTTAAATAAATAGCACCAACAATAATACCCAGTAAAGTATTAGAGAGCAGCAGTGGTTGATAGATATAAATAAAAAACGGTGCCATTAATGCCGACATAACAACGACAAAATAGAGTAGGTATTTACTCATCCCCATTTTATCTAAGATATAGCCATAGATAGGTTTTAGAATAACGGAGAAAATACCGTTTACGGCAAAAACAGTTCCAATTACAGCACCGCTAAGTTGTGTTTTTTGACCTAGCCATATGGCTAACAAGCCAATGCTGGCCGACCAGGTAAAGAAATACATAAAAATAAACGTACTTATTTTATAATACTCAGAGCGATTTTTAGATGTTATATTTTTCATAACAACCCCAATGGTTATTTATATTTTTAATTAAACGTAGGTTTAGATATTAATAGGCAATGCTTTACTCTTATTCAAATAGTGAATGAATAACTGATTTTCACGTAGCGCCAGTTGTGGTGCTGGACTAAATATCCTGTCTCTTTCGCCACTGGCCGCTACTGCACTAATAAGCCAGTTTATCCCCGGAGAAATTAATCCGCTTAAGGTGGGAATTACGGCACATTCAGCGAACATAATGCTGCTATTCGGTGGGGTTATCACATAGCCGGATGCTCGGGCGCTAAAGGGTGATAAATCACGGATAATACTGCTGCCGTTGCGGGCGGATACTAAGCTTTCCCGTTGATCCGGCGGACTGGGCGCCACATTCTCATAAATTGTGGCAAATCCGCCCTCTACCGTTTTGAGACGCCGGGCGCTGTCGATACGGTGGATGCGAAGGTGCCATTCGCCGCAGGCGACCAGCCAGGTATCAATATGCACATCTTTCCAGGGTGACCATCGCGACCAAATCATATCCGAATCGACGCGTACCTCCTCACAATCCCGTCGACCGCGCCAGTAATCATCTTCTTCGCACAGCAATAACATCGAATCACAGGCCGCATGCTTGATGCCATAACGCCCGCGCTCAAAAGTGAATCCAAAAAGTGATGAATAGGCAAACTTGGTGTATTTCGACTCGGTGTTGACGTAATTATTCAGCTCCAGCTGACCCGATGTCAGTAGATAAACGTGGCTGCTATCTTGAGGATGAATAACAAGCTGCGATGCCTGAGGGATCGCGTGATGTTCATTGAGCACGGGTAGCTCTTCTTCAGAGCAGGTCCAGAAGATATCATCCTCGGGAATGGCCACAATCAGAAAGGTTTTTAATGCCCAGTAGGGAGAGCCTGG
>Ga0308165_1005251_pt1 | contig 12173 bp, 9 predicted proteins | sample PhyWR2_FD_201032 | JGI IMG/M metagenome (GOLD analysis project Ga0308165, IMG submission 201032) | Phyllosphere microbial communities from UC Gill Tract Community Farm, Albany, California, United States - DLSLW.R2 | ecosystem: Host-associated > Plants > Phyllosphere > Unclassified | place: USA... | reverse complement strand
TACGGGATTGCCACTGCGTTTTAAGGCTGTTCCATTTGATCATCCGATCTGGATTTTATATTCTTCGGGTACTACTGGTAAACCTAAGGCGATCACGCATAGTTGTGGCGGTATTTTACTGGAACATCTCAAAGCTTTGGCTCTTCACCAGAATGTGCAAGCGGGAGAACGATTTATTTGGTATGCAACTACTGGTTGGATGATGTGGAACTATGCACTTTCTTCTTTATTGGTTGGTGCTACACTGTGTATTTACGAAGGCTCATTGGTCTACCCTGAAAAATTATCTTTTTGGAATTTTACTGATGAGCATGAGATTGATCATGTGGGTGCGGGTGCGGCTTATTATATCGCGAATCAGCAATTTGATTTGATAAAACCGCGTTATCAACCTAAAACTATAGGTTCGACAGGGTCTCCTTTACCCCCACAGACTTTTTGTTGGCTGCAGCAGCAATTTCCGCAAGCACAGATTATTTCGTTAAGTGGTGGTACTGATGTATGCAGTGCTTTTTTGTCTGGAAATCCGTTGTTACCTGTGTATGCTGGTGAAATACAGTGTTTAACTTTAGGGTCGAAGATTGAAGCTTATAATGAAAATGGAGAATCGGTAAAAAATGAGGTGGGCGAACTGGTTATTACGTTGCCTATGCCTTCCATGCCCATATATTTTTGGAATGATGTTGATAATGAGAAGTATCTAGCTAGTTATTTTGATAAATATCCGGGTGTTTGGTGCCATGGTGATTGGATCAAGTTTACCGAGCACGATGGTATTGTCGTTTATGGACGTTCTGATGCGACATTGAATCGGGGTGGAGTGCGAATTGGCACTGCAGAAATCTATAATATAGTGAACACTTTTTCGGAAGTGGCAGACAGCTTAATTATTTGTCTTGATCATGAAGATGGAACGTCTACGATGCCACTGTATGTCCAGATGCGGGATGGGATTTTGCTGACTGACGAACTTAAAGCTGCTATCAAATTAAAGTTGAGAAAGAGTTATAGTCCGCGCCATGTACCTGATGATATTGTGTCAGTGCCAGCGATACCTTATACGCTAAGTGGAAAAAAATTAGAGATTCCTGTGAAAAAAATTATGATGGGAGCTCCGCTAGAAAAGGCTGTAAGTGTAGCTGTATTGAAAGATCCTAAGTCTTTGGATTTTTGGCTTAATTCACTTTAGTTGAGCTATTTGTTTGTTTCGTGGTAAATGATTACTGTATCTAAAAAATAAAGCTCTGATTTTAAAAATCAGAGCTTTATTTAAAAAAAATAGTATTTTTTTCTTTTGTGATCAGGTTTGGATCACGCCGACATTGTAGCGTTCTGTTATTGGATTATGATTGGCGGCTTCTATACCTAAACTAATCACATTTCTTGTCTCATCCGGTCTAATGACTCCATCGACCCAGATACGAGCGGCGGCATAATAAGGACTTAACTGCTCGAAGTAACGCTTCTTGATATCATCTAACAGGGTGTTCTTTTCTTCTTCTGAAATGTCTATTCCTTTAGCTTTTAAGGCAGACTCTTGAATTTGTAACAGGGTGTTTCCTGCTGCGGCTCCACTCATAACTGCCATTTGTGCAGTAGGCCAAGCATAGATTAATCTAGGATCGTAGGCTTTACCACACATTGCGTAATTTCCGGCTCCATAGCTATTGCCGATAATAAATGTAAATTTGGGCACCACTGAATTTGCCATAGCGTTGACCATCTTAGCTCCGTCTTTAATGATTCCTCCTTGTTCTGAGCGACTACCGACCATAAAACCTGTTACATCCTGTAGGAATACCAGCGGAATTAATTGTTGATTACAGTTCATGATAAAGCGCGCAGCCTTGTCTGCCGAATCGCTATATATCACACCACCCATCTGCATTTCAATGGCACCAGCCGGTTTTTTGGCTTTAACTATTTCTCGTTGATTGGCAACGATACCGACTGCCCATCCATCTATACGTGCTAGGCCGCAGACGATGGTTTTGCCATAATCTTGTTTGTATTCTTCAAATGTACCTTGGTCAACTAAAGCTTCTAATAACTTGTGCATAGAATAGGGTTTGGTACGATCTAGGGGCAATATTTCTGCTATTTCTGCACTTTTTCGTAGTGGTTCTTTAGCTTCTTTTCGATTGAAACCTGCTTTTGGATGTGCACCAAGCTTGTCCATAACGCCTTTTATGGCGTCCAAACAACTTGCCTCATCTGGAAATTTATTGTCTGTGACTCCTGAGATAACAGAATGTGTACTTGCTCCGCCTAATGTCTCTGCATCTACCGTCTCGCCAATAGCAGACTTTACTAAATAGGGACCGGCCAAAAATACGGAACCAGTTCCTTCAACAATAAATGCGTAATCGGACATGATGGGTAAATAAGCTCCTCCTGCAACACAACTACCCATTATAGCTGCAATTTGGGGTATACCCATCGAGGACATTTTAGCATTATTTCTAAAAATACGTCCAAAATGTTCTTTGTCGGGAAAGATCTGATCTTGCATCGGTAAAAATACGCCTGCAGAGTCAACGAGATAGATGATGGGAATTTTGTTTTCCATTGCAATTTCTTGCGCACGAAGATTTTTCTTGCAACTAATAGGGAACCAAGCGCCAGCTTTTACGGTTGCATCATTGGAAACAATGACGCATAATTCGTCTTCAACGTATCCTAAGACACATACAACACCTGCATTTGGGCAACCGCCTTCTTCGGGATACATTTTATCTCCTGCAAATTGGGCAATTTCAACATAAGCTTTGTGATCATCTAAGAGGTATTCGACACGCTCCCATGCGGTGAGCTTTCCTTTTGCTTTTAATTTTTTGATTTTATCTTCGCCACCTCCCAAGCGAAGTTCTGCTCTTTTTAGTTCTAACTCTACAATTAGTTCATTCATGTTATAATTGGATTTTAAGCATGTCAAATTCAGAATTTGATAATATGAGATAAATTTAACATTATATTTTGAGTTTCTCTAAAAAAAGATGTTATAATTTTGTTATTATTGTAAATAACAGAATTCCAATTATAAATTAAAGATAACATTTATGTTTATTGAAAATGAACAACAAATGATGATGATTCGTCAAAGTGCTAGAGACTTTGCGGAAACTCATATTCGTCCCTACATCATGGAATGGGATGAGGCACAAACATTTCCTGCGCCTTTATTTAAGAAACTTGGTGAGCATGGTTTTATGGGTATTATTGTCCCTGAAGCTTATGGTGGGTCTGGTTTTGGATATCAAGAGTATATCACTGTTTTGGATGAAATATCCAAAGTCTGTGGTTCTATAGGACTTTCGGTAGCGGCACATAATTCATTGTGTACAAACCATATATTGAGTTTTGCAAATGAAAGTCAAAAGCAAAAATATCTACCCAAATTAGCAACGGGAGAATGGCTTGGTGCTTGGGGACTGACAGAAACAGGTTCGGGGTCTGATGCTGGAGGTTTGGCAACTGTGGCGGTTCGTGATGGTGATTATTTTGTGCTGAATGGTTCTAAAAATTTTATCACGCATGCGATTAGTTCGGATGTAGCTGTTGTGCTTGCGCGTACAGGTGAGAAGGGAGACAAAAAAGGAGTGACTGCTTTTATTGTCGAGAAAGGGACTGAAGGGTTTTCTGCTGGTAAAAAGGAAAACAAGCTAGGTATGCGTGCCTCGGAAACTGCTTGTTTGTTTTTTGATAATTGCCGTATACATCAGGATCAGATGGTCGGTGAGGAGGGACAGGGCTTTGTTCAGGCATTGAAACTATTGGATGGTGGACGTATTTCGATTGCAGCGCTATCATTAGGTATTGCTCGCGGTGCATATGAGTGTGCTCTGAAGTATGCAAATGAAAGGGAGCAGTTTAATCAGAAGATTTTTGAATTTCAGGCTGTTGGCTTTAAGCTTGCTGAAATGGCTACTGAAATTGAAGCGGCAGAATTATTAACTCGTCAAGCTGGTTATATGAAAGATCGTGGTGAGCGTATTTCTAAAATAGGGGCAATGGCTAAGCTGTACGCATCTGAGGCTGCTGTGTCTGTATCTAATGAATCAGTACAGATCTTCGGGGGATATGGTTTTACGAAAGATTATCCTGCAGAAAAGTTCTTTAGGGATGCAAAATTATGTACAATCGGGGAAGGTACATCAAGTATACAGAAGATGGTTATTTCTCGGGAAATTCAAAAAGATGTCTAAAAAGGATGCTGTAATTTTGGTGGAATGTCCACGAGATGCTATTCAGGGGATAGCACAGTTTATTCCAACGGAAAAAAAGGTTAAGTATTTGAACATGCTGCTTGAAAGTGAGCTGTTTGACTGGCTTGACTGCGGATCGTTTGTATCTCCAAAGGCTGTTCCGCAATTGGCGGATACAGAAGAGGTGCTTCGTCAGTTAAATACCTCTGGACAAACGAAGCTGCTGGGCATTATTGCTAATGAACAAGGTGCTCTACGTGCTGTGAAATCGGAGAATATTACTTATTTGGGTTATCCATTTTCGATCTCTGAGGTCTTTCAAAGACGCAATACGAATGCTTCTATTGTGGATTCTTTTGAACGGTTGAAGGGGATTGTGGAAATCGCTCATCGGAATAAAAAACAAATGGTCGTCTATATATCCATGGCATTTGGAAATCCTTTTGGTGATTTTTGGAGTAATGAGCTCGTGCTTGATTGGATGGACAAAATTGCTGCCCTAGGGGTTGTCGAATTCTCCTTGGCGGATACAACGTCGGAGGCAACAGCGCCACAGATAACTGAGCTTTTTGAACAAGCGATCCTGCAATTTCCGGCATTACATATTGGAGCTCATTTTCATTCTCCTAAAGCGAGTAGTTTGGATAAAATTAATGCGGCTTATCTCGCTGGTTGTCGGAAATTTGATGGTGCTATTTTAGGTTTTGGCGGTTGCCCTTTTGCCGAAGATGAATTGGTTGGCAATATACCAACTGAGGATTTATTGTATTATTTTGATCGAAAAGGACAGGATAAAATAATATCTTTAGGGGGTGAGTTTGTTAATTTAATATCATAAAGTCAGTTACTTATGGATTGTTATATAAATTATAAGTTTATTAAGGTAAAATTGGTTGATCATGTTTTTCATTTGACACTTGCTCGTGCTGAAAAGCGTAATGCATTTACGCCAATAATGATTGATGAGATTTATCATGCGATACAAATAGCGGATGCTGATCCCGAAGTTCGGGTTCTGCTACTTGATGCTGAAGGTCCTGTTTTTTGTGCTGGTATGGATCTAAAAGCTTTTGAGAATCCAGATAACATGGAGTATTCGGATGTAGTGCCGCACGTGGATTTGTCATTGGGGGAGGTGATGTCATTTCTGAATAAACCGTCGATTGCGGTTATTGAAGGTCATGTGATTGCTGGTGGTTTTTTGATGATTTTGGAGTGTACTTATGTTTTTGCGCATTCGTCTGTCCAGTTTTCTTTACCTGAGGTACAGATTGGTTTATTTCCTTTTCAAGTGTTGGCTGGTCTGTTGAAGCATCTTCCCTATCATAAAGCGATGGATCTCTGTATACATTCTGAGGTCATAACGGCCCAGGAAATGAAAAGCATGGGACTAGTATATGAGTTAATGGATCAAAAGCCAGATGTTTTGCCTGCATTGATGGCTAAGCTTACTTCTGCTGCTCCTTTGGCAATAAAGATGGGCTTTGAGGCGGCGAACCAATTGCGTGAGCTTAAATCGGCTGATCAGTATACTTTTTTACTTCGACAGTTGGATAAATTGAGGACGAGTCATGACTTTAAAGAAGGGGTGACTGCGCGTATTGAAAAAAGGGCTCCCAAATGGAGGGGCGAATGATCGTGTTATTAAAATGTTTTAAAACTGGGTGTATTTGTTGATGGTGAGTCCCCTCAGGGTGTAGATGTAGTGATAATGCCTCTTGTCCAAGCAGTGTAGATCAAGATCGTTTTGAACTTATCTGCACTGCTTTGTTTTTTTGGTTTTATATTACTAATGGTGAATATAATGATCATGGTGATCAGTTGTATGAATAAGAAGCGTTCTTTGATCATTTTTTGAAAGTTGCTGATAGAATAATTTGATCATTGGAAGCCCAATATAAATAGGGTTGATCCTAAGATAAACTGTATGTAAATTAAGATAAAAGTGATTATTTAAAGTATATATCATACAGTTTTTAACTGATCTTTTTTAGTTCATGTTACTTGAATTTGAGAATTAAAATGCCATCAATTGATTAGTGTTAAAGGTCTCGTATGCTGCTATTTGTATGGAAAGCACAATGGGTTTGATGTCGTGATTATATTTTCTTGAATTTCCTGTTTTTAAATTGTAAATTTATGAGATGACTGATTTTGGTACAAGAAAAGGAGGCTACACACAAATGAAGGGGTTTGGTCAAAAAGCCAAGTATGCTCTTGATAGGATCAGGTTTTTGACAAAACAACGTGGAGTGGTCAATACTTGTAAATTTATTTATAGTCGCTATTTGTATTTTTTAAAGTACCGCATTAATCTGGCTGGGGTAATGACACCGCAAGAACTTAATATTCAGAACAAAGGTGCATGTAATTATGAGCCTATTGCACATTACACTTTTAATACAATGTTGAAAAATATCGATTTCTGCTGGCATGAAAGCACTTTTATTGATTTTGGATGTGGAAAAGGGGCTGCTATTTTGCTGGCAACTCGATACAATTTCAAACGTTATATAGGTGTTGAACTATCTCCACTGTTGGTAGATGAATGTCGTAGAAATGTTCAAAAATTTATCGGAAACAGGGTTTTAGATTATAAAATTGTCAATTGTAACGCAGTGGATTATGTCATTGAGGATGATGTCAATGTATTTTATTTTTTTAACCCATTTGCTCCATCTGTTTTAAAATCTGTGCTAGATAATATGGAATTATCTCTGAATAAGAGATATAGAAAAATAATAATTTTATACTGCAATGGGGTGGATGTATCGTTCATGTTGGATCGTGGCTATAAAATAGTTTACTCGGAAGATATAGATCCTATTACCCGCTATTCATGTGGTAATTATGCACTTGTAAATTAGTGTTATATTGAAATATTTACATAACTGCTAGTGCAAATTACTTCAATTGATTTTGATCTGCTATGTTACCGACTTCGTTATGGGGAATGATATGTCTCGATTTAATCTAATATGCTGACCTTTTTTGTGCTTTGAGGAGTTAGGGCGGGGTTTTGATTAGCTCAGTAGTCACGGGAGCTTAAATAGGCTGATCGGTACACTTTGTTTATACCATTAGATAAATTGAAGTCAGTGTTATGACTATAGAGGATGACTTCGCGCAATGAATAAGGAGCGCTCAGTTGGAGCGGTGTATAATCTGCTTAAAACATTCTGAAACTCGGTCTGCTTGTTAAGGGAGAAAATTCCCAGGGTATTGAGGTCAAGATAATGCATGTAGCCCAAGTCGTGTAGATAAATATCGTTTTGAATTTAGCTTCACTGCTTGGGGCTTTATGTGCTTTTATATAACCAATTGTAAATACGATAATGCCAATGGTCATCATGGTGATATGTTCCATGCCAAAAAAACGTACCTGACGTAATTTGACGGCTTCTTTAAAATTGTCAATAAAGTATTGTACGATCGGGCTTTCAAAATAGAGTGTTAATCCTACTGCAAACTGTATGTAAAGTAAGACTAGTGTTATGATCTGAAGAGTACTATCATACAGTTTTATTTGATACTTTTTTTTCCAGCCCATATAGCTGCGCAATAACAAAAGAATAAGACAGATGACAATCATCCATCTGCTAGCCGAGTGCAGGGCAAGGAAAAAATGGTAGAGCATGCTATTATACTTATTTTAATACTGAAAACTCAATATAAGAAGAGTTGTTTTGGTCGTGAAATATGCGATGTGTTGCTTTTCTATAGTCACTGGCTGTGGCTTCATAACTTTCAAAAAATTGCTGCGGATTTCGTTCTGCAATAGGAAACCATGTGTTTTGTATCTGTATCATGATGCGGTGTCCTTTTTTGAAGGTATGTGCGACATCTGGCATACTGTAGTTGACAGCTGTAACGAAATCGGGTTGCATAGGTTCTGCTTTTTCAAATCCATTTCGATATTTTGCCGCCATAATCTCACCGCGAACTAGCATTTGGTATCCATCCATCACTTTGTTGTTGAATGAAGGGCTGTTTGCGGGATAAACATCAATTAGTTTGACAACATAATCGGCATCTGTTCCAGAGGTGGATACTTTTAAGAAGTTTGTAATAGGGCCTACTATGGTCATATCTTCTGTTAGCGGTTCTGTTTGATACACCATAACATCAGGTCTAGATGAAGCGAATCGCTGATCATCGATCATGTATTCGCGCGTGCGGCTCTCCATAACACCTCCTTGATAGGGCACGGGTTTGTTGGGATCGCTGACATATTCATCCCAAGAATCTGTGCGACCAACTTTTTCGAAGCCAAGTTTTCCCTGTGGTTGTAAATAAAGTTTTTTGTTTTCTACATCTTGCGGAGGCCATTTTTCAAATGCTTTCCACTGATTGCTTCCTGTGATAAAAATATTGGCTTCAGCAGCTTTAAAATCACCTTTTCCTTTTAAATAGTAATTGAAAAATGGCAATTCAAATTTTTCTTGATAGGTCACACTAGTTTTTTGGTCGAATTGGATGTCACCGAAGGAACTGCCATCGCCTCGTACCCATCCTCCATGAAACCAAGGTCCTGCGACTAATATCGAATTATTCTTTGGGTTCTGTTTTTCTATTGCTTTATAAGTCTCAAATGTGCCGTATGCATCTTCTGCATCGAAAAAGCCACCAACAACCATGACAGCAGGTTTAACATCTGTTAAGTGTGGTAAGATCTCGCGGTCTTTCCAGAACTGATCATAATGTGGATGAGCAAATGCGTCATTCCAGAATTTTACAGAACCTCCAAAGTAGGTGTCTTTTAGATCTTTGGCAGTTCCGGCATTCATATAAAATTGATAAACATCTTTAGATGGATATTGAAAAGTTTTGGGTGCTTGATCCGGTGTGATGGGTTTTGGCCTAGGGATTCCGAAACTGGACATGAATTTGAATGCGTCTCCTGTGAATAGTACGCCATTGTGGTGAAAATCGTCGCCCATATACCAATTTGTAACTGGTGCTTGGGGGGATACTGCTTTTAGAGATGGGTGAGTTTTGACCAGACTTACGGTCGAGTAAAATCCTGGATAGGAAATGCCGTACATGCCTGCTTTGCCATTGTAGTTTTGGAGATTCTTACTGAGCCATTCTAGTAAATCGTATGTGTCTGTGCTTTCGTCAATTTCCTTTTTTCCATTTTTTAAATTGGTCGGTCTAATATCATCAAATGTTCCTTCACTCATCCATTTGCCGCGTACATCTTGATAAACAAATATATAACCCTCCAGAGTCATTGCTGGAAAATTTCCTAAGGTCTCTTTAAATTTATCTTCACCATACGGGCCAACGGTATATGGAGTACGATTTAGTAAAACAGGATATCTCTGGCTTTTATCTTTTGGTGTATATATGGTCGTAAAAAGTTTTACACCATCACGCATTGGGATTGTGATTTCCTTTTTGTCATAATGTGTTTTAACATAGTTCGTTTCGAGCGTCTCTTGTGCTTTTACTTGATATGTAACGCTTATGACAAGAGCTGAAAAAACGATAAGTGCTTTTTTCATGGTGTTAGATTAATGTTTCGATAAGACAAGGTAAGGAAAATCTCTAAAATAATGGATTAAAAAAAAACCAGATTAAGCGTTTTAGCGTGTAATCTGGTTTGGTATATGTGTAAAAAAATAGTGGATATCAAGGATTAAATTTTCTAACTTCTTAGAATTCTAATTTTTTTACCCTTGATTTTTCCTAAATTGGAATGTTTTAATATGGTGCTCACTAACGAACGTTTTACTGCGACAAAGGATTCTCTATCTTTCACTTCGATGATCCCTACATCACTTTTTTCAATTTGATCCAAGTTTAGTAAAAAACCAACTAAATCAATTTTGTTTACTTTATCTTTTTTACCTGCTGAGAAGTATAGGGTTGCAAATTCAGAGTTTTTTGGTAAATCATATTCTCCGTCTATTTCTTCGATTGCGATATCATCAGCAACATAAGGATAATCTTCGTCAGGTTTTAAAATGATGAAGACTTCACCTTTGGCTTGCATGCGTGCTGTACGACCGTTTCTGTGCGTAAAATCATCTTCTCGGTAAGGTAACTGATAGTGGATAATGGCGTCAATCTCGGGAATATCAAGTCCTCGAGCGGCAAGGTCTGTTGTGATCAAGATGTGATTGCTATTGTTTCTGAATTTTAGTAGGGCCAATTCGCGATCGCTTTGTTCGAGTCCACCATGAAACACGTCGTGTATAATATCCCGATTTTGCAGTAATTCACTGATGTGATCAACAGCATCACGATGATTACAAAAAATGAGGACTTTTTGATTTCCTATTTTGCACAGCAATTGAAATAGGGCTTCGAGTTTTTTATGGATAGGTGCAACAATTTTTTTGATTGTTAATGCTGGGGTACTATGTGTATCGTTGAGGAAATTAACTTCTGTAGCAGTTGATATACCAGTGAAATCAGGTATATCTTTCATTGCGGTAGCCGAGGTTAATATGCGTGTTTCTAAGGTTGTTAAATAATCAATGATAAAAGACATCTGTTCTTGAAATCCTAATTCCAGCGATTTGTCAAATTCATCCAACACTAAGGTCTTGATCTGAGTTGGATCAAAATGATTGCGCTCAAGATGATATACAATACGACCAGGTGTACCGATCAGTATAGCGGGAGGATTTTTCAGGTTGTTTCTTTCGGTTTTGGTATCGTGACCACCGTAGCAACATGTTATCTTAAAACCGGTAGCAATTCTTTTTAATACGGATTCGATCTGCAAAGCCAATTCCCGAGTCGGGACTAAGATCAAAGATTGGACTTCTACTGCATCTTTATCTAAAGTTTTCATCAATGCCAATGCAAAAGCTAAGGTTTTACCTGAACCTGTTGGTGACAGTAGGATGAGATTTTCTTTTTCTTTGAATTTTTCCAACACCTCATTTTGCATTTCATTGAGCGAAGAGATATGGAGTTTTTGTAATATGGCGTCTATTTGCATGTTACAAAAGTACACAAAGTATTACATAAAAAAGGTCTGCTACGGCAGACCTTTTATTATATTGGGGCATTCATTTATAATAAATGAATGCCTTTATCTTGTAAGGATTGTTTTTCTTGTTCGTCCCAGATACTTACTTGAACTTCACCTATATGTGCTTTTTTTAGCATAAACATACATACTCTAGATTGGCCTATGCCACCGCCAATGGCTTCTGGCAATTCGTCATTCAAAAGCATTTTGTGGAAGGATAATGCTGCTCTTTCCGGATTATTTCTGATAACGAGCTGTCTCTGTAAAGCTGTTTTGTCAACACGTACTCCCATAGAAGATAATTCAAAAGCGGTATTCAAAACAGGGTTCCATACTAAAATATCACCGTTGAGACCATTGGTGCCGCTACCATTGTCTGTGCTCCAGTCATCGTAATCTGCCGCGCGTCCATCATGAGCTTCGCCATTAGATAAAACACCGCCGATACCATAGATAAATACAGCCCCATATTCTTTGGCAATTGCATTTTCTCTTTCTTTAGGAGTCAATGTTGGATAAGTTTGTAATAGTGCTTCGGAGGAGATAAAGGTAATCTCTTCTGGCAATACTGCTTTAATATCAGGATATTGACGTTCTACTTGTTTTTCAGTAAAGCGTAATGCATCGTATATTTTGAGAACAATATCTTTTAAAAATGAAAATGTTCTTTGCTCTGCCGAGATTGTTTTTTCCCAATCCCACTGATCTACGTAAATAGAATGGATGGGGGTATAGTCTTCATCAGGACGTAGTGCTCGCATATCGGTTAATATACCTTCTCCAATCTCCAGTTCTAACTCTTTTAATCTTAAACGCTTCCATTTTGCAAGTGAGTGAACAACTACAGCTTTGCGTTCTTGTAATGCTTTGATCGGGAATGCGACTGGTCTTTCGATCCCGTTTAAATCATCATTTATACCTGTACCATCGAGTACAACCAAAGGTGATGAGATAGGAATCAATCCTAAATTATTTCTAAG
>Ga0308165_1005248_pt1 | contig 12180 bp, 16 predicted proteins | sample PhyWR2_FD_201032 | JGI IMG/M metagenome (GOLD analysis project Ga0308165, IMG submission 201032) | Phyllosphere microbial communities from UC Gill Tract Community Farm, Albany, California, United States - DLSLW.R2 | ecosystem: Host-associated > Plants > Phyllosphere > Unclassified | place: USA... | reverse complement strand
GTGTTGAGACCAGTTGCAGTATTCGCCTTGCTACCATACTCTGCTACATTAGTTAGCTCCCACTTCTTATGGTAGTAGCAATAAACAGCATAAGTATTACCTTCGTCGTCTTTAAGATAAGTACGACCAATGTCACTGCCGCCTGCTGTCTTAGTTGACATAAGCGCAGCCAACTCAGGTAGGATAGAGGACACTTTGCGATTCTTGTTCTCTTCCAGCAGTTTATATATCTCAGCGAATTGTTTTTTAACGTTCATATAAGTATCCCTTTGGGTTGTGTAAGTAGACTTATTATAAGTATCTTAGCTCAGATACCTATATAAGTACACTATTATAATTGATTTGCCCAGGCAATTACTTCTGCACATGTAATAACAGTGTCATTGTCTGCACTGTCTCTGTCAATTTCTAAGTCTTCCTGGTACTGCTGAATTGCTATAACCATGATGTCTGTAAGAGCATTCATGATGCCTTCTTTGTGTTGTGGTAAGTCTGCTTCAGGAGTTTCAAGAATCAGCTCACCAAGCTCCTGTGAGTCCTGGTCCCATTCCATCATAAAATCATTGACTAAGTAATGCAATTTTTTAATAGACATATTAGTTACTCCATTGTGTAAGTAGATTTATTATGTACCTATCATTTAGATAAGTACACGTAAATTCACTTAAAAACCTTTGTCCCATTCCTGTACTGCAGTATGGTCTTCGCCTAATGACTGGCGAATTTTCGCTATAATACTTAGTTCTTCAGGATTTTCGTCCTCTTCAAAGTACTCTACGTCCTTCATGAATTGACCATAAATTGTTACTAACTCTTCTTCACTAAACATATTAGTTACTCCTGTTGTTTAATTAACTTTATTATAGACTATCTACTGTAAAAGTAAATAGCCCATTAAAAATTAATTACTCAAAGTCTGAAATCTCTTGTGCAAAGTTATCTGCATTAAACTCTACCAAATCAATTACAGAATGGTCACCAATGATTAAATCATGTTCATCATCATACCATAATTCAATATAAGAACCTTCAAGTACATTCTTATCATCAATAGAAGGAAAAATTTCATTTACTGCTTCATAAAATTGACTGAAGTTGTCAAACAGTCTGCACCCTTCAAGAGAGTCTTCCTGCAACATATCAGCAACTTCATTAGACATATAAAAGTAATAATTGTGTTTATTAATCAAGAAGTTCTTCATATTAGTTACTCGTGTTGTTCAATTAACTTTATTATAGACTATCTACTGTAAAAGTAAATAGTCTATTAAAAATTAATTACTGTTTTCTGCTCTCTATAAGATGTTCAAAATGTCTTTCTGCTTCAGTTAAAAATAAGCAACTAGAAAAATTTTTGTCGCCCTCTACGTACACTTTATAAACGCCTTCAGTAAATCCTTCTACCACGATGTAAGACAAAGTGATGACTTTGCCTGCCACAACACATTCGCGAAGAACCTGCACGCTGACCATCAGTAACTCCTGTTGTTTCGTTTCAATAAAGTAATTATATACTATCTACTCTTAAAGTAAACACTTATTTTAAAGTATTTTCTTCTTTTATTTATGTGTGCGTGCGCGAATACACTACTTTAGCTAAGAAGTAAATAGTATTTGCGAATCTTTGCGTTCTGTCTGTTACTATTACTCTTATAGCAATAACTGCTATTATAGTAACTACTGTGACAATCCTCTTAGTGACTGTTGCTAGTGTTATAGTAACTGATGTGACAATCCTCTTAGTGACTGTTGCTAGTGTTATAGTAACTAATGTGACAATCCTCATAGTGACTGTTGCTAGTGTTATAGTAACTTATGCGACAGTGCCTTGCGTTATAGTAACTACTGTTATTAATGCTCTGAGAGTAACCACTACTGTTATCATCACTTTAGCAGTAGTCACTCGCCGAAACTACCCGCCCAGGGCCAAGCCCGCCGCCCTTCTTTAATTTCGGGACTTTCCAGTAAATTACGTGCAATAAAGTAGCTTAATAAATTTATTAAACTACTATGAAGGAGCGAACTTAATCGCTCCAAGTTTATATCGCGTAACCCTTGCTTGCATTGACTTCTCTCTCATCCTCCACGTCTTCCACGAAGTCTATACTGTCGATTGCCACGTATCGTAAACAAGCCGCACCGTGACTCCACTGGTCATGGACCTCCGTCTTCTTCCAGGCTTGCAACTTCTCATCCCACTCTTTAGTATATCGCTGGAAACACTTTGTAATGTATTCGCAACGCCGGTCTATTATTAGCTTAGGTATAATGCGGCGCACTGCCTCTATACCATTAGCTATAGAATCTTTAGCTACCACTTCAATCAACACGTCCCACTTCTCTTTCTGCACTTTCTCTAGTGCAATATCATAGCGACTTCGTGCGCGGCCTCCGCCACCGCTGTTACCGCCGCTGTATTCACGAACATTGATGTCGTGCGGGAACTTGAGGGAACGAACATTGTAGCCTCTTCCCATGGCTTCTTCCATGTAGTGCGCCATGTCGTAACCCTGGTTGAAGTACTCATCAACTATACGATACCATCCGTTGTGCCATTGCTTGAACACCAGCACACCGTAATCCTCTACACCAATATCTATATATACATCAGTAGGCAAGAACGGGTCATGCAAGTTCTCTGCTACATATCCACGCTGCACAACATCTTCCATAAACTGTCTGCGCCAGTATGTGCCATCTTTAGATGCAGTGAATGCCTCTTCAGGTGTGCCTGGATACTCCTGGTATATGTCGCCACCTAATTCACGACGCTGCACAATCCAGAAGTTCTTCTGTGTGTCAGTTAGCTTAAGGCCTGGGTAGTCAGGGTCTATAGTGTGCTTGTACTTGGTATATTCTTCTTCCAGCTTCTTAAAGTAGTTTTCAGCTTCTTTATCTCTGGGCTGTGACACTACTTCGTTACAGTCAGGGTCTTCTACCCACGACAAAAACACCGGATAAAAGTCTTTAGCTGACATAGTGCCAGAGTGCAAGGCGACTTCAGAGTCGTCCCACATCTGCTGGAACATATTCATGCCTTCAGCAGTACTCTCTATAATGCCTGTGTTGCCTCTAGCGAGCGCCTGCAGTGTACCGGTCTTTACTTCTTTAGCTCGTATCGGCTGAGCATTAGCTATCTTACCCATTTCCGACACATGCAATCGCTGCAGTGTTGTCGAGCGGAAAGACACACGGATAATAATCTGGCTACCATTAGAGAATGAGAACTCTTTGGCATTATCTTTATCGAGTGTAACGTTTACAAAAGCCTTAACATCAGGGCTCAGATAGTCCCATAAGAACTTGGACCTCTCCAGCAGAGTAGATGCCTCATCAACACCTTGAGCCATCATACCAATCTTCAGCAGTGGGCAAAATACAGCGTCATCAAAATACGACACTAGCCACAATGTGGAGATGCCTTGCTGTCGGCTCTTCAATACTATAACGCGCGGGTGCTGGCGAGAACGCGCATAAACTACGTGCTGTGCATATTTTAGTTTAAACTGCACAGCTTTACCGTCTTTATCGGTGATGGTGTAGCAGTGATTAAGCCTCCACAGCTTATTAGCTAAGTATCGTCGCTCAAATTCTTGCTTGGATATGCCAGATGGAGGCGGCTCGTTAAAGAAATCGTAGTAACCTACTAAATCTGGGTACAGCCGGTTGAAGGTAGGCTCATCAATCAGCAACCCGTACTTGACTTCAGACATTAGGCTTGTCGCTCAGGAAGTTGGAATAAGGTGCTGCACCGCCACCGAAGTTATTTTGCACATTAACACTGGTGGTATTCTTGTTAAAGAAAGCATTTTGCAACGCAGTAAGGCCATTAATCAAGTCAACAATCTCTCCAGGGTGAGAAGAGCTCATTGCCAGGCTTTTAATCCGGGTATTCAGGTACCGCGCAGTGTCCTGAAACTCTTGCTGCAAGATATTGAGAGCTGTAACGCCGTTAACTAATTCATTTGCGCTGCCTTCAGCGTACTCTGCAGAAGGTAATTGCTTAGTCAAGTCCGCAATTGCGTCTACATAGTCTGGCATATTCATTAGTTCAGCTAATGTGCCAGCGCGTTTGCTCTCTGTAAACTCAGTTTTCCACCGGCGCACTGTGTTTACACTTAGCTCAAGCTCTTCTGCAATGTCTTTTGGGTCCATACCTGCATCTATGCGCGCAATCGCGCTATAATAGCCTGCTTCATTCCTGCTTCCCATCTTGCACCTCCTTAACGTGAGCACGAATTAAGTCCACAATTACCGCACTAAAGTTAAGGCGTCTTGTTGAGCACAAAGCTTTTAGCTCTTCCACCACTTCGGTGTCAGAAGGCTTGCTGCCTTTAGTTGAAAAAGTATAAACGGCCATTTTAAGCTCCTCGAATCTTAATAAAAATATTATACAACAACCGTTTACATACGTAAACACACGTTGCATAATAAATATTGACATTCACAATAACAGGAACTCCGCCGATGAGCACTCCAGAAGAACAAACAGCTGCGCCTACATTTGAGCAGCGTGTAAATGAAACAGTTAACAGCCTTGTACAAGGTGATGATGGCAAATGGCAGATGCCAGAGATTGAAGACGAAGCATTACGTTATGCTGTGACAGCAGAACGCCGTCGACGTGACACACAATCTGCATATACTAAAGCACAACAGGAAGCCGCCCGCTTAAAAGCTGAAAACAACCACCTTGCTGAAGGCTGGCAAAAAGATTTTGCGTCTTCTTTGTCTCCTACTGTTCAAGCAGAGCTGGAAGAGCTAAAGCACGTAGACCCAGAAGCATGGCGTGCTCGTCTTAACACTTTAGAGGCAGAACGTAATGCTCAATTCACGGAAACCCGAACTAAGATTTCAGAAAAGGCCAAAGGCGAAAGTGAACTCGAGTACCGCCAGCGCTCGCTTGAAGAGTTTGCAGCTTCAAATCCAGATATCAATCTTACAGATGAAGTCATCGCTAACGATTTACCGCCTCGGTTTATTAAGCAGCTTGAAAAAGGCGAAGTCTCGTTTGCGCAGTTCCTTTCAAACGCTGCGGACTACCTTAAAAAAGGCAAAGTAGTCAAGCCTAAAGAAGAGGCTGTCAACTCTACGCCAAATCTAAGCGCTGCTACAGGTTCTTCTGAGCCTTCTGAAGAAGCAGTACGTCAGCAGCTCAGCACAACCTACATTGACGAAATTTATTAATGTACATGTAACGCAAACTATGTTATAATTTACTTATGCAAGTGGAGATTCTTTTATCCGCATTTATGCGCTAAAAGAATCTCTACACAAATCAGACTCCGGCCCGGAATCTCTGAACGTGCATATTAACCCTAACTATTAATGTAATGAGGAATCGACCATGGGTACAGCTGTGGTACGACCGGGCTCAGACCTGAAGCGCAAAGCATGGGTGCGTGAAGGACTTGTGCAAGCGGCGTCAAAATCTTTCTGGAATGGCATGACTGGTAACACGTCCAGCTCTGTTGTGTTCCAAGCAAAAAATGAATCTGCGGCTGCGGGCCATACTGTTGTATTTGATTACGACGGTAACCTGGCTGGTAAAGCAATCAAAGGCAAAGACACCGCTTTTGGTAAAGGCGAGCAGAAAAAGAAATTCTCTGATAAACTGACTGTTGACCGCTATCGTCTGGTTGTTGACAACGGCGATAAATTTGACGGCGTTGACATTGGCGACCTGAAAATTAATGAGCACTCAGACAGCCGCGCTAAACTGGCTGATTTGTTTGTTCGCTGGAAAGACCAGGGCATCTTTGATGCTGCACAGGGCAACTTGATTACCAATGATGAAGGCCGTCAGGCTGCAACTCATGTAATTGAGTCAAACACTTTCACTTACGACACTCTGATTGACCTGGAAACTACTCTGCGTACTTCACAGGGTTATACCACCGGCTCAATCCGTCGCCCGCTGGCTCCATGGAACCTGAATGACACTGACCCTGTCTGGATGGTAATCATTGGTGCTAAGACTGCTGCGATGCTGCGTAAAGATGCTCGTTGGACTTCTATTATTCCAATGGCGGATGCGCGTGGTTCAGGCAACCGAGCGCTGTCAGGTGAAATCAAACGCATCGGCGCTCTGCTGGTTGTTTGTGCGCCTAACTTCTTTGGTGAAACATCTGTTGGTACCAACGCAGCAAGCGGCTGGCGCCTGAATGACACCTCTGTTGAAATCTCCGGTCTTCGTCAGTGGGATAAAACAAACGGTGCATGGACTGGTCAGAACGGCTTTAGCTACGCGTCCACTAACCTGTGGGAACGTAACCTGATTGTTGGTGCTGGTGGTATCCAGGTAGGCTATGGCATGCAGCCTGATTACAAATGGCAGCCGTCTGAAGACTTCGCTATCAAGTCAGAGTCTTGTCTTGAAGTGTGGTTAGAATTCCGTAAGTCTAAGCTTAAGCCTGAAGACTCGGATTATAAAGCGGCGAAAGTCACTGGTATCGACTGGGGCGTTGTAGCATTTGACGTCAAAGTCCAGTAATCGGGAGCTAAATAATGGCTAACACAAACATTTCTCGCTACGGCGAGATTAATCAGAAAAAGGTAACACGACTGTTGTCAGTTCATCTGTCAGCAGACACGATTACCGCGGCCGGTGGTGCACTGGCGGTTGGAGCTAACAACTTCTTTGTTGCCACTCTGCCAGAAAAGTCTGTGCTCGTTGATGCTTACGTCGTGACTGACACACCTTCAAATGCGGCTACTTCAGCAGTTATTAAAGTAGGTACAGCTGAAGGCGGCGCTCAGATTATGGCTGATGTCGACGCCAAAGCAGCGGCAGGAGTTAGTGGAGAACTTGTAGCTAAGCTTAAAACCGATACCGGCATGCCTATTTATGCTGCTGTCACTTATACTGGTGCTACAACCAACTTTGGTGACTTTACCATCGTAATCCGCTACGATGAGTACACCAAGAAGTCAGGCGAATACACTCGTATCGGTCTGAACTAATCTACAAAGCCCTCTTCGGAGGGCTTCTTCAGGACTATACAATGACCAGAATCGAAGAGATTATCAAAGAAGCACGCTATGCTTTAGCTGACCCGGACAAGCAGCGATACACAGACGAGCGTCTTTTATCTGCTTTGAATAACGGTCAAAAAGATATTGCTCGCCAAACAAGACTTCTCAAGGGTGAAGTTGACATTCCTTTAGACGTTAATGAAGCTACTTACTCATTGCCAGAAGACTTATGGCTTATCGAGCGAGTTCACTTCAGAAACGTTAAAATTCCTTTAATGTCGCATGACCGCATGGATGACTTCAGCCATGGTTGGTACACTCGCTATTCTGGTAATGTTGAAGCAATTGTCTACGACAAGCGCAATATGCACAAAATCAGAGTGTATCCAAGACCTGACGACAGTTATATTAGTGCAGAGTTCGACTTCCTCCCTGAGAATCCTTTAGCTAATGATTCAAACAGCTTAACACCGGCTCAAATTGTGGCGATGAGAGCCCTTGCAGGCTCTTTAGTTACATTAACTAACCCTACACCATTCAATCTGGCACCTGTATATAACGCAGCTAGCGAGATTATTAACATTACGCCTCCTTCAGACTTAGCTCAAAGTACTTTTGGCGTTGTTACTTCTATGCCAGGGTCAATTCTGTCTAATTCATTTGGCGTTGTTTCTGATATTGCGCTGGCAGATAACTTTGAGCAATGGCCAGGAAGAACTGTATTCGACAGTGTGTTTGGTGTAGCAACGGCTATGGAGTTGACTAATGGCACACTTCATATCTACTACATAAAAGACTCTGCAAAAGTTGTGTCAGTACAGCAAGAGCTAGAGGTGTCGCCAATATTTGACGCAGCACTTCGATACTATGTAATAGGCCAGGCTTTTGGCGACGACTTGGATACGGTCAACCAAGAAAAGTCTATGACTGCGCTTAATATGTATGACAGAGAACTTGTTACTGTCGGTACACCTACTGATGAAACTGATGGCACCAGGGCTACTCAGTACACAGGTACATACATGGGAGCCTTTAGTTCATGAAACTACAACAGTTTAATGGTGGCTTACACACTTTGCCTGAACCTCAGTTTATTGCTTTAACTGAGGGTACTGTATATGAGAATATTGACTCAGATTCAAAGACACTTAAATCAGTAAAAAAGCCTAAAATAACTGATATAACCAGTAAGAAGTACTCTTATTGGTTTGATGCAGGCAACCGATGGGTGGACTCAGATTCCAGAGTTGACTATGTAGAGTACGAAGAAAATTTATACTTCACAGACAGAACAACTACGCCACAAAAGATGAACAAAGGTGGAGTAGTATCTAACTTAGGTATGCGAACGCCTCAGACGCCTTCAACAGTGGCGGTAAAAAGCCCTGAGCCAATCAGTGAAGTAAAAATTGTAGCCGCTACAGCAGAAGCAGGGTTGTCTTTAAAAGACCAATACTACTTGCTGATAAATGACGATGCAGAAATGCAGTCAAATGCTTTGCAGTTCTTAGTCAACACACAAGGACGAGTGTCTACTATTGCTCAATCAACTAATAACCCGGTAATTTATCCGCAGATTGACACTACGTCAGATGAAACAACTAAAAGAACAGTAGCTATAAGTGAAATCACCGGTGTAACTGCAGGTTCTTTAGGTTATAAGCTTTACAGGCAGTATAAAGGTGTATGGCGTTTTGTAGGTATAGTCCCTGAAGACGGTTCACTTGTAGACAATGTAGATGACATTTCAGGTAATGTTCAACTAGACTCAACTAAGTTTGGTGCACTGAACGGTACTTATCAATACGTAATAACTTATTATGATAGTCGCACCGGCAATGAAGGCCCTCCTTCAAACCCGACAGTAGAGCGAGTACTTACTAATGGCGGCTACATCAGATTAAGCAACATACCAGTAACAGCAGATAACCAAGTTGACAAAGTACGCATATATCGCGTAGGCGGAAATCTAGGTCAGTTCTCTTTAGTTGCAACTATAGATAAAGGTGTAACTACTTACACAGACACTGTTCTTGATGTTAATGTGCCAGGCACACTTTTGTCTACAACAAATGCAGGGCTCGCGCCTACAGGACTAGCATTTCTGCAGCAAGCTTATGCCATGCTTTTTGGCGCTGTAGGCTCTAGGCTGAGGTTTACACCTATAGGCTATCCTGACAGATGGCCAGCAACTTACTACCTGCAGTTCGCAGCAGACATAACTGGTATAGCTCCAGTAGCTAACGGTATACTGGTGTTTACAAAGTTTAAAACATACATCGTAACAGGCACAGGCCCTACATCCTTATCTCAGTACTTACTTAGCTCTGACCAAGGCTGTATTGCTTTTGAGTCGGTACAACTAATAGGTACGGAAGCGGTTTGGGCGTCGCTTGACGGCATCTGCACTTCATCAGGTAATAGGCCTGTGGTTGTCACCAAAGAAAAGCTAGGTAAAATTGTACTCAATCCCATAGATTCTGTGGTGTACGATGAGACCTACTACCTGGTGGAGGCAGATACAACTATACTTATACTTGAAAAAGGTATAATCAAGCGCCTTAACGTGGGCGTTGAAACTTTAGTTGTATCTAAAGATATTCTATATGGCTACATGAATGGTCTGCTTTATGAAATGTTCAAGAGCGACGAAGACGCAACATTTAAGTGGACATCAGCAAGGCTTACTGAAGGTGCTATAACGGTTAATAAAACATATAAAGATATATTTACATATGTAGAGGGCCGTGTTACAATAAATATATTAATTAATGATAAACTTGTTCAGTCACAGCAGCTCGAAGGTACCGATTCTTTTACTGTAAAAATACCTCAAAATCAACAGCGAGGCTTTTTTATACAGTTTGAAATTGTTGGTGAAGGTAAACTTGCTGAACTAGAATATCAAGTAGGGGCTAAAGCAAATGGCGGATGAACGTCAGACAATAGCGCAAATACCCTACAATCTGGATGACTCCACCAGCTTAAGCCGTTTTCTTGGCCAGCTGGTGGAAAATCTGGATATTGTCCTCGGCTATCGAGGCGACACAAAATATGTTACTGATGAAGACCTTAATACGCAAGGCGTTAATTTAAGTAATTTATCAGGACAACTAAAAGATTTAAAAGACTCTGTGTCTACTATAAAGACTACTTTAGAGACACAGACAGAAAGCGTAGAGAGCTTAGAAAAAATTGTTGAAGGTTTAACGTATGTCACAGAGACCCAAGTAATTGGTTCCTCTTATTACAACTTCAACAATGCAGCTTGGGGCTCTTTAAGAGGTAAAAGTGAGTTCAGTACTACCGGCTCAAATATAAGTAATGCTCCTTTGGCTCTCAGTGGTGGCGATGCAGTTGATGTTTACATTGACAGCACTAAAACCAGCGATTCAGTCTGGCAAACAATACTTATTATTGTAAATGATGTCGATAAAAGTACCTGGACTAGACGAGGCGTTAACAGCGATTGGTTGGAGCTATAATATGGGATTCTTTAGCAAAGTCGTTAAAGCAGTTACATCACCTATTACCGGGACTGTTAAAAGTCTTGGTGCTTTTGCAAAAGGTGATATTGCAGGCGGCCTTGCTTACGGCATCGAAGGTGCTGCAGGAACAGACCCATTTATAGCTTCAAAGTTGAGTAAAAAGCTAACCGGCTCATTGGCTGGTGGAGCAGAAGTTAGCACAGGTGACCCAGCCACTGATTTTGCAAGGCAGCAATATCAGGATTGGCTTAATACGTTTGGCCCTGTGCAAGACAATCTTTCTGCGTTTTACTCGAATCTTACTCCTGACTATTATGCTTCAAGAGGTATTGAGGCTTTTAATCAAGAGCGAGACACTGAGCTGAACGACTTAAACAGTTTGATTAGCCAGACTAATGTTGGAGCTGATGCAGCTAAAGAGCTCCGTAAAAACGAAAATATTCTTGCTGCTCAGTCTAAGTCCCAGATTCGCCGCTATGCAGGAGAAGCAGTAGCTAATCAACAGCAGCAGTTTCTCAGTATAGGTATGGGCAGTGGAGCAGCAAGTAATTACCAGAATGCTCTTTCCAACAACAGCGCGTTCAATCAACAGCAGTCTGCGGCCGCTTCTGCTGCAAATGGTCAGGCTGCAGGCTCATTGATACAAGTTGCTGGCTCATTAGCTCAAACAGGATTAAACTCTTACTTCGGAGGAAGTTGATGCAATTAGGGCGGTACACTGCCACCATAAACGGTACTATGGTAAGTTCAAACTTGCCACAGCCTTTTGTCGGCATAAAACCATCAACTTCAGACATCCTGCGCCTGGAAGAAGCTTTAAAAAGCCTTCCGGGCGCTGACATTTCAGGCGGCGATGTTTCACACTATTTTTCAGACGGACTTTATGCAAGAAAGCTGTGTATACCTGCCGGCTCAGCTATAGTTGGTAAGATTCATTTAAACGGTCAAATCAACTTTTTGATGAAAGGTACTATACGTGTAACCACAGATGATGGCGTTGTTGAAATGTCAGCGCCTCAAATTGTGGTTACAGGGCCTGGCACTAAAAGAGCAGGCTATGCTATAACTGATGTCGAGTGGGTTACAGTTTCTGCTACTGAAGAGACTGAAGTAGATAAAGTAGAAGCTACTATAATTGCTGATAGCTTTGAAGACCCGCGACTGATTGATAAACTGGAGGCTTTATGTCTTGGGGCGCAGTAATTGCAGGCGGTGCAGCCTTAGCAGGCACAGTAATCAGTTCGCAGGGTGCTAAAAAGTCCGCTGCAGCTGCTTCTGCAGCATCTGCTGAAAGCACAGAATTTGCTAAGCAGCAATATGAAGACTGGAAGTCTGTTTATGGTCCAATCCAAAACAACTTATCTTCATACTATTCAAATCTTAGTGCAGACTATTATGCTACTGTAGGTCTGGAAAACTTTGAAATTGAGCGACAAAATGCTCTTGAAGACTTGGACGCTACCTTAGCTCAACGCGGTATTAAAAACAGCGGCGTTGCTACACAGTTGAAGACAGAAGAGCGAATTGATGCAGCAGGTCAGCGTGCAGTTATTAGAAGAAGTGCACAAGACCAAGTTGCGCAAAAGCAGCAGTCATTTTTAGCTTTAGGTCAAGGTAGCAATGCTACAGGTAATTATCAAAACGTGCTGAACCAAAACACAAGTACCGCAAGGTCTCTTGCTAATACTTCAGCACAAGCTGCAGGCGCAGCAGCTGG
>Ga0308165_1005247_pt1 | contig 12185 bp, 8 predicted proteins | sample PhyWR2_FD_201032 | JGI IMG/M metagenome (GOLD analysis project Ga0308165, IMG submission 201032) | Phyllosphere microbial communities from UC Gill Tract Community Farm, Albany, California, United States - DLSLW.R2 | ecosystem: Host-associated > Plants > Phyllosphere > Unclassified | place: USA... | reverse complement strand
TTCCTTTATAAATCCGAAATACAAAAAAATTGAGCACACTAATTGCGGCAGAAGGCTTAGGGCATGGTTATCATGACGAATGGCTATTTAAAAATTTAACCTTAGGTATTAACTCTGGTCAGCGCGTGGCGTTGGTTGGAATTAATGGTGCAGGTAAGAGTACACTTTTGAAATTATTGGCAGAAAGGTTCCCTCCGCTCGAAGGTAAAATTGTAAAAAATAAAGCTGTTAAAATCGGTTTTCTCGATCAAGAACCACAGTTTACTGAAGGCTTTTCAATTAGCGATCATATATTCTCATTAGAGAATAAGCAACAACAATTGATTAAGGAATATGAAGAATTAATTGAAGATCCGAATCCCGATGAAAAAACACTTAATCGCTTATATGAAGAACTAAGTGAACATAATGCCTGGGAATACGAACATGAGATCAAAACTATTCTAAATAGAATGGGTATCACACATCTTCAACAGAAAATTTCTACCCTGTCGGGCGGACAAAAGAAACGTTTGGCGCTGGCTAAACTTTTAATTGAAGATCCCGAAATTTTAGTTCTTGATGAGCCTACCAACCATTTGGATATTGATACCATTGAATGGTTAGAGAAATTATTAACTACCGGACAAAAAACGATTTTACTCGTTACCCACGATAGATACTTTTTAGATAATGTTTGCAATACCATTGTAGAGTTAGATAGAGGAAAAATATTTAACTATAACGGCAACTATGCTTACTTTTTAGAAAAGAAAAGTGAAAGAGAGGCTTTAGACGCAACGGTTTTACACAAGAACCAACAGCTATTAAAGAAAGAATTAGAGTGGATGAGACGCATGCCACAGGCCCGCGGAACAAAATCTAACGCAAGGATCAATGCTTTTTATGATTTAGAAGAAAAATCAAAGAAAAAGTCTGATAATCAGAGTATTAACCTGCAAATGAAGATGTCGCGTCAGGGTGGGAAGATTATTGAGGTAGAACATATTGCAAAAGCCTTTGATGGCCGCGCGATCATTAATGATTTCAGTTACACCTTTAAAAAAGGTGACCGAATTGGTTTGGCTGGTAAAAATGGTACTGGAAAATCTACACTATTAAATATTATTACGAGTCAGCTAACGCCAGATTCAGGTAAGGTCGATACTGGAGATACTACTGTTTTTGGCTACTATAAACAGGGCGGTTTAACTTTCGATCCAAAGGAAAGAGTGATTGATATTGTAAAATCTGACGCTGAATATATTAAAATGGCTGATGGTTCTGTGATTACTGCTTCTGCCCTATTAACCTTATTTCTCTTCCCGCCAAAGAAACAACACGGCATGGTAGAGAAATTGAGTGGTGGTGAAAAGAAACGTTTAAACCTAATGAAAGTGTTGATGCAAAATCCAAACTTCTTGATTTTGGATGAGCCTACAAACGATTTAGATATTGATACTTTAAATGTACTCGAAGAATTTTTAGAGAACTTTCCTGGCATATTAATGTTGGTTTCCCACGATAGATATCTGCTTGATAAAATGAGCGATCAGTTATTTATTATGGAAGGCGAAGGTGTAGTAAAAATTTATAATGGCAATTATTCTGAATATCGTTTAAGTTTAGATCAACCAAAAGCTAAGGTAGAAACCAAAAAAGCCAGTACCCCTATCGTAGAACAAACTACCCTTAAAGCTGTTAAAAAATTAAGTTTCAAAGAGCAAAAAGAGTTAGATGACAGTGAAAAAGCTATAGCAGAAACGGAAGGCAAAATAGCTTTGCTTAACCAAAATCTACTTAAAATTGAAGCGGCCGATTATGTGAAAATACAAGAGGTTTCAACCGAGATAGAATCCCTTCAGGCGAAGCTTGATGATTTAACTATGCGTTGGCTAGAACTATCAGAATGAGCAAACACAATCTAAAGATATATCCCGCGTTATGTTTCACGTGGAACATCTTTTTTTTTTAGGTTGAATTTATTTTAGCATTCTAGATAAAAATATAAACAAAAACACAATTGTTTCACGTGGAACAATTAAAGAAATATAGATTAAAATGTTTTCAAAATACGATTTGATTGTTGTTGGTGCAGGTCACGCAGGCTGTGAAGCTGCTGCTGCTGCTGCCAACTTAGGGTCATCTGTTTTACTAATCACCATGAATATGGGTACGATTGCCCAAATGAGTTGTAACCCTGCTATGGGTGGCGTTGCGAAAGGACAGATCGTTCGCGAGGTTGATGCTATGGGTGGTTATTCAGGTATCATATCTGATAAATCAACCATTCAATTTAGAATGCTCAATAAATCCAAAGGCCCCGCCATGTGGAGTCCAAGAGCACAGATTGATAGAATGCGCTTTGCCGAAGAATGGAGATTAGCCTTAGAAAGAACACCTAACCTTGATCTTTGGCAAGATAGCGTAGTTGGCTTGTTGGTAAAAAATAATACTGTATATGGCGTTAAAACTTCTTTAGGTATAGAAATAGAAAGTACAGCTGTAGTACTTACCAATGGTACCTTCTTAAATGGCGTAATGCACATCGGAGAAAAGAAATTCGGAGGAGGCAGAACAGCTGAAAGGGCATCAACAGGAATTACCGAACAATTAGTAGAACTAGGCATGGAAGCAGGAAGAATGAAAACTGGTACTCCCCCACGCGTAGATGGAAGAAGTTTGGATTATACCAAAATGGAAGAACAGTGGGGAGATGAAAATCCAGGCAAATTCTCATATACCGACACCGAAGTTTCTACAGATCAACGTTGCTGTTGGATTACTTATACCAATGGAGATGTTCATGAAACATTGAAGGAAGGTTTCGAAAAATCACCAATGTTTACTGGAAGAATTAAGGGTTTGGGCCCAAGATACTGTCCATCCATAGAAGATAAAATTAACCGTTTTGCAGAACGTGACAGACATCAGATTTTTGTTGAACCTGAAGGATGGAACACCTGCGAAATTTATGTAAACGGTTTTTCAACCTCTCTTCCAGAAGATGTACAATTTAAAGCCTTAAGATTAATACCAGGTTTCGAACAGGCAAAAATGTTCAGACCAGGTTATGCTATCGAATACGATTTCTTCCCGCCTACCCAATTGTCATTAACGCTAGAAACAAAATTAATCAGCAATTTATTTTTGGCTGGACAAATTAACGGAACTACTGGTTATGAAGAAGCAGCCTGTCAAGGTTTCATGGCTGGAATAAATGCACACCAAAAAATTACCGACAAACACGAACTGATCATGAAAAGATCAGACAGTTATATTGGTGTTTTAATTGACGACTTAGTAACTAAAGGAACAGAGGAGCCTTATCGCATGTTTACCTCCAGAGCTGAACACCGTTTATTATTGAGACAAGATAATGCCGATATCCGCTTATCTCCTATTGGCCACGAGCTCGGCTTAATTTCAGATGAACGTTTAGAAAAAGTAAATCAAAAAATAGCAAAAGCTGATGCTTTGGTAAAATTTACCAAAAGCCAAGGTATAGAAATGAGCGATGCAAATCCGATGCTCGAAAGTTTAGGTTCAAGTACCTTGAATCAAAATGTAAAGATCCACAGCTTAGTGGGAAGGCCCCATGTTGGTTTACCTGATTTAATTAAAGTAAGTAAAGCACTTGCCGAAGCTACTAAAGATCTAGATAATGATACCATTGAGCAAGCTGAAATCAAAATTAAATATGAAAGCTATTTTGAGAAGGAAAATGAAATTGTAGCAAAGATGCTTAAGATGGAAGACAAAGAAATTAAGCCAGATTTTGATTACAATAAAATTGTTTCCATTTCAAAAGAGGCACGCGAAAAACTATTTAAGATCAAACCAAGGACTTTAGGTCAGGCCTCACGGATTTCGGGCGTTTCACCCTCAGATATATCGGTTTTAATGGTTTATATTAATAAGTAATTGATTATCAATACTTTAACACTTATCAAATAGACGTTAAATAAAGCGATATAAGCTAAAAAAAAGATTTTTTAATGTTACGGTTTCAAAAAGTATAAAAATTCGTCAGAACGATTAAAATATGCCAAATTTAAAAGCCCACTATTTTAACCTAAAAAATTTAGTGGTTGTTTCAGCCTTACTCCTATTTTTTGGTTGCGCCAGTATCCAAACACCTCAAGGTGGACCAAAAGATACAAAGCCACCAAAAGTTTTGAGTATGACACCAAAAAATCAGACGAGGAATTTTAATGCAAAAAAAATAATTATAGAGTTTGATGAATACTTTAATATTAAAGATGAGTTTAAGGAATTTTCGATTTCACCAGATCAGGAAAAACTGCCGGTTTTAAAGAAGCGGCAAAAAAGACTGGAGATTGCGCTTCAGGATTCTTTGGAAAAAAATACAACCTACACTTTGAATTTTGGAAAATCGATAGCCGATGTAAATGAGGGAAATGTAGTCAAAAATTTATCATACGTTTTTTCTACCGGTCCAGAAATTGATTCTTTATCCATAAGTGGAAAAGTGATCAACTCATTGAGCGACGAACCAGAAAAAGAAGTAACGGTGTTTATTTTACCTTTGGAAAGGGATACAATCTTTGGAAAAAAACGTCCTTCTATATATTCCACCACCGATAGTGCCGGGACATATAAACTGAATAATTTAAGAAAAGGTACCTACAAAGTTTATGCAGTGAAGGAAAGCAGTGGTGGAGGCGATAAAATATATCAGCAAATTTCGGATGAGATTGGATTTATAAAGGAGCCGCTAACTATTGATAAAAACTTAGAAAATATCAATCTCCAGATATTTAAAGAATTAGCTCCACAATTTCGTGTATTAGATCGAAAACTGAATAACGACGGAAGTATATCTATTATCTTTAATCAGCAGCTTAAAAGCCCTAAAATCACTGTTACCGATCCACCTGCTCTTGATGTTGGAAAGTTTGTACACTTTACTAAAAACAACGATACCGCTAAAGTTTGGTTAAAAGATATGGGCTTTGATTCAGTAAAGCTTGCCATTCAGGATCAAGGCAAAGTTTTAGAAACTTTAAACTTTACGAAGGGTAAAAAAGATACCTATACACGGGATGTTACCATTGCTGATAATTTATCAGGTGGAAAGTTAAATCCATTTCAACAATTAACCTTAACATTCCCTTTTCCAATGACGGGTGGAGACCCTTCAAAAATAATTTTATTAGAGGACTCCGTTAAGCGTACAAATTTTGAACTGGTAAAGGATAGTGTTGATTTTCTTAAATATTACATCAAATATCCCTGGAAAAATAAAAGATCATATGATTTAAAGTTAAGTGCTGGTGCTTTTACAGCTATTTTTAATGCCAAAAATAAAGATATCACGAAAAAATTTACACTGGAGAGTGCGGATGCTTATACTACGCTAATTTTAAATGTAACGGTTCCTGATACCGCTAAAAGTTATGTAGTACAGTTCCTTAATGAGAAAAAAGACATTATAAAATCATTCCCGATTAATAAAAACGGCAAAATCATGTTTTCTAAATATCCAGCCGGAAAATACATGCTTAGGGTAATTTACGACGACAATAAAAATGGAATCTGGGATACCGGAAATGTAAAAGGAGGATATCAGCCCGAAAAAGTTTGGTACTTAAAAGCCTTAATGGATTTAAAACCCAATTGGGAAAGAGAAGATCCTTTGGCAATACCTCCGCCTCCTAAAAGCAATTAAAATTATAAATATCGTCATGCTGAATCTATTTCAGCATCATTCTAGCATGATAGACCCTGAAATGAATTCAGGTTTTCCAATCTTAGTAATTTAACTCGTAAACCAGCCCGAATACATGATATAATTATCTGGTAACTTATTCAATAAAGCCCTTTGCTCTTCAGTAATGGGCTTTATTTTTTTAGCGGGTGTACCAGCATACAGATAACCTGTTTCGCAAATTGTATTTTCCAATACTACCGAACCAGCTGCTATTATACAATACTCTTCTATTATAGCATGATCCATTACGATAGCACCCATTCCTATTAAAACATTATCCTGAACGGTACAACCATGTACGATAGCATTGTGCCCTACAGACACACGGTTACCGATGTGTGTGGAAGCTTTTAAGTACGTAGCATGGATTACTGCACCATCTTGTATGTTCGACTCATCTCCAATGGTAATGGCATTTACATCGCCTCTTATTACGGCATTAAACCATACCGAACATTTATCACCTATTACAACATCACCCACAATGGTGGCATTTTCAGCAATAAAATTATCAGCTCCAATTTGAGGATATTTATCTTTTACGGGTAATATTAAAGGCATAATATAATGTAGTATGGTTGATGGATAATGGGAGATCTATTTAAGTCCCCCTCAGGAGATTTAGGGGTTAAAAAACAGTATCTATTAATTCTTTAGCATGATCAGGGTAATCTGTGGTAAAATGTAAGCCCCTACTCTCTTTTCGTTGCATAGCCGATTTAATAACCAGATAAGCAGTTTGAATTACATTTCGCAACTCACAAAGTTTAACAGAAACCTTATTCTTTTTATAAAATTCTTCTGTTTCCTGGTAAATTAAAAATAAACGGCGGTGTGCCCTTTCCAAACGAAAATCAGAACGTACTATGCCAACATAATCGCCCATAATTTTTTGCAACTCTCGTAGATTATGCGTCACCAACACATCTTCATTACTTTGTGTAACCCCTTTAGAGTCCCACTCCGGAATATCATCTGGAATAACATTATTTTTAAAATTCTCTATTGCATCCTGATAAATGCGGTGTGCAAATACAGTAGCCTCTAGTAAAGAATTGGATGCCAATCGATTAGCGCCATGTAAACCAGTTGAAGAACATTCTCCACAGGCATATAGATTTTTTATAGATGAACGTCCATACTCATCAACCAATATACCACCACACATATAATGAGAAGCAGGTGTAACCGGAATATAATCTTTGGTCATATCAATCCCTATCGATAAACACTTTGCATATATATTAGGAAAGTGTTTCAATATATCGGCCTTCTTACGCATAGTAATGTCCAGATAAACAAAGTCATCACCTGATTTCTTCATTTCATTATCTACGGCACGGGCCACAATATCACGCGGAGCAAGCGATTTACGCTCATCGTACTCCTGCATAAACTCTTCGCCATTTTTACGCCTTAAAACACCACCAAAACCCCTAACAGCTTCGGAAATCAGGAACGAAGGATACTCCCCAGGATGATACAATGCTGTTGGATGGAACTGTATAAATTCCATATTTCTCACTTTTCCTTTTGCACGGTAAACCATAGCCATTCCATCGCCAGTTGCAATAACCGGATTTGTTGTAGCCGAATATACATGCCCCGCTCCACCAGAAGCCATCACAGTCACATTTGCCACAATCTTTTCCACATCGTTAAGCTCTGTGTTAAAGGCATATATACCATAACAGTTAATATCTTCGGTACGTTTATCCACAAACTCACCGAGGTGATGCTGGGTAATTAACTCCAGTGCGAAGTAATGTGTTAATATCTCTATGTTGTTATTCTCATGTATTTCATTTAGCAACACCCGTTCAATCTCATATCCGGTGATATCTTTATAATGTAAAACACGGTGTTCAGAATGCCCTCCCTCTTTGGCTAAATCATAAAAACCAGCGTTATCTTTATCGAAGTTAATACCATAGTCTATGATCTCCTGGATACGCTGAGGTCCCTCTTTTACAACGATTTCCACAATTTTTTCATCACATAATCCATCGCCGGCAATCAGTGTATCGTCTATATGTTTCTCAAAAGAATCACCTTTATCCACAACAACTGCAACACCTCCCTGGGCATATTTCGTGTTCGATTCGTCTTCGTTCGACTTCGTCACAATTAAAACCTTACCAAACTTGGCAGCCTTAAGTGCAAAACTCAAACCTGCTATACCTGAACCAATTACCAGAAAATCTACTTTTCTCATTAATAAAAACATTTACTTTATCCACGATGTTAACAACTAGTTAATAAATGTTAACTCAATGTCTAAATTATCCTAACAAATAAATTTGAATGTTTAAAGCTACTCTAAAAACACAATTTGCCACAATCTTTTGCGCAATTTATAACCAGCTTTCTACAAGTAATTAACTTTTTACCCACTTATAAACAATTAACATTCCAGTATTGATAAAAATTGAACGGATTTTCGATAGTGCTGAAAATCAAACCTATGATATTAGATAAATGTAATCTAAATGTTAGTAAACGATTAATAACTTATCTTAACGAAAGAAATTTCTAAACTTGCCAACAATATTAACACACTAATAAACAAACAAGATTTATTTATTTAAAATAACTTATTAATTATTGAGACGTGGAAAGCTTTATCTTTGGCCAACGTCAAAATTCAAAAAAGGAAAATTTAAAAATGAACATAGATGTCTTAGAAGAAATCAACAAAAAAGGTTTCGCAGAAGAGGAAATTGATCCAACACTCGATCTTTTTGCGGAGATTGAGAAGTTGAAAAAGGAAAAGAATGCCATAATTCTTGCTCATTATTATCAAGAGCCTGACATACAGGATATTGCAGATTATATTGGCGATAGTTTAGGGCTATCGCAAGAAGCTGCAAAAACAGATGCTGATGTGATTGTGTTTGCCGGTGTGCATTTTATGGCAGAAACAGCCAAGATTTTGTCGCCCAATAAAACAGTTTTATTACCTGATGTAAAAGCAGGTTGCTCATTGGCAGATAGTTGCCCGCCACACCTGTTTAAAAAGTTTAAAGAAAAATATCCAGATCACCTGGTAATTACTTACGTAAACTGTACGGCCGAATTAAAAGCTTTAAGTGATATTGTTTGCACGAGTACCAATGCTGTTCAAATTGTGGAGAGTTTACCTAAAGATCAAAAAATCATTTTTGGTCCTGATCGTAATTTAGGTGCTTATGTGGCTAAAAAAACCGGCCGCGATTTAGTGCTGTGGAATGGTGCCTGTATGGTACATGAAATTTTTTCGCAGGAAAAAATTACAAAGCTTAAAGAACGCCATCCGAATGCTAAATTTATTGCGCATCCTGAATGTGAAGAAGTGGTTTTAAAGATGGCCGATTATGTAGGTTCTACTACAGGTTTGTTAAAATATACCATTACCAATCCGGCAACTGAGTTTATTGTAGCTACCGAAAGTGGAATTATCCACCAGATGGAGAAAGCAAATCCTACTAAAACTTTTATTCCTGCACCGCCTAATAACAGCTGTGCCTGTAATGATTGCCCTTATATGAAAAGAAATACTTTAGAAAAACTATATTTATGTATTAAAAATGGTTTACCGGAAGTAACTGTACCTGAGCATATTATTGAAAAAGCACGTAAGCCGATTCAACGTATGCTTGATATTTCTGCAGAATTGGGCTTGTAGAAAATAAATTGTCATTGCCGGAAGGAACGAGAGTTTGCCCCAACTTTTTTGGGAAGAAATCTTAATTAGTTTGCTGGTAGCAATAGTGTAAGATTGCTTTGTAACCCGCAATGAAGAAAAAATGAGTATATGGAAAAAAACAACATTCTTAAAAACTACTCCGGCTTATTATGGCTTTTGGCAGGTATAACTGTTGGAAGTATAGTAGGATTAATTTTTGGGAAAAGTGTTGAAAGTATAAAACCTTTGGGTGATATATTTTTAAACCTGTTGTTTACTGCTGTTATACCATTGGTATTTTTCGCCGTTTCATCTGCAATTGCGAATATCGATAGAACAAAAAAACTGGGTAGATTATTAACCATAATGGTATTGGTTTTTCTATCAACTGTTTTAATTGCCGCAATTTTGACCTTGGCAGCAACCTGGATTTTTCCGATCCACCAACAATTGGGAAATGCTGTTTTACCAGATGAACCTGAAAAAATACAGTCGTTTGGTGAGCAAATGACCCAACTTTTAACCGTAGGGGAATTTTTTGAACTAGGAAGCAGAAAAAATATGCTTGCATTGATTATTTTTTCAGTTTTGGTAGGTTTTTCTACGCTATATGCTGAAAAAGAAGGTGATGGTTTTAAAAATTTCCTCGTTTCTGGCAATGAAGTGATGAAAAAACTCATCATTTTAATTATGAAACTAGGCCCGATTGGTTTAGGTGCATATTTCGCTTATCAGGTTGGAGTTTTCGGACCACAACTCTTTGGTACTTATGCCAAAGCTTTAGGTTTATATTATGGCGTTGGGGCATTTTATTTTATCGTTTTTTTTACGCTTTATGCTTTTGTAGCGGGTGGATTTAAAGCCATAAAAGTTTTTTGGAAAAATAATATTGTACCCTCTTTAACTTCAATCGGAACCTGTAGCAGCATTGCCACTATTCCGGCAAACTTAGAAGGGACAACAAAAATGGGCGTGCCTGCGTACATCACCAATGTAACCATCCCTTTAGGATCAACATTACATAAAGATGGCTCCAGCATTAGCTCAATTATAAAAATTGCTGTAGTTTTTGCAATTTTCGGAAAAGATCTGGTTCACGTTGATACCATTATTTTGGCTTTGGGCATTACTGTTTTGGTTAGTATTGTTGAAGGTGGAATTCCGAATGGAGGTTATATTGGCGAATTATTGATGATTTCGGCATACCAATTACCACCAGAAGCTTTGCCACCGGCCATGATTATAGGTACCTTAGTAGATCCAATGGCTACCTTGTTAAATGCTACTGGTGATAACGTTGCAGCAATGTTAATTGCCAGGTTTACAGAGGGTAAAAATTGGATGCAAAATATTAAATAAATAGATTCGTCGCCCTGTCCCGATTTTACATCGGGATCAAGGTCTTATTTGTTAAGTTGCTGAAACAAGTTCAGCATGACGATAAATGAAATATAACTTATGTTTGAAAATAAAGAACGCACAGATATTAATGAATTAGGAGAGTTTGGTTTAATTAAACACCTCACCACTAATTTTAAAATTAAGAATGATTATTCGGTTAAAGGTGTTGGCGATGATGCGGCTGTTTTAGATGCTAAAGGAAAACAAATTTTAATTTCTACCGATTTATTGTTGGAAGGAATTCACTTCGATTTGGCTTATGTGCCTTTAATGCACCTGGGTTATAAAGCGGTGCAGGTAAACCTGAGTGATATTTATGCGATGAACGGAAAAGCCAGTCAAATTACTGTTTCGCTGGGTTTATCGAGTAAATTTCCATTAGAAGCTGTAGAAGAAATTTATAAAGGCATTGAACTGGCCTGTAATAAATACAACATAGATTTGATAGGTGGCGATACCTCATCAAGTAAACAAGGTTTGGTGATCAGTATTACCAGTATTGGTTATGCCGATGCGGATAAAGTTGTATATAGAAATGGCGCTCAGGAACATGATTTATTGTGTGTATCGGGTGATTTAGGAGGTGCTTATTTAGGTTTGCAAATTTTGGAGAGGGAAAAACTAATTTATCTCGAAAATCCACAGGTTCAGCCAGATTTGGAAGGTAAAGATTACATCATAGAAAGGCAGCTCAAACCAGAAGCACGGATGGATATTGTGGCACTTCTAGATGATTTAGGTATTAAACCAACCTCAATGATTGATGTTTCTGATGGTTTGGCATCTGAAATTTTACACCTGGCAGAACAATCTGATAAAGGAATAACCATTTACGAAGAGAAAATTCCTTTGGATCCTATGACTTATGAAACTGCACGTGAATTGGGGTTAGACCCAACAGTTTGTGCTTTAAGTGGTGGTGAAGATTACGAGCTATTATTTACGATCAGTCAGGAAGATTATAAAAAACTGAAACACGATGTAGATATTACGGTGATTGGCCATGTTACCGATAAAAATTCGGGCTGTAAAATGGTTTCTAAATCAGAAAAAGTACACGAGTTGAAAGCCCAGGGCTGGAATGCTTTTAATAAATAAAATTTATCAATAAAGAGTAAGTCGTCATTTCGAGCGAAGTGCAAAGTAGTCGAGAAATCTATATTAGCAGATCTCTCCATTCTCCTGCGTTTCGGTCGAGATGACGATTTTACTTTGTAAACATCATTGCTAGGAAAATATGAATTTCTTTAGCAATGACTATTTTTGCAAATGAGTCTTTAATTATGAAAATTATTTTTTAGCTCTTTTATAACGCTATCGTCATGCTGAATTTATTTCAGCATCTTTTCTGCAAGATATACCCTGATGCCGATGTAAAATAGGGACAGGGTGACGGCTCTAAGTTTA
>Ga0308165_1005242_pt1 | contig 12197 bp, 10 predicted proteins | sample PhyWR2_FD_201032 | JGI IMG/M metagenome (GOLD analysis project Ga0308165, IMG submission 201032) | Phyllosphere microbial communities from UC Gill Tract Community Farm, Albany, California, United States - DLSLW.R2 | ecosystem: Host-associated > Plants > Phyllosphere > Unclassified | place: USA... | reverse complement strand
TCTTTTAAAAAGTGCGTGATTGCTTTATCCATTAATATGGCATTAGTCTCCTCAGGTTTTACCTGCACCACATTTTTAGCAGGTAATGAGGCTACAGCAGATGGTTCAATTATTGTTGCACGCAGCGCGGATAGTGATGCTTTAAAGGCGCAGCACTTTGTTATTCATCCGGCAAAACAGAACCAAACAGGAATATATAGTACGAAAGCGCATAACGGCGCAAATGATTTTACTTATCCTTTACCGAAAGATTCACTACGGTATACCACGGTGCCAAACTGGAAAACACAGTTACATGGTGCGACTGGATTTAATGAAGCCGGTGTTGGCGTGAGTGGGACAGAATCTATTTTTGCTTCACCTAAAGCGCTTGCATTTGATCCCTATGTTGAAAAAACGGGAATTACCGAAGACGATATTCCTGATATTTTGCTATCACAGACCAAAACTGCGCGCGAGGCCGTGGCTTTACTTGGACATATCATCGAAACCAAAGGGGCAGGTGAGGGATTTGGCGTTGCCGTGGTCGATGAGAAAGAATTGTGGTACTTAGAAACCGGTACAGGCCATCAATGGATGGCACAGAGAGTGCCGAATAATCAATACTTTGCTACCGCTAATCAGGGACGTTTACAAAACTATGACCCTAAAGATCCTAACGTTATGGGATCAAAGAATCTGGTTGAATTTGCAGTAGAAAAGGGGCTTTATCAGCCTAAAACAGACGGTAAATTTAATTTTTCCAAAGCCTATACCCGAGACGATGAACGCGATCGCACCTATAACGATCCGCGCGTCTGGACAATACAGAAACAATTAAACCCTTCGGTTAAGCAAGTTATGGCTGAAGGGCGACAGTCTCCTGTTTTCCTCACGCCAGAAAAGAAAGTCACGCTTGATGAAGTTAAGTCCATTGAGCGATCTTGAATGAAGAGACCCAATCATCGGATTGGGTTTCTTGTAACCATTTTCGATAATATTGCTTAACTTTCAGCATCGAGATGAAACTGATGCAATATCCGATGAGCAATAGGTGCCAGCACTAATCCCAAGGTCGTCATAAACACTAGGCTGGTAAACATACCATAGAAAGCAAAGAAGACTTTTCCCGCTAAACTTTGAGGAATAATGTATGGACCAATGCCATTCTCTATAAACGCACTGTTTAATGTCGCATCATGCCAATTGATATTGGTGTCAAAAATCATGTGTCCTGCGACGCCAATAAGCAAAGTAGTAATTATTAGAAGAAGAGCACCACCAAAATGTAGCGATAGACGTTTTAAAAACGCACCAATCGAAATCACTGGCATATTTTTTGATTCATACATATTGATAAGCTCTTGTTAGTGATGGTGTCGCTATTGTAATGATTTTGAACAGCCTTGCTCTGAACATCAGCTCAACAGCTTAACGCAAACATATTGCTTGGTTCGTATAATGTATATTATGTTAAATTGAGTGTGGCGAATGCCAATTACTTCATGTGCCCATCCTATAGCTACAGCTCACTGAGTTTTTTCTATCAGTTTCTATACCCAGGCTTCACAAAATGCTTTCCCCTACTCATACAGTCTAAAACCAACTGGTTGCGCTACGTGAAATCTTAGCATTTAGCAGTAGGATTACCGGCCAGATTTCGTCAGTTGAAACCTATATAAAGCAGACAAAAAAGCCCAGCGTCAATTGCTAGGCTTTTCATTTTGCGTTTTACGGCTTATCTCGTTTCAACTAAACCGTTACGACATGCCAGATAGCTAAACCAATACGCGTTCCAATGTGTCGAGATCGTTTGAACTGAGCAATAGCTTAATCTTCTCAATCTCTGCTGCAGGTCTGCTATAAATATTCAACGCTAAAATCCGAACAATATCTGCGTCAGAGAACCTGTACCTAATCAGCTTTGCCGGATTGCCACCAACAATGGCATACGGTGGAACATCTTTGGTTACGACGCTTCCCGCAGCAATAATGGCACCCTCGCCCACGGTAATTCCAGGCATCAACATACTGCGCATTCCTAACCAACATGCATCACCAAGAACGGTGTCACCTTTAGGTTGATAGGTGTCGTATATCGTTTCCATGAAGGGATAGAGATTTATGAAATCAGTCCGGTGATTGTTATTTCCACCCATTAAAATCACGCACTCTGCGGCGATACAGACATAATCGCCAATGAGCAATTTATCGATATAGCCTAAAGGCTCCCAATTTTGGCTTACAGCGTCTCCGTGCAGATAACGAACAACCGAGCGTTCAAATCCGTCATCCCAGTAATCGCTGTAATAACTGTGTGTGCCTTTAACGATGATATTAGGGTTGGTTACCGAGAGGTGTAAAAGCTCTGTCTTTGACCAATGTTTTTCTTTCATGACTCATCCTTTTCTTTATAAGAGCCACGGAACGATTTGATTTCGTGGCAGTAATTACTCGTTCAGATAATTACTGTCATTAGAGATTCGAGGGTGTTTTAGCAGAGGTAAATGTGGAAGGTTCATACCTAATTTCCTTACGGCAAATTCGGTTAAATGTTATCGAACATGCCGTATTGTGTAAATGTTGAATCTAAACACAGGCTCACTAGGAGATAAACTTTTCGTCAATGGGCCACGGATGAATATGAAAAAGCCCACAGATGTGGGCTTTCAGCATATTAAAAATCTTAACGGAACGGCGGCTCGTTAAAGGTGCGCAGTTTACGTGAATGAAGTTTATCGCCTTCGGCTCTCAGCAAATCAATCGCGCGTATACCAATTTGTAAATGCTCGGATATTGCGCCTTCATAGAAATGGTTAGCTTGGCCTGGCAGCTTAATTTCGCCATGCAGCGGCTTATCCGATACGCACAACAGCGTGCCGTATGGAACGCGGAAACGATAGCCTTGCGCGGCAATTGTTGCGCTCTCCATATCCACCGCCACTGCGCGGCTTAAACTAAAGCGCAGCGCCGACGCGGAGAAACGTAGCTCCCAGTTGCGATCGTCTGACGTCACTACAGTACCGGTACGAAGTCGTTGTTTCACCTCTTCCCCCGGCATTCCGCTGACTGCCTTGGTCGCATCATATAATGCACGCTGCACTTCAGCGATGCTTGGGATCGGAATATCAGGCGGTAAAACGGCGTCTAATACGTGGTCGTCACGCAGATAAGCGTGAGCCAAAACATAATCGCCTATCGCTTGGCTTTCACGCAGCCCACCGCAGTGCCCAATCATTAGCCAGACGTGTGGGCGGAGAACGGCCAGATGATCGCAGATTGTTTTCGCATTTGAAGGACCCACCCCGATATTAACCAGCGTGATCCCCTGACCTGTCGATGAAATCAGATGATAGGCTGGCATCTGGTGTTTCTTCCACGCTAAATCTGAGGTGGTTTTCTCTGGGTCTGCCGTTTCAGCAGTGATATAGCTGCCACCGGCGCAGGATAACGCTTCGTAAGGACTATTCGGGTCAAGAATTTGCTCGCATGCCCAACTGACAAACTCATCAACATAACGACTGTAGTTAGTAAATAGAATATAAGGCTGAATATGTTCGGCAGGCGTGCCGGTATAGTGTTTGAGGCGTGCCAAAGAGAAGTCAGTACGCAGCGCGTCAAAGTGCGACAGCGGGAAGAAATCCGTCCCCGTTTCTAAACCGTCGGTAATCCCATCGCCAATTTTGGCCAGATCGGTGGTTGGAAAATGCTGTGCTAACCCTGCCGTCATGGTTCTATCCAGAACAAGGTCTGAACCATCAATAACAAACGGATACGGCATTTCTTGTTGTGACGGTGTCACTTCAAAGCTAGCACCATATTCGGTTTCTAATAAGGCTAACTGTTCCGCTAAATATTCACGAAATAGCGCTGGGCGTGCGATAGTTGTGCTGTATTGACCGGTTCGAGAAAAACGCCCATAGGCGCGCGTTCTGAGATGATCGCGAAATTTCCCATCCCAGCTAACGCTCAGCTGTGGGTAGGAAAATAGTCCTTTTGCCCTTTCTCCTACGTCTGGCAATTTCCCATCATTGATATAATCGCTGATGGCAGTACGCAGCGCGGACAGTGCTGACTCATACAGTAATTCAAGTCGATCAAGTGCTTCGGACGCCGTGAGATGCATCGTCTCTTGTGATTTATTCAAAATATCCCCTTAATGACTCGAAAAGCGCAGGTTTAACAGTATGGTCTACTCGTAAAATTTTGCTTATCGCTGGTATTACTCAGCGGGGTCATTATGCAGCAACCAGCGGCGCATAAGATCGGCTAATTGCTGTCTTTCGGTGGCTGTAAGCGGTTCAAGGATCTCTTTTTCATTCTGAACATGATGTTCCAGCGCCCTATCTATGACATTCAGCCCCTCTTCTGTCAGCCCGATTTTGCAGCTACGTTTATCATGCGCATTTGGCTGTTTGAATACCAATCCCCGCGATTCCAGCCGTTCAAGGCGTACCGACATCGCGCCGGAAGACAGCATGACCGTTTGATAGAGATCCGTCGGGGTTATCAACTCCCCGCTTCTGCGTAGCGTAGCCAAAATATCAAATTCGATGGTATCTAAGCCGTGTTGCTCATAAACGCAGGTAACTTTGCCTGAGAGTAGCTGCCCCATACGCGCCATTCGTCCAATAATACCCATCGGAGAACAGTCGAGATCAGGCCGTTCGCGTTGCCATTGCTCGATAATTTTATCTACGTGATCCTGTGTCATCGCCCCTCCAAGATATCTTTTTAAAAAGATACTTGTTTTATTTCTATTTCGCCACTAACTTATCTTTTACGAAAGTAACTTTTTAAAAAGACAAATATGAACATACTCATTGCTTTTATTGTTCCGCTACTTTGGGGAAGTACCTACGCCGTTGTTGGCTACTTCCTGCAAGACATCTCGCCGGTCTGGATTGCGGTTTTCCGTGCCCTGCCTGCCGGTATTTTACTGTTGCTGATTCATCCAGCAAAGTCACCGTTAAAATGGAGCCGAATGTTTGCAATAAGCATTTGTAACATATCTCTTTTCTTTGTGCTTTTGTTTATTGCCGCGCATCGCCTACCTGGCTCTGTAGCGGGCACATTGGGAGCAACGCTGCCGCTGATGGTGCTGTTATTACAATGGATTCAGGAAGGAAAAAAACCGGCATTATCCAAGCTTGGACTGGCGGTATTAGGGCTAGTTGGCGTAATGCTGCTGCTGAATCCTTCGGCTAATTTAGACATTATTGGCGTGGCTGCTGCGTTGTTAGGCACGTTATTGATGGCGCAAACATCTCTGTGGATATCACGTTGGCCCACCAACGATCAGCTTGGTCTTGCGGCTTGGCAGCTATTCCTTGGGGGGATTATTTTGCTGCCCTTTGCATTCATGTTTGCGGGAATGCCCGCGCTACCTACCCCAAAAACCTGGGTTGGCCTAACGTGGTTAGTGGTGTGTAACACCGCGTTTGCCTACTGGTGCTGGACACGTTCGGTAACGCTCCTCGGCCCACATACCATGTCGATGATATCGCTGTTTAATCCTGTTACCGCAGTTTTACTTGGTTTCGTCTTTCTAAGTGAACGCCTTTCTGTCGTCCAATGGAGCGGTATTATCTTGATCTTCTTATCGATATTGCTGATGAAAACGATAAAGGCTAAACCCGCGATGGCCTAACGTTCGGCGCACCGTAGAGCCATTGATACTCTTGTCATAATCATCATGGCTCTATATTTATTGTCTGTAACACAAATGCCATATGAAAATGCTATACCTAAAGAGTAGTCATTTATTCCTCTCTGAGGTGTCTTATGAATACTTTCGGCTTAACGCGTACGTTTGCAGGAATTTTGATTGTCGACTGCTGCCACTGTGCGCAATACGATCATATTGAAGAGAGTTTCCAGCTTGCGGTGCAGAAATACAGCTTTCTGGTGCGGCCGGGAGAACATATTGACGGTAAAGAATGGGTGCGCAGAATTGAGCAGAGAAACCCACCGCAAAATGTTGATCACATGCTGAATGCGATTCTGGCCGTCATGCACTCGAATCCAGAGTTTAAACACGAGTGCGTCTACTACTAGCTAACCCAACCTGTCTAGGAGCTTTATCACTAAAGCTCCTTTTGCTTATTTAGCTGACTGTATTAGCTGATTTTTTTCGCTAGCATCGTTGCGAAACGCATTTTAATGCGGTTGCCGTTTTCATCGACGCGATGCAGTTCCCCTACGTCTTCGTTGTATTTCGCAAACTCCCAACCGCTGTAATAGTTGCGCAGCTCATCGGGTTTAAAGGTGAATGAAAACGGGACATTGCAAGGATAGTCAGGGCTATCCACCGCGGCCACAATCAGGTTGTAACCACCGATGCGCGTGCTGTCTTGCATGTTACGAATAATGGCCGGAATTTCTGGTCGCCCTAGGAACATAAACACCACCGTTGAAAGAATGAAATCATACTCTCCACTGAAGCGATGGGTATTGAGGTCCACTTGCTTTGCCGTAATATTTTTTAGACCTTCAGCTTGAATAATGTCATTCAGGCTGTTGATGCTCATGGCATTTTTGTCCCACGCGGTAACGTTAAACCCTTTCAAGTTCAGATACAGCGAGTTACGGCCACGGCCGCAGCCAAGATCTAACGCATCTCCAACAGGGACAATCTTGGCTGCATTCAACACTTCAGAGTGCGTCGATGTCAGTTCATATTTTTTAGTGAAATAATCGCTGTCGCGTGTCATGTGAGTTGTTTCAGAATTCATTAGCGTGTCCATATCAATTACCAGAATTAATCAGCTAATTATCCCTTATTCCACCCACAAATGCTTCCCTGCACGTGGTGGATTTTACTGCTTGCGGTAATCAGAGCTTTACAGCGTCCGGCTTTTTAGCCGTTGGACGTTGAGCTCCCCCAATTGTTTCACCAAAAGGACCGGTATTAATGCTCTGAGTACGCTGCGCTGGCGTATGATTTAAGGTCAACAGCGGCATCACCAGCTCGGCAAAACGATGGGCTTCTTCTAGGTGCGGATACCCAGACAAAATAAAATTATCGATGCCCAACGCTTGGTATTCAGCAATACGGTCGGCAACCTGCTGCGGGTTTCCCACTAGCGCGGTGCCTGCGCCGCCGCGCACCAATCCCACACCGGCCCACAGATTGGGGCCAATTTTCAAACTGTCCCGAGATCCGTTATGGAGCTCACTCATACGTTTTTGACCCGATGAATCCATGCGAGCGAAAATTTTCTGCGCGGCCGCAATGGTTTCATCATCCACGTGGCTAATCAGTTTTTCTGCGGCAGCCCATGCTTCCTCTTCGGTTTCGCGCACAATAACGTGTAGGCGGATACCATATTTCAACGTTCGTCCTTCTTGTTCAGCGCGCTGACGTACGGTGGCCAGTTTTGCAGCGACTAATTCTAGCGGCTCCCCCCACGTAAGATAGGTATCAATTTGGCTGGCCGCAACGTCGATAGCTTCAGGCGATGAACCGCCAAAATACAGCGGAGGGCCATCCTGCTGAAAAGGTGGAAACAACAATTCTGCGCCCTCAACCTGAATATGCTCTCCAGCATAGTCGACTTTCTCGCCTTGGAGCAGTTTTTTGTAGACGTGTAGGAATTCATTCGTGACGTTGTAACGTTCAGAGTGATTAAGAAATATACCATCACCTTTGTTTTCAACCGGATCGCCGCCGGTGACAACATTAATCAGCAACCGCCCTTCAGAAAGCCGGTCAAGCGTTGAAGCCATACGCGCAGCTAAGCTGGGCGGTTGCAATCCTGGACGCACAGCGACCAAAAATCGTAGGCGTTTCGTCATTGGCGCTAATGCCGCCGCGACAAGCCAAGAATCTTCACAGCTTTTCCCCGTTGGAATCAATACGCCGTAGTAGCCAAGATAATCTGCCGCTACCGCAATTTGTTGTAAATATTGAAGATCAACGGAACGCCCTCCTTCTGCGGTCCCAAGATAACGTCCATCACCATGGGTTGGAAGGAACCAAAAAACGTTAATGCCAGATTGATGTTGTTCACTCATTATGCTTTTCCTTTATAACTATATCTAAAGAATATCTATTGAAATAATCTCTTTGGTTATAAAGCAAATTGCACTATACATGCCAACTCGATAGGTTTTTATTTTTGATAAAAATCAATTAATTAAAATTATTTTGCTTTCTGCAGCATGCTGCAAATGCAACAGCATTGGCGTCTAGTCTGCTGCAAATGCAGCAGAAAGCGATTTGCGGCATCTCGCCGCAAGAGCATTGATGAGATATGTTCAATCACATCACGTATTCATTTTGGAAATGAGTTATGCCGCTGCCGTTACCCTCATCACAGCCGGTGTTGGTCGATCCCGCTTCTATCGCGTTTAAAAACGTGCTGGATAAACTTGCTCCCACCGATGCCACCGTACTGATCGTTGGGGAAACAGGAACCGGCAAAGAAGTGGTGGCGCGCTATCTTCACCACCATAGCCTACGCAACGAACAGCCTTTTTTGGCGGTGAACTGCGGTGCCTTAAGTGAAAGTCTGGCGGAAGCAGAGTTATTCGGGCATGAGAAAGGCGCGTTTACCGGTGCGCTAAATCGTCATCAGGGCTGGTTTGAAGCCGCTGAAGGCGGGACTTTATTGCTGGATGAAATTGGCGAACTTAGCCTGTCGCTACAGGTCAAACTGTTACGCGTACTGCAAGAGCGAGAAATTACCCGTGTGGGTTCACGAACGCCAATCTCCATTAATGTGCGAGTTATTGCAGCCACGCACGTTGATTTAGCCGATGCGATTAAAGAGCGCCGCTTTCGTGAAGACCTCTATTATCGCCTCAATGTCGCCGCAGTTACGTTGCCGCCTTTACGCCAGCGCCCACAGGATATTCCTGCACTGGCGCAGCATTTTCTGGCTTTATATGCCTATCGCCTAGGGCGACCAAATCTTACCTTAGCGGAGGATACGCTTGAGGCATTAGCCGTTTACCACTGGCCCGGCAATGTGAGAGAGCTCGAAAATACGCTGCACAACGCAGTGCTGCTCACTCAAGAATTGCAGATACAGCCCCATATATTAAAACTTAACGCCCCGAAAAGTGACAGCGTCACTAATGATAAAGCCGTTGATGACGATGAACTTGCCCTTTTTATTCGTTCGCAGCTAGAAAAAGAGACGCCAAAGCTGTTTCAGAAAATCACTGATACGCTGATACAGCATGCGTTCAGTATGAACAATAACAATCAGCAGCAAACCGCCGCGATGTTGGGCATCAGCCGAAATACGTTACGCACTCATCTTGCGAATCTGGGGCTTATCAAATCACGCAAAAAAGAGCGCCTATCGCCCCGCGGCTATACATTGTCTGAGGGCCTAATAACTGAACGCGAATTGCGCATTGGCTATCAAAAGTTTGGGAATTTAGGCATGCTTAAAGCTCGACAAAGCCTAGAGAAAAGGTTTTCGCAACAAGGCGTTATTGTACTGTGGAGTGAGTTTCCGGCAGGCCCGCAGTTGTTGCACGCGCTGCAAAATAATGAGATCGATTTTGGGGCGACGGGTGAAGTTCCGCCTATACTGGCTCAGCCACAAAACAGTTCGCTCATCTATGTCGCCTACGAACCACCTTCTCCCCACAGCGTAGCTATGGTCGTTGCTCAAGACAGTCCGATTTACCACTGTTCAGATATACGTGGCAAACGTATTGCGGTGAATCGCGGCTCTAACGTGCATTATCTGTTGCTGCAAATGTTGGATGAGCATGGCCTCACGCTCGACGATGTTCGAGTGAACTATACGCCGCTACGATATCCACTGACTCCGTCAGACTTTCATTCTGTTGATGCGTGGATGATGTGGGATCCGTTGCTGAGCGATGCACAACTTTCTGGCGATATGCGCATTATTGAAGATGGCCACGGAAAAGTACTCAATCAGCAGTTTTATCTCTCGCGCCGCGATTTTGCCCAACGTTCAGCAGACCTGCTCAAGATTGTTTTGGATGAGCTCAAACAGACCGGGATATTTATCGCCACGCATCCAGAAAATGCGGCGCAATTATTGTCGCAAGAATTAGGCCTGCCACAGGCTTCGCTGGCGCTGGCATTATCTCGCCGTCAACATGAGCCGCGTGCCATAAATACAACCGTGATGCGCGATCAGCAAACCATCGCCGACAGGTTCTATGCGTTGGGGCTGTTATCCAAAGCGATTAAGATACGAGAGGCCGTTTGGGATGAGGGATTAGCTTAACATCCCCGCCAAATCGGGGGATGTTAAGCTGAATAAATCGCGTATCAATAACAACGTTATACGTTGAACTGCCCCACTGCACCGACTAAATCATTGGCCTGTGACAACAATGCACCGGATGCCGCGGTAGATTCTTCTACTAGCGCAGCGTTCTGTTGCACCATGGTATCCAGATGGGTAACGGCTTTATTGATTTCATTAATACCGCGCATTTGCTCATCGGCGGCGTTGGTGATCTCCGACATTATCGTTGTGACGGCGGAAACGCTGGTCACGATATCTGTCATGGTTTCACTGGTTTGGCGCACCTGCGTTGAGCCGGAAGCGACGCTGCGTACCGTCGATTCAATCAGAGATTTAATCTCTTTAGCCGCTTGCGCACTTCGCTGCGCCAGAGTGCGCACTTCACCGGCGACCACCGCAAAACCGCGCCCTTGCTCACCCGCTCGAGCCGCTTCTACGGCGGCGTTCAGCGCCAGAATATTGGTTTGGAAAGCAATACCGTCGATGACGCCGGTAATGTCACCAATTTTGCCGGAGGCGGTTTCAATCGATTGCATGGTGCTGATGACTTTGGCAATCGCTTCACCGCCGCGAGAGGCATCCGCAGAGGCTGAATGTACTGCGTTGTTTGCCTGTTTCGCCGCACCTGCCGACTGCGCCACCGTGGAAGATATTTGCTCCAACGCTGCGGAAGTTTGCTGAAGGTTAGCCGCCGCAGATTCGGTTCTGCTGGAGAGATCTTGGTTTCCTGATGCAATCTCATTGGCCGCAACGCGCACGGACTCACTGCTGCTACGGATAGACTTCATCACGTCGCTAAGCTTATCAATGAAGCGGTTAAACGAACCGGCAATCTGTGAAACCTCGTCTTTGCCGTTGGTTGGCAAGCGCTGGGTTAAATCCGCAGTGCCAGAGCTAATGGCATCCATTGCATCACGGATCTTAATCAGCGGTGTTAACGCACGTTGCGCAATAACGCCGATAATCACGGCGGCAGCAACGATCAACACCAGTAGCGTCACTAATGAGGTGGTCAACAATGAGCGCATTCCGGCCGTGGCCTCGGTTTTATCCATTGCCACCACGGTAAACCACGGCGTTCCTGCTACAGGCTGCGCCAGTAAAAGTTTGGCGCTGCCGTTAATGTCATATTCAATCGGTGAACGTGCATTCAGCAAACGTGACAACTCTAAGCTAGGCGCAATGTCGGATAACGGCTTGAGGGTCAGAGATTCATCAGGATGCGCCATAATGTTGCCAGCCGCATCGATGAGCATGCCAAAGCTGTTTTCCGTTGGATGTATGGAACGTACGTTTTCAATCACGCTGTCCATGGTGACATCCCCTTCCACCACGCCTTTCAGAATGCCATTTTCGATATGCGGTGCGGCGAACGTAACCACCATTTTCTTAGTGTTAGCGTCAACATAAGGCTCAGTGACAATGGGTTTACCCGCTTTTACGGCTTGGATATACCAAGGTCGCGTGGTGGGATCATAACCTTCAGGAACGCTGTTAGGCACCGATGAAATATCGATCTTATTAGGATAGCCAATATCAATTCCCATAAAGTTACCGCCGTTGGCGGTTTGCACCATCAATGGCATAGGATCAGGAGAGGTAACATGTGGCGTAAGCGCTGAGACCAACCGGCTTTTGCTTGCCACCCAGTCGGAAATGGCACGGTTATGGCTAGAGGAGACGGCCTCAAGCGTGCTATCAATTGCGCTATTGTTGTATTTATTCGCAATTGAGTAGTTAAGATATGTGTTGATACAAAGAGAGCAAATAACGATGGCGGTAGAAGCAGCCAGAATACGTGAACGGATAGAGTCGAACATGATAGCTTGCCCTGATTAGAAGAGAGATATGCCAGACTTATGTTTTTTATTGAAACAGCACACTAAATAACGGCCTGAATAAATAAAACTTGAGTTATTTACACTATAAATAAATTAAGTCCTATTTATCAGAGAGCTAAGCGCTTGGCGGCTT
>Ga0308165_1005236_pt1 | contig 12214 bp, 9 predicted proteins | sample PhyWR2_FD_201032 | JGI IMG/M metagenome (GOLD analysis project Ga0308165, IMG submission 201032) | Phyllosphere microbial communities from UC Gill Tract Community Farm, Albany, California, United States - DLSLW.R2 | ecosystem: Host-associated > Plants > Phyllosphere > Unclassified | place: USA... | reverse complement strand
CGCGTTGAAAAAGTGCCTGGCATTCTGGCTGCGGCACCCTATATTAATTTTACCGGATTAATTGAAAGCGCAAATCATCTGCGTGCCATCCAGATTAAAGGGGTTGAACCCTCTCAGGAAGCGCAGCTGAGTGCGTTGCCGAATTTTGTTCAGAATCAGGCCTGGTCACAGTTTAGTGCCGGCAAGCAGCAAATTATTCTGGGCAAAGGGGTGGCGGATGCGCTGAAGGTGAAGCAAGGCGACTGGGTTTCTTTATCGATTCCGAATAATGATGAGGGTAATCGCCTGTTGCAGCCGAAGCGAGTCCGTTTACAGGTCGCGGGTATTCTGGCGTTAAGTGGTCAGCTTGATCATAGTTTTGCCATGGTGCCGCTCAGCGACGCCAGCGAATATCTGGATATGGGGCACAGTGTTACCGGCATTGCGATTAAAGTCGACGATGTGTTTAAGGCGCAGCAGCGGGTACGCGAAGCCGGTGAAGTGACCAATGCTTACGTCTATATTAAGAGCTGGATCGGTACTTACGGCTATATGTACCGTGATATCCAGATGATCCGCGCCATCATGTATCTGGCAATGGTGCTGGTGATTGGTGTGGCCTGTTTTAATATTGTCTCAACCCTGATTATGGCAGTGAAAGATAAGAGCGGTGATATCGCGGTATTACGTACCCTGGGTGCGAAAGATGGCTTAATTCGCGCTATTTTTATCTGGTATGGTCTGCTGGCTGGGTTAGTGGGTAGTGTCAGTGGCGTGATTATTGGTGTACTGGCCTCCTGGCAACTGACGCCGATAATTAATGTGATTGAAAAACTCATTGGGCATCAGTTTTTATCGGGTGACATCTATTTTATTGATTTTCTGCCATCAGAATTACACGCAAAAGATGTAGTTTCGGTGCTGATAACTGCTCTGGTGCTGAGTCTGCTGGCGAGCTGGTATCCGGCCCGTCGTGCCAGCAAAATAGATCCGGCTCGCGTGTTAAGTGGTCAGTAACATGATTTCTGCAAACAGCAAGGGGTAACTCAGTCATGTACTACGGCTTTGATATTGGCGGCACTAAGATGGCTCTCGGTGTCTATGACGCCGACAGAGTATTGCAATGGGAAACGCGGGTAGCGACACCTCATAGCCACTACAGCGATTTTTTGCAGGCTATTGTCGAGTTAGTGGCGCAGGCTGACGCGCGATTTGGCTGTCAGGGCAGTGTTGGGATAGGTATTCCGGGGATGCCGGAGATCGATGATGGCAAGCTGTATGCCACTAATCTTCCGGCGGCCAGCGGCCAGCCATTGCGAGCAGATTTAAGTCGGTTATTACAACGTGAAGTTCGCATTGATAATGACGCTAACTGCTTTACCTTGTCAGAAGCCTGGGATGAGGAGTTCCGTTCCTACCCGGTGGTGATGGGGCTGATCCTTGGCACCGGTGTGGGTGGCGGCATTATCGTCAATGGTCGCCCGGTTACCGGTAGAAACTTTATTACCGGTGAGTTTGGTCATACGCGACTGCCGGTGGATGCGCTTGAGATCCTTGGGCGTGATTTACCGCTGATCCCCTGCGGCTGTGGTCAAAAAGGCTGTATTGAAAACTATCTCTCTGGCCGGGGTTTTGCCTGGTTATGGCAGCATTTCTACGGCAGCGAGCTGGATGCCCAACAGATTATTGCCCGCTACCGGGCCGGAGATGAGCAGGCGCTCAGTCACGTGGATCGCTTTATTGAGCTGCTGGCAGCCTGTTCAGGTAATTTATTTACGGCTATCGATCCCCATCTGGTGGTGATTGGTGGTGGATTGTCTAATTTTAGTGAGATGTATGCGCTATTAACGGCGCGTTTGTCGAAATATCTGTTACCACTCGCGCGTGTTCCCCGAATTGAACCTGCGCGTTATGGTGATGCGGGTGGAATGCGCGGTGCGGCATTTCTCCATCTGGCGGAGTAAATTATGTTGTCTCGTCGTCAACTTTAGGAAGAAAAAACGGTTGTTACGCCATCGACTGCGTCAAAGCAGCTACTTTGGAGAACAGGTTATGCTGGAACGAACAGAAAAACCGAGAGTTGTCGTGCTCACAGGGGCGGGGATTTCTGCTGAATCGGGGATCCGAACGTTCAGGGCTGCGGACGGACTATGGGAAGAGTGTCGGGTGGAAGACGTTGCGACACCGGAAGGTTTTCAGCGTGACCCGCAAGGGGTACAGCAATTTTATAACGCTCGCCGCCGCCAGCTCCAGCAGCCGGATATACAACCTAATGCAGCGCACCTTGCGCTGGCAAAGCTTGAGTCAGTATTAGGCGATAATTTACTGCTGGTCACGCAAAATATCGATAATTTGCACGAACGTGCAGGGAGTAAGCGCATCATTCATATGCATGGTGAACTGCTCAAAGTTCGCTGTGTCAGAAGCGGTCAGGTTGTCAGCTGGGAAGGCGACATTACCCCTGAGGATCGCTGCCACTGCTGTCAGATTTCAGAAGTGTTGCGTCCTCACGTGGTGTGGTTTGGTGAAATGCCTTTGGGGATGGATGAAATTTATCATGCCATCAGTGAAGCGGATTACTTTATTGCGATTGGCACCTCCGGACATGTTTATCCTGCAGCGGGTTTTGTTCATGAAGCCCGGCTACAAGGCGCGCATACTGTTGAGCTCAATCTGGAACCCAGTCTGGTAGGCAGCGAGTTCGAGGAAAAACATTATGGCCTCGCCAGCCAGGAAGTTCCTGACTATATCGACAGATTATTGAACGAAATTGGCTGATATCAATGCCCTTAACGTAAAGCGTTAAGGGCATTATTTTAGCCTGTCGAAAATATTAATAAAATAATTATAATGATCAAGTTAAATAATCTGCTGATAATATTTCGGGTTGTTTTATTAGACATATTTCATGATAAGGAAAGTCTTATGAATTACCGATGGCGTTATTTTATTTAAATTCATTATTTATCTACTTTTGTTACACAATACTATTTCCAATATCCTGCCTGATATTCCTACACTCTCTCTGGGATTTTAATCTTAATAAAATGACTAAAACAGTATTTGTTTGCTGACAAGTAAAGTGAAATTGTATTTAACAAGGTTTTGAGTCGTTATTAATAGACTTAAGCCTCTGTGTTACTTGAAGGCGACGACTATAGGGAAATAAGAAAAATCGTCAAGGAGCTTTAACCATGAGCCAGACAGTCACGCGATTAAAAACACCTCCTGATCTGAGTCTGAATCGTTACCAGCTTGATATACCTTCCTGCTCTTCACGCCTCGACGTGGAAGATTTCAGTGGCGCAGAAGGCATGAGCCAGATGTATCACTACGATATTCTGTTCACCAGCGAGGATAAGGATATTGATGCCTCTTCGCTGCTGAGCAAACCGGCCCGTCTGACCATGGGCACCGGTCTATTAGGGCAGCTAACTGGACAGAAAGTGGTGTCCGGCGTGATAACCGACTTTCGTCGTCTCACGGGCTCGGCTGATGAAACTCAATACCTCGTCACGCTGATGCCGTTTCTCTCCCTGCTCGATAACTCATTTCGTAGTCACCGTTTTTTTGTCAATAAGTCGGTCCCGGAGGTGGTGGCGCAGGTGCTTAACGACCATGGACTGAAAGGCTGGGAGTTTGAGTTTACTCTGAAACAGAGTTACCCAAAGCGGGAGCAGATAAACCAGTATCAGGAAAGCGATCTGGCGTTTATGGAACGACTGCTGGCGGAAGTCGGGATCTTTTATTTCTTCACCCTACAACCCGATACGCAGACCGAAATTATTCATTTTGCCGATACACAGAGCGCCTGGCAGTTTGGTAAAACTCTGCCACTGAGCAGCCCTTCGCAGATGAATGATAACGGCGCTGACTCGGTATGGGATATTCGTGTGCGCCACAATGTAGTGGTCAGCAACGTGACGGCCAGGGACTATAACTACCGTGAGGCGCAGAACATACTGACCTCTGCGCCGGCAGATATGACCTGTGGTGAGGGTGACGGCGTGACCTTTGGTGAGGTGTATCATTATCGCCCGCGCCATCAGGAATGCGGTGATAAAATTGCCCCCGCCGCCGAGACGGGTAACTTCTGGGCACGTCTGGAACATGAACGCCTGCTCTCCAGCCAGACGGTGGTCACGGGTAGTAGCAGTGATGCTCTGCTCAGTCCGGCACAAGTACTGACCCTCACGGAAATCGCTCTTCCACCGACACTGCCCGCTGCCACTAAAAACGGTCTTATCATCCTCAGTACCCGCTACAGCGCCAGCCGTCAAAATGCCCTGCGTGTGGCATGGACGGCGATACCCTACAGCGAAACCCGCTGCTGGCGTCCGGCAGCCAAAAAACGTCCACAGGTAACCGGCACCCTGACGGCCAGAATAACCAGTGCCAAAGCCCATGATATCTATGCCTGGCAGGATGCCTCTGGTCTCTACCGGGTACAATTTGACGCAGACCGGGATGCTAAACATCAGGGGCTGGAAAGCATGCCGGTGCGACTCGCTAAACCCTACGGTGGCGATAAGTACGGTTTCCATTTTCCACTGATCCAGGGGACAGAAGTGGCTATCGCCTTTCATGAAGGCGACCCGGATCGGCCCTATATTGCCCATGCCTTGCATGACTCACGCCATGTCGACCCTGTAACGGAGAAGAACAGTACCCGTAATGTTATGCGCACTGCCGGGCTGAACAAGCTGCGGATGGAAGACCAGCGTGGTGAAGAACATATCAAGCTCAGCACCGAATACGGCGGCAAGACGCAGCTGAACTTAGGCCACAATGTGGATGCCACCAGAGTACTTCGGGGGGAAGGGGCCGAGCTGCGTACTGATGAATGGGTGAGTATTCGGGGTGGCAAAGGGGTGTTTATCACTGCAGAGAGCCAGCCTGCGGCTCAGGGACAGATGCTGGCGATGGATGAGGCTATCCAGCAGCTGGAGCAGGCGTTAACTCTGGCACGCAGTATGGCGAAGGCTGCCGTCACTGCCGGAGCAACAGAAAGTGATATTCGCAGTCAGCAGCAACTGAAAACCTCGTTAAGCGCTCTCACCGAGGCGGGAATATTGCTTCATGCTCCCGGAGGGATAGGTATGGTTAGCCCAAGGGCGATAGGTATGGCTTCAGGGAGCGAAAGTGTGAGTCTGGTATCGGGAGGCAATACCGATATTAGTGCCGGACAGTCGTTCACGGTAGCCGCGAATGCGGCGGTCAGCCTGCTGGCGAATGGCCAGGGAATGCAGCTGCTGGCGGCAAAAGGCGCGATAAATCTTCAGGCTCAGAGTGATGCGTTAACGGTTAACGCGCGAAAGGACATCGATATACAGAGTGCGGAAGGAAAGGTAACGGTTTCCGCTCGTCAGGAACTGCTCCTGACCTGTGGCGGCGCTTATATCAAACTGAACGGTGGAAATATCGAGCTGGGTTGTCCGGGAAATATCCTGCTGAAATGTACTAATCTGCAAAAGATGGGCGCGGCCAGCATAGATATCGGGCCGGTGACTCTACCGGCAGGATTCGGCGGCGGCTTTATTTTTACCGATGATAACGGTATTCCTCAGGCATCGGTACCTTATCGAGTCACCACGGCGGAAGGTGAAACACTGCAAGGTGTCACTGATTCTCAAGGCAAAACGGCTCCCGTTTATACCTCGGTACCCTCGTCTGTAAACGTTGAATTTAGCGGCAGCACCCCGCCAGACAACGCAACGGAGCAAGGCAAAAGAGAGCCGAAATGAAAGGTTATTATGGTTATAACAACACTGAGGGTGTTCATAAAACCAGTATTCACCATCGCTGGGAAACGGTCGTCGGCAAGAAAAAAACGTTACGTGGGCTGACGTTAACCATTGGCCTTTTTTTTGATGGCACCGGCAATAACCAGGAACATACCGCCTCGCGCCTGATGACATTTAATGAGTATCGCTATAACTTTAGCCTCAACAGTATTAAAGGGATGTGGCCCGAACTGGCACTGCCAGGCTCACATTCCGATATTGGCGGGGGTTATAATCCTGCAGGTTCCCCACTACAGGAAAATGAGCATCTTTTTCTCAGTTGCCCTAAATTTGAAATGGTCAGCGACGACACGCGTGAAGTCACTACTCGGGTGTACCGTCATGCCGAGAAAGAAAGAGAAAAGCTGGCGACTATCCCGGCCCTAAAATACCTGTTAGCCCATGGGCGTTTAACCCCTAAAGTGCGCTCCGTCGGTGCTGTTAACCCTAATCGCGGCCGGTCTGTCGGCATAGAAAAGCAGGTTGGGGCCGCGGTATTTTTGGAGAGAACCGCCATTCCTCATGACTGGGCGAAAGTGAGCCTGCGGGTGATGCTGGATGCGGCAAAGGAGGAAGGAATCTTATTTGATGATACTCAGGAACAGGATGATATATATATATTACCCGTAGAGTTAAACGCTATTTGCGCGAAAGCTATCGCACAAGGAAGAGCAGTGCGACAGGAGAAAACATCTGAGCCATTTACCGAGGAAGAGCATTTTTTAATTGGGAAATATATTCACTGCTCCGCTAAATGGAATATTAAGTCTGATCGTAATTTATGGGTGGATCCAAATAATGGAGAAATATTTATTCATCGCTTCGGTCCGAAAAATGACAAAGCGTTTGTTTTTCCCAATAAGCCCGGTGAAAACTGGACTCGCTCGGTATGGTATATGGACGATCGGCAGCGGATTAATGAGAACGCAGTAAAAATGGCAATATAACCGCTTATTATTAATGCCAAGGATGGCAAAATGACAATAAAAAAGGGCATTTTTATCTCAATATTGTTGGTGTCAGTGACCGGCTGTCCAACGACGGATAAAACCGAATGGGGCTATAAAAAATTGCCCTATAAAGAATGGAAATTTCTCTTTATTTATCCCCAAATGCTGCCTGCGAAGGCAACCCAGGCGCTGATGGTGGATGGCGCAGGGTATAAAACCACTTTTCAATATGTTGATAATACTGAGCGAAGCCAAGTTAGTGTAGGGCGCTGGAATGACCATCTCGGAGCGGTACAGGCTTACTATAATAAGGGAAAAGCACTTCCGCTGATGCTACGGTTTTGCTGGGACTCGGTCATTGATAAAAAAAGCTATGAAACCCAGGTGATATTTAAGCAAGGAACCTGGGATCAGATGGTCACGCCTTATATTGATAAACGGTGGGATGAAACCTATTACCGTTCAACCATGATTATTGGTCTGGCTCCAGGCGGTAAAGTTAGCGTCTGGTTAGGTGACAGGGGAAACCCGGTGGTTGCTCAGACGGATGCCAGAATTACCACGGTATCAGGTGAAAAGATGAAAATGTGCCAGGGCGTCACTGATTTTCCGCGGGGGTTCGAACATAACAAGGCAACGAAAGCCTTTATTGAAGGGAAAATATACCCCTACGGTAGCTGGTAATGATCAATTCAAGATAGCTAATCATGTACGACAGGATAATTTATGGTCTGGGAACGACAAAAATCGATTATCTCCACAGCACCTGATGAGCCATCACTCATCTCATGGCTTATCACTGGCGTTATAGCCCTGGTAGCGGGTGTGTTGCTTTTTTTACTGCATGCCAGTCAACGACTGGGCCCCTTTCAGGGATGCAATATCCGGGTGCTGTCAGCCACGCCGACATTGACCTGGCTGGTTCTTATCTGTTTGCGAGCCTGGCGATATCATATGGTGTTTAATCGCTACCGGCTGGAATTTAATGAAGCGGAATATGCACAGCAGCGCTGGACTGAATGGGCTGGACGTTATCAGGCTATTTTACACAGCACGGCATTATTACCGGGATCATTTACCGCCGCACAGTTTATCCAGCCTGCTGCCGGGTTTGAACTGCATGGCAATCAAGTACAGCGTCTCCCCTGGAGTGAAGCCGAAGGACTGTCAATGTTACTGGGTGATGTCAGCGATACCCTGTTACAGCTACCGGCTGAACTCTCTCTGAGCATCACACTACTGACTGATTCGCCGACTGACCCTCTGGGATTGCAGGAACGAGTAACCACAAGCTGGAAAGCAACAGTCTCTGTAGCACGGCCCATTCCGGACCTGAAAATCCTGCAATCACACTCTCTACTGACGCTTGATACGCGTCTTAAGCAATCCGCGACCTCGGCTGAGCTGATTCTGGTTCAGCAGTTACAGGGCGGAGATCGCTACAGTGATGCCCTCGCTGCTCTACTCCTGGTTTCTGATGATGTTGCAACCCAATATGCGTTGAAACACGATGTCAGGTTGCTGCGCCCTATGGGGTTGAATCAATCCCGATTAGCCGAAGAGCTGGCGTTGTTCTTTTCCATACAAACTCAGGCTAACAGAACCCAGTTTATTGTCGGAGACAGACTCAGTTGGGCAGAGGCTTTTGTAGAATTACTGAATGCTCGAGAACCGGACAGCGGACGCTGGAAGACAGAACATCTCTACTTGCTGGAGCACTATAGTGGAATTTGTGGACCGTTTTCACCCTGGATAACGGCTATTGTGGCCAGCGATATGGTCAGCTTACAGCAGACTCCGGGCCTGGTGCTGGCAACCGATAACGAGCAATCTTTTATTACTACCCTGACAACGGGAGACCAAAATAAGGCTAATCGATAATTCACTATACGGTTGAATCTATCTTCCAGGTATGGCGAGCCCCTGATGAATCACAGCGTTAATCTCTGCTCATCATCAGGATACATCCAATACCTGTGAGTAGCCTTAACCCCCGGTTTTCAGCTTCTGATAGTAAGACTCATACAGCATGCTGGCGTCGCCGACATCGTTCTGCCACTCGCCCGCCTCAATGACGACGGCATCCGGATAGAGCGATTTATCCCCAGAGACTTCAGGCGGTAAGAGTTTACGCGCGGCGAGGTTCGGGGTTGGGTAGCCAATGGTTTCGGCAACTTGTTGGGCAATTTCCGGGCGTAACAGGAAGTTGATCAGTTGCAGTGCACCTTCAGCATTTTTGGCATTAGCCGGAATCGACAGGTTATCCATCCAGAAAATACCGCCTTCTTTTGGCCAGACTATTTCCAGCGGTGTGCCTTCTTCACGAGCGACCCAGGCAGAGCCATTCCACACCATACCGACATTTACCTCGCCTTCCATATAAGGATTCGCCGGATTATCAGAGTTAAAAGCGGCAACGTTAGGCATCAGTTTTTGCAGTTCGTGGTAGGCAGCTTCAATCTCTTTCGGATCGGTACTGTTGCCTGAGTAGCCTAGTTTCCGTAACGCCATCTGGAATACTTCACGCGCATCATCGGTCAGCAGCAAGCTCTGTTTGTACTCAGGTTTCCAAAGATCTGCCCAGCTTGTGATACTTTTGGGATCCATTTCATCGGCGTTAACACCAATCGCCGTCGCGCCCCAGATATAGGGAATCGAGTAGTCATTATTGGGATCAAAAGACTTATTCAGCATTTCGGGGTCGAGGTTACTAAAGTTTGTCAGCTTACTTTTATCAATTTTTTGAATCATGCCTTCTTTACGCATTTTATCGACAAAGTAGGTTGAAGGTACCACCAGGTCATAGGCGCCATCCTTGTAGGTTTTAAGCTTGGCGTACATGGTTTCATTCGACTCATAGGTTGAATAGATAACCTTGATCCCGGTTTCTTTAGTGAACTGCTCCAGCAGACCAGGCGGCACATATTCCGTCCAGTTATAGAAGTAGAGTGTCTTATTGTCGTTAGCTTGTGCGCTCCCCAAAACCAGCGCCAGAGCGCCAGCGGTAAGCAGGTGGCGTGACCATTTTTTCATTTTAACGTCCCCTGGGTTTTTGTTTTATCTCTAAGAATCAACTGACTGGCGATGACCATCACCAGTGATAGCAATAACAGAATAGTGGCCAGCGCATTCACTTCCGGTGAGACGCCCACTTTCACCATTGAATAGATCTTTAATGGCAGAATTTCATAGCTTGGACCGGTGACAAAGGAAGAGACCACCACGTCGTCCATCGACAGCGTAAAGCTCAGTAGCCAGCCTGCGGCGACGGCGGGCATCGCCAGTGGCAGAAGAATTTTCCGCAGGACCACCAGCTCGCTGGCACCCAAATCACGCGCCGCTTCAAGCATTCTGACGTCGAAACCTTTAAGCCGTGAATAGACGGTCACCACCACAAAGGGCAGACAAAAGGTGATATGGGAAAAGAGCAGCGACCAGAAACCGAGTGAGATACCGAGCAACATAAACAGCACGAGCAGTGAAATAGCCATCACGATATCGGGTGACATCATCACCACAAACAGCATACCGCCGACGAAAGGCTTGCCACGGAAGTGATACCGATACAGTGCCACGGCAGTTAGCGAACCGATAATTGTCGCAGCGGTGGCAGAAAAGACGGCAATGGTGAGGGAGTGGCGAGCTGACTGCAGAAGGCTGTCATTGTTCATCAGCAAGCGATACCAGTCAGTGGTAAAGCCTTGCCAGTTAATGCCAAATCTGGAACGGTTAAATGAGTTGACGATAAGCAGGATAATCGGAATGTACAAAAAGGCATAAATCACCGACATAAACCCTGCTTTGAAGAGTCGTCCTTTCATGACAGATCCTCCTTTTTATTCAGCAAGCGGGAAGTATGCCAGTACACCAGTAGCATCAGCCCCATCACCAGCGTCAGCATAATGCTGGTGGCCGCCCCAAAGGGCCAGTCACGAATAGTCAGAAACTGACTTTTAATCACATTGCCAATCAGCAGGTTTTTTGCACCGCCCATCAGGTCCGAAATATAGAACATCCCCATCGCTGGTAGCATCACTAACAAACCACCGGCAATAATTCCGGGCATGGTCAGCGGAAGAATAATCCGCAGAAAGGTTTGGAGCTTACTGGCACCCAAATCCCGCGCCGCTTCAAGTAAGGGCTTATCGAGTTTTTCAATACTGGAATAGAGGGGCATCACCATAAAGGGCAGCAAAATGTAGACCAGACCAATGATGACCGCGCCGGGAGTAAACATAATCCGTATCGGGGTATCTATCAGGCCAGTCCATAAAAGAAATTCATTGAGGTAGCCTTTGGTACTGAGAAAGAGTTTCAGGCCGTAGACGCGAATCAATGAATTTGTCCAGAACGGGACAATAAGTAGAAAGAGTAACAGGGGTCGTACGCGCGCGGGCAGGCTGGCCAGAAACCAGGCAAAAGGATAACCGAGCAGCAGACAGGCCAGCGTGGCTATCAGCGCCATGTTCAAAGAGTGAATCAGCACCTGCGCATAAAGTGGATCAGCCAGACGAGTGTAGTTGTCCAGGGTGAAGACCATGCTGACGAAATTAGCATCATCCCGCGTCAGAAAACTGGTGCCGATTATCATTAAGTTTGGCAAAAAGACAAACACTAACAGCCAGCCCACCGCCAGACTGATGACGATATTTTTAAATTTACGTGAGCTCTGCATCGGTCAGAACTACCTCCCAGCTTTCAACCCAAGTCACGGCCATTTTTTGATTTAATGGATGGTCGAAGTCAGGATCGTCTTCGTTAAAGAACTCACTCACCATCACAATCTTGCCGTTTTCCAGTTCGACAGTAGACTCGAGGGTCATACCTTTATAGTTACGTTCGCGGATATAGCCAATCAAGCCATCAGATTCGCTGTTGTCATTGACCTCTTCGACACGTAAGTCTTCCGGACGTAACAGCACCTTCAGTTTCTGGCCAGGCTCAACCGGTTTTTGAGCAAAAATATGGCATTCACGACCTTCCACCTGCGCCAGAACGCGCAACTCATCAGTACGCTCGATGACCACCGCATCAAAGATATTAATTTCGCCGATAAAGCTGGCGACAAAGAGATTTTTCGGTTCTTCGTAAATCTCGCGCGGGGTGCCGTCTTGCTCAATTTTTCCGTTACGCATCACCACAATACGATCGGACATGGTGAGGGCTTCTTCCTGATCGTGCGTGACAAAAACAAAGGTGATACCGAGTTTACGCTGTAGCGCTTTGAGTTCGTTTTGCATCTGCTTACGCAGTTTATAATCGAGGGCAGATAACGATTCATCGAGGAGTAACAGGCGAGGTTTATTCACTACCGCTCGGGCAATCGCCACACGCTGTTGCTGACCGCCTGAAAGTTGATGGGGTTTCCGCTGAGCAAATTCTTCAAGCTGTACCATCTTCAGGGCTTCATTCACGCGAGGTGGAATATCACTGGCCGGTGTTTTTTGCATCCGCAAACCAAAAGCGACATTTTCAAAAACGGTCATATGAGGAAACAGGGCG
>Ga0308165_1005235_pt1 | contig 12214 bp, 11 predicted proteins | sample PhyWR2_FD_201032 | JGI IMG/M metagenome (GOLD analysis project Ga0308165, IMG submission 201032) | Phyllosphere microbial communities from UC Gill Tract Community Farm, Albany, California, United States - DLSLW.R2 | ecosystem: Host-associated > Plants > Phyllosphere > Unclassified | place: USA... | reverse complement strand
GCCGCCAGCATAAACCAAGGCGACTGATTGGAATTGGGTGATAGGTAGGCTGGCCAGTCGAGCGCTGGCGTGTTTATATTCGTATCAAGCGCATAATAGCGATGCGCAGCGCGGGCCATCCCGGCTAATTCTGGCGCGGTTTCCCCACGGTAATGGATAAGACGCAACAAAGCACTGATTTGCATAGGGTCTGCCTCACCAGCAAAAATCGTGGTGAAAGCGTCTTCTGCCTCATGCATTTCGAGCGGGCGTGTATAGCCAATTTTGCGGCCAATAATGGCTATATATTTTGCCAAACGCAACGAGGGATCATTCTCGTCCTGAACATTGGCGAATTGTGCAGCAAGCTGTTCTGGTGTTGGATGGTTCTCAAGCTGTATCACCTTGCGGATGCCAAGTGGCGGCGGCGCGACAATCATACTTGTCCTTTCCCAACCACGCTTTCGTTCGCAATGGGCTTCAGCAGCATCTTTGCCATCGAAATTCATCAGCGCTTCTGTTTCATTGGCCAATCTGCGAAGTCGTCCGCGTAGCGCTTCCGCTTTGGGCGTCGCAAGCATGTTGCGGCCTGAACGAATGAAAATCGGATCATCAAATTTTTCGCGGATCTGTCCAAGCAATCGACTCATGGCCGCCATACTCAAGCCCATTTGCCGAGCGGCACCACCAACACTGCCTTCCACAAGAAGTGCATCGAGCGCAATCAACAAGCGAAGCTGACCCAATTTCAGGCTTTCGCCTTCCATAGCCTCCGGCTCTGTCTGTGTTTTCATGCGCTTGCCAGCCATTGCTGCGTTATCCGTTCAGTTGCGTTTTTTGGAACTTGGAATTGTTATAAAAGACGACCGTTGACGTCATCTTATTGCCATACATAAGGAGAGCCGAAAACTCAACTTAAAGGGTGAAATTTATGACCAGCTTGTTTCGGGGATCGCGCGCCACTGGCTCGCAGAACAGGCACTTGGCCAGCAAATCGCTTTTTGCAAAAGCTGTTCTTGCGGGCACATGTCTTTCCACTGCACTTATTCTGAGCGGAGCAGTTTCCTTTGCACAGACCTTAACCAAGGCGGAAGAAGAAGCTGCCAAAAAGAAACAGGCTGAAGCGCAAGCGGCTGAACAGGTGAATGCTGGGGGTGGCATTACACTTAATCAGATCGTTGTATCGGCAACAGGTTTTGAACAAAACATCACTGATGCGCCCGCCAGTATCTCGGTCGTGCCGGGTGAAGAACTCGAAAAAGGTGCTTATCGTGATCTCGGCGATGCACTGCGTGATGTGCAAGGCGTTGCCGTAACTGGTGCCGCGGCTGAGCGTGACATCTTCATCCGTGGCCTTCCCGGAACTTATACGCTTATTCTCGTTGACGGAAAGCGCCAGAGCACTCGTGATGCGCGCACCAACGGCAATTCGGGCTTTGAGCAAAGCTTCCTGCCGCCAGCCAATGCCATTGAACGTATTGAAGTCATTCGTGGTCCAATGTCATCGCTTTATGGTTCAGACGCGATGGGCGGCGTTATCAACGTCATCACTAAAAAAGTTGCAGACAAGTGGAGTGGCTCTCTGAGCGTCGACACAACCGTCCAGCAGCATTCCAAATATGGCGATTCCTATCAGGGTTCATATTACATAACCGGCCCGCTCGTGCCCAACCTCGTTGGCGTACAGCTTTGGGGCCGCGGTATGAAGCGTCAGGAAGACAACATTATCAGTGGTACGCCTGAACAGAAAGACATCGACATCACAGGTCGCGTGACCATCACGCCAAATGCTGATCATGACATTGTCTTTGAAGCTGGTAAGACCCGCCTGCGACGCGATTCAAGCGTTGGAAACACGATCAATCCAGTCTCCACCAACAGCACTTCGCCAGTTGATGCTTACAATCTGAATGACCGCAACCATTGGTCTGTCAGCCATACTGGCCGTTGGGGTCCAACGACTTCCGAATTCTCCTTCATGCAGGAAACAGCTGAAAGAACAAATTTCAGCTGGAACAATGCGCGCAGTGCATTCGTGGAAAACCTGCGTTCGCCACATATCCGCAATTCAACACTTGACGGTAAATTTACAACGCCGTTTGAGCTTTATGGCAACCATACGCTCGTAACGGGCGGCCAATTCATCGAAGGCACGCTGACGGATCAGAATCCCGGCCGTCGTACGGGATTGGACGAACAGTTCACGATTAAGCAGTGGGCACTTTTTGCTGAAGATGAATGGTGGATCACACCGGATTTCGCCCTCACCGGCGGTCTGCGCATGGATCACCACGAAATCTACGGCTCACATTGGAGCCCGCGTGGTTATGCCGTCTGGCATGCAACCGATCAGCTGACCATTAAGGGCGGTATTTCAACCGGCTTCCGCGCACCCGAGCTTCGCACCATCGCACCGGGCTATGCTTATACGACTGGTGGGGGCAATTGTACCTATGGTCCAACTGGAAACTGCGGCGTCATCATTGGCGATCCTAATCTCCAGCCAGAAAAGAGCACAAGCTATGAAGCCAGTGCGCTCTGGGACAATCAGCAAGGTCTGCGTCTTGGCGCGACTTACTTCTACACCGACTTCAAAGATAAAATCGCCAGCAACATCCAGTACGATCCGATTACTGGCCAAGCACTTCGCTGGGCTCAAGACCCCAATTATGTTCTCTATTACAGCTACAACATCGATGAAGCTGTCATTCAGGGCGTCGAGTTGACTGCAGACTGGGAAGCGACCGACACGATTAAACTTCGCGGAAGTTATACTTACACCCATTCCGAACAAAAGACCGGGGAGTATGCTGGACTGCCGCTGGCACGCACCCCTGAGCATATGGCAAGCCTTCGCGCAGATTGGGAAACGCCTGTTGACGGCCTGAGTGCCTGGACGTCTGCAAACTACCACGGCGAAGAAATCAATGCTGGCCTTCGCATTGGTACTGTCGGCGAACCTTATGCCTATAATAGCCGAGGTCAGGTCATTGCCCGCAAATACAAGGGCTATGCGACGTTGGATTTCGGTAGCTCCTATGAGTTCAGTGAAAACGTCACACTGAATGCGGCGGTCTACAACATTTTCGATAAGAAGGTGACCGTTGATGAAACCAACAACGTTGTCGAAGGCCGCCGTCTCTGGCTCGGTATGACTTCACGCTTCTAAGATACGCAATGACGCCAGCCGATTTTGGCTGGCGTCATTTTTATGAATTGGATGCTCTCATGAGCAAAATGAAAAATACCATTCTAAAGGTCTGTCTCATGGTCGGAAGCATCCTCGTGAGCGCCTCCGCGCATGCTCAAAAGCCACAAGTCGGTTCATTCGACATGCAGGCAAATGACATCGACTATCGGATTTTCGTCGCTGCTCCCGCAGAAAAAGCCCCCGCCGAAGGGTTTCCTGTCGTCTATATGACGGACGGCAATCGCATGCTGCCAATCGCTGCAAAGCTTATGGAAAACAACCCTAAGCTCAATGCCGTTTTTGTTGGCATTGGCTATCCAACCGAAGATCAGAACGAAATCGTGCGCCTGCGCTATTTTGATCTGACGCCGCCGACGCCTGATGATCTGATCCCGGTTCAGACAAATATTCCGAAAACTGGCGGTCGAGAGGCGTTTTTTGCATTTCTTGATAAGCAGGTGAAAGCCGAGATTGAAGGCCGTTTTCCGATTGACCCAACCAAGCAGGCATTATTCGGCCACTCGCTTGGAGGTCTTTTCACGCTTTATGCGCTGTTCAGTCACAGCGATTCATTTCAAACCTATGCCTCTGCCGACCCTTCTATCTGGTGGAATGGACGCTCCATTCTCGCCGACAAGGAAAAGTTCGTAGAAGCATTTAAAGCCAATCCAAAACCCATTCGACTGTTGATTGAAAATTCTGGAAAGCGCGGCGAACGTCCCGGCCAATCAAAGGAAGACACGGAGCGCTTGAAGAAGCTGCGCGGCGGACCATCGGGCGCGGACATTCAAACAGAGTTGAAGCAGCTACCCGGCTTTGATGTCGCCTATCGTCGTTTCGATGATGAAAGCCATGGATCGATGATCCCACTGACCGTTGAAGACAGTTTGAAATTCATACTGCTCAATGAAGCGCCAAATGGCCAAAACAACTGAATATTGATCTTCTCGCTTTGACGGGGAGAAAACTGGACTATAAAGCACAGGATTGACGAAAGGATCGAACGCTATGCTGAAATTCAGCCGACATTTTTCCCGTCTGTTTGGCGCAGCACTTGTTGCGACGGCACTTGCCTCCGGCGCGCACGCGGCTGATGTCGCGGTAAAACACGCGCAAGGCGAGACAAAGATTGCAACCAATCCTGAAAAAGTCGTGGTGTTTGATTTCGCAACGCTCGACAATCTTGATCGTCTCGGCGTGAAAGTTATCGGCGTGCCCGGCAGCATCGCTTACCCGGAATATCTCAAGAAATATGACGGCGCTGATTATGAAAAAGTCGGTACATTGTTTGAACCAGACTATGAAGCGGTTAATGCAGCAGAACCAGACCTCATCATTGTGGGTGGACGCTCGGCAGCGAAATATGGCGAACTCGCAAAAATCGCACCGACTATCGATCTGACTGTTCCGGCAAAAGAATTCATTTCAGGCAGCGAAGCCAATATTGAAAAGCTCGGACAGATTTTTGGCAAGGAAGCTGAAGCAAAGGCCGAAGTCGAAAAGCTCAACAGTGAACTCGCAGCACTAAACGAAAAAACAAAAGGCAAGGGCAAAGGCCTGATGATCCTGACCTCTGGCGGCAAGATCAGCGCCTATGGTCCAAGTTCGCGTTTCGGTGTGTTGCATGACAGCTTCGGTATCGAACCGGCAGCGCCTGATCTTTCCGTCGGCAATCACGGGCAGCCAGTGAGTTCAGAATTCATTCTGGAAACCAACCCGGACTGGCTTTTCGTACTTGATCGCGATGCCGCCATTGGGCGTGAAGGCACCTCTGCCAAGCAATTACTCGACAACGAACTCGTGCGCCAAACAAATGCCTGGAAGAACAATCAGGTCGTCTATCTCAACGGCCAGAACTGGTATCTCGTGGGCGGCGGTCTTGGCGCGCTGCACAGTACCATTCAACAACTTTCAGAAGCTTTTGATAAAGCTAAGTAATATCTTCTGACCCAGTCATGTCGGGCCGCATAAGTTGTGGCCCGATTTCATGGCAAGGCAAGAGAACGGGAATTCAGCGTGAAGGCACTCGCCGCAGCTATAATTGTTGTCGTCATACTGGCTTTTATCAGCCTGTTTATCGGCGTCAGCGATGTATCGCTTAGCACGCTGTTTGGCGCAAACAGCACCGACCGCGCGACCGAAGTGCTTTTAATCAGCCGCATACCACGCACACTCGCCATCATCCTTGCAGGCATGTCTATGGCCGTTGCTGGCATGATCATGCAGATGCTCACCCGCAATCGCTTTGTCGAGCCTTCAACCGCAGGCACTGTTGAATCGGCAAGCCTCGGTATTCTACTGGTTATCCTATTTGCCCCCGACACTCCGGTCTTTGGCAAGATGCTGGTGGCATCCGTCACAGCCCTTGCAGGCACAGCGCTTTTTCTGCGTATCCTGCGCAGCATTCCATTGCGTTCTGTTCTGGTGGTTCCACTCGTCGGCATAATGCTGGGCGGCGTCATTAGCGCGGTCACAACTTTTATTGCCTATCGTTATGATCTGCTGCAAGCACTCAATTCATGGACGACAGGCGACTTTTCAGGCGTGCTGCGCGGGCGCTATGAACTGCTTTGGCTCTCATTCTTCCTGACCGTTATTGCCTATATTGCGGCTGATCGTTTCACAGTTGCTGGCATGGGCGAAGACTTCACTACAAATCTCGGTCTCAACTATCGCCGTGTCGTAACGCTCGGACTTGTGATCGTTTCGATGGTCAGCGCCAGTGTCGTGGTAACGGTCGGCATGATCCCGTTTCTAGGGTTGATTGTGCCGAACGTGGTCAGCATGTTCATCGGCGATAATATGCGCCGCGCTGTTCCATGGGTAGCGGTATTGGGTGCCGGACTGGTACTCGCCTGCGATATTGTCGGGCGACTGATCCGCTTCCCCTATGAAATCCCTATCGGGACGATGATGGGTGTCGTTGGCAGCGCGTTGTTCCTCTATTTACTTTTACGCAAGGGATCACGCCTTGCTTAAACGTCCCGGCTTTGTCATCGCATTTCTTGCAGTCCTTACACTTGCTTCCTGCGTTGCGTTCATGACACTAGGTGCAAAAGGCAGTTGGTCTTTTATCCTCGCTTTCCGAGGCACAAAACTCGCTGCGATGGTACTCGTGGCCTATTCAATTGCTGTCTCAACCGTTCTGTTTCAGACAGTCACCAACAACCGCATTCTCACGCCCTCCATCATGGGTTTCGATGCCCTTTATATTCTGATCCAGACATTCGCAGTCTTTGCCTTTGGTGCTATTCACATCAATGGAATAGGCCCAAATGCGCGTTTCTTTGCGGAAACGGCAATTATGGTGGTTTTTGCAAGCTCGCTTTATGCATGGCTGTTTTCAGGTGCAGCGCGCAGCCTGCACCTAGTGATGCTTGTCGGCATTGTCTTCGGTGTTTTCTTCCGAAGTGGTTCAAACCTTATGCAGCGCATGATCGACCCGAACGAATTCGCGCTGCTACAAGATCGTTTCTTCGCAAGCTTCAATAGCGTCAACGCAGATATTCTGGTGCTGGCAGCAATCATCGTGGCGGTAGTCACGCTTTACGGACTGCGCTTTCTCAACGTCTTTGATGTGCTGTCGCTTGGACGTGATCCGGCGATTAATCTCGGTGTTGATCATAGCCGTGTTGTGCATCGCATTCTGCTGATCGTTACGATCCTTGTTTCGGTATCAACAGCGCTTGTCGGTCCTATCACTTTTTTCGGCCTGCTCGTCGCCAATCTCGCTTACATGATAGCGGGAACATCTAAACACCGCACGGTTTTACCCATCGCTGTGTTACTGGCTATTCTCTGCATCGTCGGCGGACAAACCATTCTTGAGCGCATTTTCTCATTCAACACCGCGCTCAGTGTAATCATCGAGTTTCTGGGTGGGCTCGTCTTTATTATCCTTCTTGTGAGGGGGAACGCACGTTGATCGAAATAAGCCAAGTCAGCAAATCTTACGCCAATGCAGTTGTCGTTGATAACGTGACGCTACAATTGCCTGCACGCGGCATTACATCAATCATCGGGCCAAATGGTGCAGGAAAATCGACGTTGCTTTCAATGGTCAGCCGTTTGTTGCCTATGGATAAAGGCCGTGTGACCGTCGACGGGCTGGATGTTTCAACAACCTCCGGTGATGTTCTGGCAAAACGCCTGTCGATACTGCGGCAAGATAATGCGATTAATTCCCGCCTCACAGTGCGCGATTTGGTTACTTTCGGACGCTACCCGCATTCCAAAGGACGCCCAACGCGCGAAGATCTCAACCATGTCGGTCAGGCGATCGGCTATCTCGGTCTTGAGGAACTGGGTTCGCGCTTTCTCGATGAGCTTTCCGGCGGGCAGCGCCAGCGTGCCTTTGTGGCAATGGTTCTTTGTCAGAATACAGATTACGTTCTCTTAGATGAGCCGCTTAATAATCTTGATATGAAGCATTCGGCCTCAATGATGAAACTGTTGCGGCGCGCGGCAGATGAATTGGGGAAAACGGTTGTTTTGGTGCTGCACGACATCAATTTCGCATCCTGCTATTCCGACCACATCGTTGCTATGCGCAAAGGCAAAGTCGTGCATCAGGGATCGCCGGAACAACTTATTCAGCCAGACATTCTGCGCGATATTTACGAGATGGAAATTGGTGTTGAAATGATCGGCGGCAATCGTATTGGCATCTACTATCTTTGAAGGTCACTAGAACCAGAAATTACGATTCCCCCCTATATGGATTAGGATTGCGTTCTAAATTCAAAAAAAGGAAATATATTCTAATAATTCAGGATAAATCGTCAATATTGACGCATCATTAGAAAATAATTCCTGTATTTTAATTTCATCGAATATTTTTACAGGTGACCTTACAAATGAAGTTCGCAAAAATTCTCGCAACAGTCGGCGTTCTCCAGGCTGCTCTCCTTTCAACGGCTTTGGCTGGCGACAACCTTGAAGCAATCAAATCGGCTGGCGTTCTCAAGATCGGCACTGAAGGCACCTATGCGCCATTCACCTTCCACGACAAAGACAACAAGCTTGTAGGTTTTGACGTAGAAATCGGCGAAGCCGTTGCTCAGAAGCTCGGCGTGAAGCCTGAATTCGTTGAAGGCAAGTGGGATGGTCTCATTGCTGGCCTCGATGCCAATCGTTATGACGCCGTGATCAATCAGGTCGGCATTACCGAAGAGCGCCAGAAGAAGTTCAACTTCTCCAACCCTTACATCGTTTCCAAGGTCGTTCTGATCGTCAATGACAAGAACGACACCATTAAGGACTTCACAGACCTGAAGGGCAAAAAGGCTGCTCAGTCGCTCACCAGCAATTATGGTAAGCTTGCAACCGAAGCCGGTGCAGAACTTGTTGCAACAGACGGTTTTGATCAGTCGGTCCAGCTTGTTCTGACAGGCCGTGCTGATGCAACGCTCAATGACAGCCTTTCTTTCCTCGACTTCAAGAAACAGCAGCCGAAAGCTCCTGTAAAAGTCGTTGCAGAAAAGGAAAATGCCACTGCTTCGGGCATTATCGTGCGCAAAGGTGATGACGAGCTCGTAGCAGGTATCAACAAGGCGCTTGATGAAGTCAAAGCTGATGGCACCTATGACAAGATTTCTCAGAAATACTTCGGTCAGGACGTTTCGAAGTAAGTTCTGGATAGTGCCTTCAAAGAAAGCCGGAACGAGTTTCCGGCTTTCTTTCATTGTGTATATGTTACTTCCTGATAATTGAGTGTTCAGGTCCTATCCCAGCTAAGGAATTTGAGACGTGCCCGATTGGCTTCAACTCATGGCGGATTCCCTGCCCACCCTGCTTTGGGCCGGGCTTAAATTCACCATCCCACTGACGATACTTTCGTTCATTTTCGGGCTATCTCTCGGATTGCTTACAGCGTTGGTGCGCTTGTTTGCGCCGGTCTGGGTATCGCTCATTGCGCGGTTCTACGTCTGGATTTTCCGCGGCACACCAATGCTGGTCCAGCTGTTTGTGATCTTCTACGGTCTTCCAAGCGCAGGTATTTATCTCGACGCCTTTACGGCAGCCGTTATCGGCTTTTCGCTGAATGTTGGTGCTTATAGTTCGGAAGTTATCCGCGCCGTAATTTCTGCAGTTCCGAAAGGTCAGTGGGAAGCAGCCTATTCCATTGGCATGAGCTGGCGTCAGGCACTAACCCGCACCATCCTGCCACAGGCAACACGCACTGCGGTTCCGCCTCTGTCCAACACATTCATATCGCTGGTTAAAGACACATCACTTGCGGCTGCGATCACCGTGCCGGAACTGTTTCAGTCAGCACAGCGCATCGTTGCCACCACCTATGAACCGCTGGTACTTTATATCGAAGCAGCGCTGATCTATCTGGCACTCAGCACCATCCTGTCAAATCTTCAGGCAAGACTTGAAAAGCGTTTTAAACGCTATGGCGGAACGCTGGAGACAAACTCATGATTGAGCTGAAAGATATCGTCAAAAGCTTCGACGACGTTGTGATCCTCAATGGCATCAACGTGAAAATTGCCGAAGGAACAGTCACAGCACTTGTCGGCCCATCAGGCGGCGGCAAGAGTACACTGCTGCGCTGCATCAACTTGCTCGAAGTACCAACGTCAGGCACGCTAACGCTTGGCGGTCAGAGCTTAACATTTGATCCCGATCGCAAACCAAGCTGGCAGTCGATCCAGTCTATTCGCCGTCAAACGGGTATGGTGTTTCAGAATTTTCAGCTTTTCCCGCATCAAACAGCCATTCAAAACGTTATGGAAAGTCTGATAACGGTCCTGAAATGGCCAAAGGAAAAGGCAAAAGAACGCGCTATGGAGCTGCTTGTAAAAGTAGGCATGGCACACAAGGCTGACGCTTGGCCTGCAACGCTTTCTGGCGGCCAGCAACAGCGTATTGCAATTGCACGTGCGCTTGCACCCTCGCCGCGCGTTCTGCTTTGTGATGAGCCAACATCTGCGCTCGATCCAGAATTGGCGTCGGAAGTTGTGGACGTGTTGAGCAAGCTTGCGAAAGAGGGCACCACGATGGTCATTGCCACGCATGACCTGCGCCTTGCGTCAAAGATTGCGCAAAATGTCGTGTTCTTGGAAGCCGGCAATATTGTCGAAACCGGCACTGCGCACGATGTGTTCGTCACGCCAGCGCGTGAAAGGACCAAGCAGTTCGTGGCAACAATCAATGCCGCGCACAGCTACGACATTTGAGACCTGAAAGTCATTTCTGATTCTGATAATGGGGCTTTTGCAGACAGCGAGAGCCCCTATTCATATTAGACCTATCAGATTCATGCGTCCTTTTATCAATTTTCCCACGACTGGTCCCTGCCTGCCCCTTGGTAAATGCCCAAAGCGCTGCTACATTAAGGGCAACGTAAAAATTGAAGCGCATTGCTTGCGTCCTTTACAGGTTCGCGCGGCGCCATAAGGATAAGAACCTTGAAAAACCCCGAGGAGCGCCCCGCAGCAACGGCGCAACAAGGGGCGTCCGGCGGACAAACGGGCAACCAACAGGCTCGGAATCCGTCCGAGAACGGCAAGCGCAAACCGCGCAAGCAAGCCGTTCCAGAAGTCGGCAAGGCAGCAAAAGCCCCCGATTCAGGACGCTCAGACACTGAAAACAAAGGCTCTCAAAGCCAGCGCAAGCGTGCGCGCCGTCGTAACCGAGGCAAATCCCCCGGTGCCTCTGACGTGCGTGGCCAAAAGCCAGCAATTGCTGAAGCACCGAATGCAGATACTAAATCGGTAGATGGAAAGCCCGGCGGTAAAATATCGAATCGCCGCAGGCGTGCCCGCAAAAAGAAGCAGGCTCGCCAGCAAGGAAGTGCACCTGTAGCTTCAGACAATGTTACAAAGCTGCAAAATCCCACTGCTCGTTCAGAGTCAGCGGGCAACGCATCACCGCAGGTAAAACGCCATTCGACCAACACGCAAAACGTTCGCAGCCATGCGCCGCATGAAGCACCGCTATACGCAGCGCTCGATCTGGGCACGAATAATTGCCGCTTGTTGATTGCCTCACCAACGCGTCCAGGACAGTTTCGTGTTGTGGATGCTTTCTCGCGCATTGTGCGGCTTGGTGAAGGCTTAAGCTCAACCGGACGGCTGAGCGAGCACGCTATGCAGCGTGCTATTGAAGCTTTGAAGATTTGTCACGACAAGCTTGAATCTCGTAAAATCAAGCGTTCGCGTTTGATTGCAACAGAGGCATGCCGCTCTGCCGCCAATGGCGAAGAGTTTCTTGAACGCGTTCGCACAGAAACCGGGCTCGAACTCGAAATCGTTGACCGTCAGACGGAAGCACGCCTTGCTGTATCGGGCTGCGGAACGCTGGTTACACGCGAAACAGATGCGGTCGTGCTGTTTGACATTGGTGGTGGCTCATCGGAAATCGCGTTAATCGATGTGACGCAGCGCCGCTCGCCGCGGCTTGCTGAACATATTATGGCATGGACCTCTCTGCCCGTTGGTGTTGTCACGCTTGCCGAACGTTTTGGTGGTCGCAATGTCACGCAGGAAAGCTTCGATGCCATGGTTGGCCATGTCACAGAATTGCTTTCCGGTTTTGCAGAACGCAACTGTCTTGGAAACCTCACGGCAAGCTCGCGTTTTCATCTGCTGGGCACATCTGGAACAGTGACAACACTTGCTGGCATCCATCTTGGACTTGAACGCTATGATCGGCGGCGCGTCGATGGTATGTGGATGGGATCAGAGGACGTGACGCAGATGACGCAACGTCTGCTGTCGTGGGATTTCGAGGCCCGCGTTGCTAATCCTTGCATTGGAGCTGATCGTGCAGATCTGGTGCTTGCAGGTTGTGCTATTCTTGATGCCATACGCAATGTGTGGCCGAGTGAAAAACTTCTCGTTGCCGATCGCGGATTGCGCGAAGGCATATTGACCGAACTCATGTCGCGTGATGGCGCCTGGCGCCACAACCGCGCGCCAACCGTCAAAGCTGGCGGCAAAACCGACATAAGAAACAGGCACTAAGATGAGCAAAGCAGGCGGAAACAAGAGCGGCACCAAAACCGGCGGACGCGGCGGTGCAGGAACCAGCAAT
>Ga0308165_1005233_pt1 | contig 12217 bp, 9 predicted proteins | sample PhyWR2_FD_201032 | JGI IMG/M metagenome (GOLD analysis project Ga0308165, IMG submission 201032) | Phyllosphere microbial communities from UC Gill Tract Community Farm, Albany, California, United States - DLSLW.R2 | ecosystem: Host-associated > Plants > Phyllosphere > Unclassified | place: USA... | reverse complement strand
TGGTGCGGGCCGGCAGTGAAAGCACCGAAACCGTGTCGCTGCTGGGCACCAATATTTTCCGCCTGTTCTCCATGACCTTCGCCCTCGGCGTGGCCCTGGCCGGCGTTGCCGGCGTACTGTTCGCCCCGTTGCGCGGCGCCCAGCCCTTTGTCGGCCCGGAGATTCTCGGGGTGGCCTTCGTGGTGGTGGTGATCGGCGGCATGGGTTCGTTCAGCGGTGCGCTGGTCGGCGGTTTGCTGGTGGGCGTGGTGCAAAGCCTGATGACCACACTCTGGCCCCAAGGCGCGAGCCTGATGATCTATGGCGCAATGGCCGTGGTGATTCTGGTACGTCCTTACGGCCTGTTCGGGAGAGCCTGAGATGAGCGAGAAAAATCCCCTGCCGTTCGCCAAGACCCAATCCAAGGCCATGTTGCTGTGGGTGCTGGCGGTACTGATCGGCCTGCCGTTGATATTGCCCTCGGCGACCCTGGCCACCGAGATCCTGATCTTTGCCATGGCCGCCCTCGCCTGCAACCTGTTGCTGGGCTACACCGGGCTGCTGTCGTTCGGCCAAGGCATCTTCTTCGGGGCCGGCGCCTACTGTGCGGCGTTGCTGATGATTCATCTGCAACTGGGCCTGTTCACCGCATTGCTCGGCGCCGCCATCGCGGGTGGCTTCCTGGCGTTGCTGGTGGGCGCCCTGGCGATCCGTCGCACCGGCATCTACTTCGTGATGCTGACCCTCGCATTCAGCCAGATGGCCTACTTTGTCGCCTACACCCTCAGCGACTGGACCGGTGGCGACAACGGCCTGCTCAGCGTGCCACGCCCGGAGATCCGCCTGGGTGAAACCGTGCTGCTGTCACTGGCCGACGCCCGCGCCTTCTACGCCTTTGTCGCGGTGCTGTTCCTGCTGATCTTCATCGGCGCACGCCGGGTGATCGCTTCGCCGTTCGGCAGCACGCTGATGGCCATCCGCGAAAACGAAACCCGCGCCTCAGCCATCGGCTATGACACACGCCACTTCAAAATCCTGGTGTTTGTGCTGTCCGGCGCCGTCACCGGCATCGCCGGCGCGCTCTACGCGATGCTGCTGCACTTTGTGCCGCTGTCGAATATCGACCTGATGATGTCCGAAAACATCCTGATCATGACCATCGTCGGCGGCACGGGCTCGTTGTTCGGCTCGTTGCTGGGCGCCGGTTCCATCGTGTTGCTGGGGGATTTCCTCTCCGACCTGTGGCCGCGCTGGCTGATGCTGCTGGGGGTGATTCTGATCCTGGTGGTGATCTTCATGCGCGGTGGTTTGTGGGGCGGCCTGGTGTCGCTGTTTGAACGGGTGCGTGGCAGCCGCAAGGCCGCCGCTGTCGCCAAGGAGGAAGGGCTATGAGCATCCTGTTGGAAACCAAAGACCTGGAACTGGCCTACGGCGCGTTCCATGCGGTGAACGGCGTGAACCTCAAGGTCGAGGCCGGCACCATCCACACCATCATCGGGCCCAACGGCGCGGGCAAGACCAGCCTTTTCCACTGCCTTACCGGCGAACGCCAGGCCACCGCCGGGGCGATTCATTTCGACGGCAAGAACCTGATGCGCAAGCCCGCCCACGGCCGGGTCGGCTTGGGCATGGCGCGCTCGTTCCAGCTTACCAGCCTGTTCCAGAACCTCAGCGTGCGCGAAAACCTGCGCCTGGCCGCCCAAGGCCGCGACGGTGCGCGTGCCTTGAATTTCTGGCGTCGCGTCGACAGCAAGCGCGAACACCTGGAGATGGCCGACCAGGTGCTGGAGCGTCTGCAACTCACTGCCCGCGCCGATACCCTCGCCGGCGAGTTGTCCCACGGCCAGCAGCGGGTGCTGGAGGTGGGCATGTCGATCTGCTCCAAACCGAAACTGTTGATGCTGGATGAGCCCACCTCGGGCATGGGCATCGATGACATCCCGATCATGACTCAGTTGATCAGCGACCTAGGCCGTGACCACACGGTGCTGCTGATCGAACACAACATGAGCATTGTCATGTCCATCAGCCAGCGCATCACGGTGATGAGCCACGGGCAGATCCTGGTGGAAGGCACGCCGGAATTCGTGCGTGCCGATGAACGCGTGCGCACCGCGTATCTTGGGGAGGCTGCCTGATGCTGATCGTCGAGAATATCCATTCCTACTACGACAAGAGCCATGTGCTGGAAGGCGTGTCGCTGACCGTCAACCCTGGCGAACTGGTGACGCTGCTGGGACGCAATGGCGCCGGCAAGACCACCACCCTGCGCAGCATCCTCGGCATCATCTGCCCGCGCCAGGGCCAGATCCACTTCAACGGCCAGGCGCTGGTGGGCCAGAAAATCTTCGAAATCGCGCGCCAGGGCCTGGCGCTGGTGCCGGAGAACCGTGGGATTTTCCGCCTGCTCACGGTCGAGGAAAACCTGCGCATCGCCACGCGCAAGACCAGCCGCTGGCAGCTTGAGGACGTCTACGGCATGTTCCCGCGTCTCAAGGAGCGCCGCAAAAACGCCGGCCATGCGCTGTCCGGCGGCGAGCAACAGATGCTCGCCATCGCCCGCGCCCTGCTCAACGATCCCAAGCTGCTGATTCTCGATGAACCCACCGAGGGCCTGGCGCCGGTGATCGTCGACGAACTGGTGAAGATCCTGCGCAAGGTCAAGGACGACGGCCTGCCGGTGCTGTTGGTGGAACAGAACCTGATGGTCTGCGACAAGCTCGCCGACCGCCACTACGTGCTCGAACAGGGCCGCGTGGTCTACGAGGGCAGCGCCGAAGCCTTCCGCGCCGACCCAACCATCAAAAACCGTTATTTGGCCCTGAGTGCCTGACCGGAGATTGCACATGAATAGTTTTGCGCAACCGCTCAAGAGCAACGCCCCGCTGATCAACCGCGACCGCCTCTGGCAATCCTTGATGGACCTGGCCCAGCTCGGAGCCACCGTCAAAGGTGGTGTGTGCCGCCTGGCGCTGACCGACCTGGACCGCCAGGCCCGCGACCTGTTTGTGCAATGGTGCGAGGCCGCCGGCTGCAGTGTCAGTGTCGACGCCATCGGCAATATCTTTGCACGCCGTGCCGGGCGCAACCCCGCCCTGACCCCGGTGATGACCGGCAGCCATATCGACACCCAGCCCACCGGCGGCAAGTTCGACGGGTGCTACGGGGTGATGGCCGGGCTGGAAGTGATCCGCACCCTGAATGACTTGAACATCGAAACCGCCGCGCCGATTGAAGTGGTGGTGTGGACCAACGAAGAAGGCTCGCGTTTTCCGCCGTGCATGATGGGCTCCGGGGTGTTTGCCGGTAAGTTCGATTTGCAGGATACCCTCGACAAGCTCGATGACCAGGGTCTGTCGGTCGGCGCCGAATTGCAGCGCATCGGTTATGCCGGATCCCGCGCCGTGCTCGGTCACCCGGTGGGCGCCTACTTCGAAGCACACATCGAACAAGGCCCGGTGCTGGAGGACCAGGCCACCACCATTGGCGTGGTCATGGGCTGCCTGGGCCAGAAGTGGTTCGACCTGACCCTTACCGGCGTAGAAGCCCACGCCGGCCCGACGCCGATGCACCTGCGCAAGGATGCCCTGGTCGGCGCCGCCGAGGTGGTCAGCGCGGTCAACCGTATCGCCCATCAACAACAACCGCACGCCTGCGGCACGGTCGGTTGCCTGAGCCTGCACCCCGGTTCACGCAATGTGATTCCTGGCCAAGTGCACATGACCATCGACCTGCGCCACCTGCATGCGGACAAGCTGCAAGCCATGGTCGATGAAGTGCGCGGCGTGATCGAAGACACCGCTAAAAGGCACGGCCTCACCTTCGAGCTGACGCCGACGGCTGATTTTCCGCCGCTGGACTTCAACCCGGTCTGCGTCAACGCTGTGCGCGACGCCGCGGCTGTATTGGGCTTGAGCCATATGGATATCGTCAGCGGCGCCGGGCACGATGCGATTTTCGTCGCCGAACTCGGCCCGGCCGGGATGATTTTTGTGCCGTGCGAAGGCGGCATCAGCCATAACGAAATCGAAAACGCGGCGCCGGACGACCTGGCGGCGGGCTGCGCGGTATTGCTGCGCGCCATGGTCAATGCAGCCCAGGGGGAAACGGCATGAGCGAGATCGGCCAACTGACGGCAGTGCAGCTGCTGCAGCATTTTCGCGACAAGACCTTGTCACCGGTGGACGTCACCGAAGACGCCCTGCTGCGTATCGAACGCTATAACCCGGTGGTGAATGCCTACTGCCACGTGGACCCGGAAGGCGCGCTGAACGCCGCGCGCGCTTCGGAACAACGCTGGCTCAACGGCCAACCCTGCGGCGCGCTGGACGGTGTGCCGGCGTCGATCAAAGACCTGACGCTGACCGTCGGCATGCCGACCCGCAAGGGCTCGCGCACCACATCGGCCGAGGGCCCGTGGGACGTCGACGCGCCCTTCACCGCCTTTATGCGCAAGGCCGGTGCGGTGCTGCTGGGCAAGACCACTACCCCGGAATTCGGTTGGAAAGGCGTCACCGACAACCCGTTGTACGGCATTACCCGCAATCCCTGGGACACACGCACCACGGCGGGCGGCTCATCCGGCGGCGCGGGGGCCGCGGCAGCGCTGAACCTGGGCGTGCTGCACCAAGGCAGCGATGCCGGCGGTTCGATCCGGATTCCCTGTGCATTTACCGGCACCTTCGGGATCAAACCGACGTTTGGCTATGTGCCGCAGTGGCCGGCCAGCGCCATGACCCTTCTCTCGCACCTGGGGCCGATGACCCGTACGGTGGAAGACAGCGTGTTGATGCTACAGACCATCGCCCAGCCGGACACGCGCGACGGCTTGATCGGCGCGCCACGCACCACGCCGTGGCTCACACCGGGTACGGATCTGAACGGTTTGCGTGTCGCCTATAGCCCGAACTTCGGTTACGTGGACGTCGACCCGCAAGTGGCCAAGGTCGTCGCTCAAGCGGTGGCAGGGCTGGTGCAACTGGGCGCCCATGTCGAGCAAATCGACCCCGGCTTCAGCGACCCGCTGGAAGTCTTCAGCACCCTGTGGGCGGCCGGCGCCGCACGCCTGACAAGCCCCATGAACGATGCGCAAAAACAGCTGCTGGACCCAGGCCTGCTGCGTATTGCACAACGCGGCGAACGCTTGAGCCTGGATGACTTCAACGCCGCCCTCGAAGCCCGCGCAGCCCTGGTGGCGCGCATGGCGGCGTTCCATGAGCACTACGATGTACTGGTGTCGCCGATGATGCCCATCACGGCATTCGACGCCGGGCACGACGTACCGCCCGGCTCCGGGTTGGAGGAATGGACACAGTGGACACCGTTCACCTACCCCTTCAACCTGACCCAACAGCCAGCGGCCTCGGTGCCGTGTGGGTTGGCGACGAATGGCATGCCGGTGGGCTTGCATGTAGTGGGCGCGCGGTTTGCCGACGAACAAGTGTTGCGGGTGTGCCACGCCTACGCGAAGGCCTTCCCGACCCAGCACCTCCAAGCCCCGCAAACCCCAACCTGAAATACCCCCTGTAGGAGCCGGCTTGCCGGCGCTACACCTACCGGCTTTTGATTCAACCACTCAGGCCGGCTATCAGGCCGCCGTGCTTTTGATCTTGATCTTGATCTTGATCTTGATCTTGATCCTAAGCGCCCCGTCAAACACGCTGGCCGGAATTCGACAGGGATTTGGGGGGTAAACCGGCAGGGATGCCGGTTTAGCCGCCCCGCGCCATGGATGGCGCGTGGCGGCGGCCCCCCAAATCCCTGTCGGATTACGGGCACACCGAGCCTAGGCGAGGTGCCGAGTGTTGGGGCAAGAGCGCTTTGGTTACTTTCGCGCTTTTCGAAAGTGACCCGCCGTAAGGGCGGAACCAATAGCCGCCTTTACCTAAATAACGGATATATACCCGGTCAGATCCAACATCCAGGTCGGCTGTCAGGCCGCCTTCGCAGGCAAGCCAGCTCCCACATTTGGATCGTGGGGCTACAGTGAGATTGTCGTCGGCTGTCAGGCCGCCTTCGCGAGCAAGCCCGCTCCCACATTTGGATCGCGGGGCTACAGTGAGATTGTCGTCGGCTGTCAGGCCGCCTTCGCAGGCAAGCCAGCTGCCACATTTGGATCGTGGGGCCACAGTGAGATTGTCGTCGGCTGTCAGGCCGCCTTCGCGAGCAAGCCCGCTCCCACATTTGGATCGTCGGGCTACAGTGAGATTGTCGTCGGCTGTCAGGCCGCCTTCGCAGGCAAGCCAGCTCCCACATTTGGATCGCGGGCTACAGTGAGATTGTCGTCGGCTGTCAGGACGCCTTCGCGAGCAAGCCCGCTCCCACATTTGGATCGCGGGGCCGCAGTGAGATTGTCGTCGGCTGTCAGGCCGCCATCCACTACAATGCCCTCCATTCAACCCCGGGGGGCTTCATGGACATCGAACTGGCACGCACCTTCCTCGAAATCACCCGCTGCGGCAGCCTGGCCGCAGCCGCCGAGAAACTGCACGTCACCCAGACCGCCATCACCGCGCGAGTCAAAAGCCTCGAAAGCCAGCTAGGCAGCACACTGTTCGTGCGCAACCGCGCCGGCGCCAGGCTGACCGCCGACGGCGAGGCCTTCGTGGTATACGCCAACCAATTGCTGCAAACCTGGGAAGCGGCAAAACGCGACCTGCCGCTGCCCGATGGCTACCGCAACGTGCTGCATATCGGCGGCGAGGTCAGCCTGTGCAACCCATTGATGCTCGGCTGGGCCCAGGCCCTGCGTCAGCATCTCCCCGGCCATGCGCTGCGCACCGAAGTACGCGAAGGCGAGTACCTGTTGCGCCAGCTGGAACTGGGCGTGCTCGACGCCGCGCTGGTGTTCCAGCCGCAGTACTGGCCGGGGTTGCAGGTGGAGCAAGTGCTGGAAGAAAAACTGATCATGGTGCAATTGGTGAGCAATCCGGCCCCCTACGTGTATATCGATTGGGGCCCCGGCTTTCGCCAACAGCACGATGCCGCCCTGCCCGACAAGGCCCGCGCCGCGCTGAGTTTCAACCTCGGCCCGCTGGCGTTGCAGTACATCCTGGAAAACGGTGGCGCCGGCTACTTCCGTACCCGCGTGGTGCAGAGCTACCTGGACAATGGCGTGATGCAGCGCGTGCCCAAGGCGCCGGAGTTCAGCTTCCCCACTTACCTGGTGTATTCACGGGCGCGGGATTCGGCGGTGTTGCAACAGGCACTGGGGTTGCTGCGCGAAGTGGTCAAGGCTGAAAGTGACTGGTCGCAGCGCTGGGACCCATTGATTTGAATCACCCTCCCCCTGCGCGCATGCTAGCCTGCGAGTGTTTCCTTTTGCAGCCTTACCGATGAACAAGAAAAAGTCCGTCACCATCAGCGATATCGCCAAACGCGTCGGCATGACCACCATCACGGTGTCCCGGGCGTTGAGCAAACCCGACTTGGTCAAGCCGGCCACCCTGGCGCGCATCCTTGAAGTGGCACGGGAGATGGACTACGTGCCCAACGCCTTCGCACGCGGGCTCAAACGCAGTGAGAGCCTGATCATCGGCGTGATCACCGCATCGGTGGACAACCCGTTCTACAGCGAAATGATCAAGGCGATGTCCCGCGAGGCCAAACAGCACGGCTACACCATCATGCTGGTGGACACCGATGAGCTGGAAGAGCTGGAAAGCAAGGCCGTAGATACCCTGCTGGGCTACCGTGTGGCGGGGATCATCCTGTCGCCGGTCTCGGATGAGCCGAGCTATCAGCCCGACTACCTTGAACGCCTGGCCAACGGCAAGACCCCGGTGGTGCTGCTCGATCGCACGATCCATGACAGCCCGTTCAGCCGCGTGGTGCTCGACAACTACCACAGCGGCATCCAGGCCGCGCATTACCTGCTGCGCCAGACACCAAATCTCAAGCGCCTGCTGGTGCTGACCGGCCCCGAGCACTCACGTATCACCGTCGAGCGCCTCAAGGGCCTGCGCGAAGTGCTGGCCGAACACCCGCAGGTAGAGGTCGAGGTGCAGGCCGGCGACTACACGCTGATGCCCTCCTACCTGCACACCCTCGACTACCTGGCCGAACACTCGGCGCCAGACGCGATCATGGGCTTCAACCAGTTGATCACCCTCGGCGCCCTACGCGCACTGCGCATGCACAACATCGCCCACGACAGCCTGACCATCTGCGGCATCGACCGCCTGCCCTTCGCCGATATCTTTGGCGTGCCCATCGCCTGCGTGGCCCACGATGCGTCCCTGGCCGGCAGCAGCGCGGTGCGCCTGCTGCTCGACCGCCTGGAAGACCCGTTCAAGCCACGGGACAAGGTGGTGATCGCCGGCCAGTTGGAAAACGGCTAGCGACTGGTGTAACCGCCGTCGATGGGCAAGCTGACGCCACTGATCATGCTGGCGGCGCGACTCAGCAGGAACAGCACCGGCAAGGCCACTTCCACGGTTTGCGCAAAGCGCCCCAATGGAATGGCCGCCAGCGCCGGGTCACGCTTGGCCGGCTCGGACCAGGCCATGGCTGCCATCGGCGTGAGCGTCACCGTGGGGTTGACACTGTTGACGCGTATGCCAAAGCGACCCCACTCGGCGCATTGCACACGGGTGATCGCATCCAGCGCGGCCTTGGACGCGCAATAGCCAAGGTGATCGTCCAGGGCCACCAGCGAGGCCTGGCTGGAGACGTTGACGATGCTACCGGCGATCTGCGCTTCTATCATCTTGGCCGCCACGCGGCTGGCGACTTGCGCGGCGGCACGGGCATTAACCTGCATCACTTGGTCGAAGGCTTCGGCGCTGATGGCAGCGGCGGGCTCCAGGCGCGAAATGCCGGCGCAGTTGACCAGGCCATGCAGCGGCGGCAGGTCGTGCAGGGCTTTGTCGAGGGCGGCGCTGTCGGCGATGTCCAGGCAGAGGGTGTGGCAACCGAGTTGGGCCAGAGCTTGCGCGTCGCGACCCAGGGCGAAGACTTCAGCGCCGCTGGCGATGAGCTGTTGGGCGATTTCGCGACCGATGCCGCTGCTGGCGCCGGTGACGAGGATACGGTGGTGGGTGAAGTCGAAGGCTGCGTTCATGAATACACATCTCAAAAGCAATGAAGATCCCCTGTGGGAGCGGGCTTGCTCGCGAATGCGGTGGATCCGCCAATGAATCTGTTGACTGACACACCGCATTCGCGAGCAAGCCCGCTCCTACATTTTTGGACTGTGTTGAATCAGTTGGTTTGCAGGTTATGCATGATCGGTTTCAGCGCGGGATACAGCTTCAAGTACTCGGCAAACGCCCGGTCATAAACCCCGACGTTTTCAACCTTGGGCTCCGCCCGCAGCGCCAATTGCACCCACCCTTTGTCCATCTCCCCATCACTCACCAACCCCACCGAATGCGCCGCCAACAACGCCGCACCCAACGCCGCCTCCACCTCCTGAACGATGGTGTACACCGGGTACTGCGTAATATCCGCGATGATCTGCATCCACAAATCCGAATGGCTTGCCCCACCCACCACAATCAAGCGCGGGTCCAGGGAATGCGCGCCACGGGTGCCCGCTTCGATGTTGTGCCGCAAGGCAAAACTCACGCCCTCCAGCACCGCGCGATACAGGTGAATGCGGCCGTGGTAAAGGTTCAAGCCGACAAAACTGCCACTGGCACGGTCATCCCAAACCGGACTGCGTTCACCCATCAGGTACGGCAGGAACAACAGGCCTTCGCTGCCCGCCGGGAGGTTCATCGCACGCTGCTCCAGCAGCACCAGGCTGTCCTGGCCGGTAACCTTGGCTTGTTGCTCTTCGGCCTGGCAGAACTGCTCGCGAAACCAACTGACCGAGGCACCGGCCGTGATCGCACCGCCGAAGATGTACAGGTCGCGGTGGCCGTTGTAGACGTGGGGCATGCTGACCAAGCCGTGATGGGCGTCCACCTGTTGGTTCAGGTAACCCCAGCACATGCTGGTGCCGATCATTGCCACGTGGTTGCCCGGCTGGGTGACCCCTGCGGCCAGCGTGGCCATGGCAGCATCGACGCCACCGGCAAGCAACGGCGTGCCAGCTTGCAGGCCCAGGCGTGTTGCCCAGGTGTCGAGCAGGCCACCCACCACCTCCCCTGAATACACTAGCCGCTGCGGCATCATTGTCTGGGGAATGCCCAGCGCATCCAGCATCTCCCCCGACCAGTCACGCGCCTTCACGTCGTAGACACCGCCGATATTGCCGGCGCTGCTATGGTCCACCGCCAACTCCCCGGTGAGGCACCAATTGATATAGCTGTTGGGCGGCAACAGGTAGCGGGTGTTCGCCCACACCTCAGGCTGGTGCTGCTTGAGCCAGAGCATCTTGGTGAAGCCATAGTAGCTGTCCACCGAATTGCCGGTGATCGCGAACAGCCGGTCCAGGTCAACCTGCTCGCGTACCCAGGCTACCTGCTCGCCGGCGCGGCGATCCATCCAGATCAGGCACGGGTGCAGCGGCGTGATCTGCGCATCCACCGCAATCCCCGAGCCGCCGTACAGGCTGCTGATGCACAATGCCTTGACCTGTTCCGCCGCCACGCCGGCCTTGGCCATGCACTGCGCCACACAGGCCTCGACCGCATCCAGCCAGACCTGAGGCCATTGCTCGGCCCAGCGCACTTTCGGGGTATCCACACGATACCCCTGGCTGTGCTGGGCGATGATCGTACCTTGACCATCCACCAGCAGCGCCTTGGTGCTCTGGGTTCCTATATCGACACCCATCACGTAGTTCATTTTTCAGACCACCGGCTTCAACAGCACCTTGATCGACTTGGTCGAGTTCGCCAGCTCGAAGGCTTCGGCCCAGTCGTCCAGCGGGAAGTCATGGGTAACGATGCCCTTGGACGTGACCAGGCCGCGCTCGAACAGGTCGATGGCGATCGGGTAGCAATACGGCCCGAGGTGGGCGCCGCGTACGTCCAACTCCTTGCGATCGCCAATGATCGACCAGTCGACGCTGGTCTCGGCACCAAACACGCTGAACTCGACAAAACGCCCGAGCTTGCGGATCAGGTCCAGGCCCTGGGTCACGCCCGCCGGAACGCCGGTGGTTTCGATGTAAACGTCGCAGCCATAGTTGTCGGTCAGGCCATTGATGATCTCGCGGGCATTGTCCCGCGACGGGTTGATCACCACATCGGCGCCGAACTTCTTCGCCAGTTCCAGGCGCTCGTCGACCATGTCGATCACCACCAGTTTCTTCGGCGTCTTCAACGCAGCGACCTGGACCATGCACAGGCCAAGGGTGCCGGCACCGGCGATCACCACCACGTCATCGAGCTGGATATCGCCGCGGTTGACGGTATGGATGGAACAGGCCATCGGTTCCACCAGCGCCGAGTCTTCCAGCGACACCGACTCGGGGATTTTATGCACGATGGCGGTCTTGGGAATCCGCATGTACTGGGCCATGCCGCCTTCGGCCACTTCACGCTGGAAGCCGAAGATGTTGTGCACTTCGCACATCCAATACTTGCCCGACTTGCAGAAACGGCACTTACCGCACGGCACGATCTGTTCGGCGATCACCTTGTCGCCCACCGCGACTTCGAAGTGCTCTTCGGCGCCCTCGCCCGCTTCCACCACATAGCCGAAAAACTCGTGGCCCGGCACCACCGGCGCCTTTACCCACGGGTTGTCGCCGCCCCAGAACATCGCTGCGCCCGAGTGGCACTTGCAGTCACTGGCGCATATGCCGCAGGCGGCGATGCGGATCACCAGTTCATTGGCGCGTGCCTGGGGTTTGCCGATGCGTTCCAGGCGATAGTCTTTGGGGCCGTGGCAGACGACGGCTTGCATTTCGGTGTGCTTGTCCATGGTGTCGAGTCCTGTTCTTGTTAGGAGTTTATTTGTGGCGCTGACGGCTGATAAAAATCGCCAGCAAAATGATCCCGCCCTTGATGACGCTTTGGACGTAGGGCGAAACGCCAAGCATGTTCAATCCGTTGTTCAACACGCCGAGCAGCATGGCGCCGAGCAACGTACCGACGATCACGCCGCGCCCGCCGGCAATCGAGGCGCCGCCGAGCACCACCGCAGCAATCGCATCCAGCTCGAACGACACGCCGGCATTCGGCTGGCCACTCATCAGGCGTGAGGTGAGTACCAGCCCGGCAATCGCCGCCGTCAGGCCGCTGATGCCATACACCAGCAGCTTGAAGCGCGCTGCGCGCACGCCGGACAAACGCACGGCTTCTTCATTGCCGCCGATGGCGTAGATGTAGCGGCCGATGCGTGT
>Ga0308165_1005232_pt1 | contig 12218 bp, 12 predicted proteins | sample PhyWR2_FD_201032 | JGI IMG/M metagenome (GOLD analysis project Ga0308165, IMG submission 201032) | Phyllosphere microbial communities from UC Gill Tract Community Farm, Albany, California, United States - DLSLW.R2 | ecosystem: Host-associated > Plants > Phyllosphere > Unclassified | place: USA... | reverse complement strand
TCGAGTTGGCGATCTGGATGTACAGGCTGAACACGTCCGACATCAGCTTGTTGCGGCCGAGCGCGATGCCGGCAATGATGCCCGCGACGGAACCGATCAGGAAGCCCAGCACGGTTTCTTCCAGCGTCACCATGACCTGCACCCACAGCGGACCTTGCGAGGTGCCTTCCATGATCCAGTCATAGATCTGGATCACGATCAGCGACGGCTGCGAAAAGAAGAAAGGATCGATCCATTGCATCGTCGCGGACAATTCCCAGCCGCCGAGGATGATCACCAGAATCGCCAGGCGCAGTGAAATCACCAGCCAGTAGCGTTGCTTGATCTTGCGTTGCGCTTCGCGTTCGACTTCGGCGATCGCTTCCGGGCTCATGGCGCGGCTTGTAGTTACTTGTGTCATGTTGCTCACCTGTCTTGTCGTTGGTGTTCTTTTGAAAAAAGCGGAAAACCGCATATTCGAATCCGGCTCAGGATCTGTAGCGGGAGGCCATCAGCTGGTGGCGGCCGGAGTGGGGCTCAGTTATGTAACCCTTGGAATGCACTTTCAGTACATGAGGTTCCGAGCATCGCCCGACGCCAGATCATGGCCTCGCAGTGAGATCATGAGTTGGATTTATTTGATTTGGACTTCTTCGCGCAGATCCGACCAGATTTTTCTGGAGATGTCGATGAAGCGCTGCTCGTAGCGCACTTCTTCCATCACGCGCGGACGCGGCAGGTCGATCTGGTACGTGCTCTTCAAGGTCGCCGGACGCGCAGTCAGCACATATACCTTGTCGGCCAGCGCGATCGCTTCCTCCAGATCATGGGTGACGAACACGACGGAGCCTGAATGGGCCGACCACAATTGCAGCAGCTCGTCCTGCATCAGCGTACGGGTCTGCATGTCGAGCGCACTGAAGGGTTCGTCCATCAGCAGGATTTCCGGGCTGTTGATGAAGGTCTGCGCCAGCGCCACGCGCTTGCGCATGCCGCCCGACAACTGATGCGGATAGTGGTCGCCGAACTTGTCGAGGCCGACGCGGCGGATCCACTCGTTGGCCAGTTCATAGGCCTGGTCTTTCGGCTTGCCGCGGAACAGCGGGCCGGCGGCAACGTTGTCGCGCACGCTGCGCCACGGGAACACGGCGTCGTTCTGGAACACGAAGCCGATGCGCGGATCGATGCCGTTGACCGGTTCGCCCATCACGCGCACTTCACCGATGGTCGGTTTCAGCAGGCCGGTGATCAGGCTCAGCGTGGTCGACTTGCCGCAGCCGGTGGGACCGACCACGGCGACGAACTCGCCGCGCGCCACGCTCATGGAAAAGTCGCGCAAGGCGACGGTGACATTGCCGTCGGCGGTGATGAAGCGGCACGACACGTTGTCCAGCTCGATGGCCGGCGTGTCGAGCTTGCTGGCCGGTTTTGCAGAAGCGGTGGCGGTTTGATTCATGGAGACTCTCTCGTCTGTTTTTTGGATTGCTGGCCGCGAAGCGTCCCGCCGAGGGCATTCCGGAGAACGTCCGCGTCAGGTGGCTGCTGTTCGCGCTTGGGTGAAACCGGCCTGCCCTGCCGATAAAAACGGGCCGGCCGTGGAACCGACTTACTTGCTTACGTGCTCACTTACTTGACCTGGTTCACGAACTCATTGGTGTAGGTCTTGGACAGGTCGATGTGCTTGCCCTTGACGTTGGGATTGAAACCGGCCAGCACCGACAGCACGGTTTCAGGCCCGCCGACCGGCATCTTGCCGTCGGTCGAATACATCGGCAGCGAGTTTTCCAGCGCCTGGATGTACAGCGGCTTGTTGTTGCCGTAGTAGTCCTTCGGCATCTTGTCGGCGATCTCGGCGGCACTGTGGGTCTTGATGAACCTGAGCGTCTTCACGAAGGCGCGCGCCAGCTTGGCGGCGTCATCCTTGTGGCCGTTCAGCCAGTTGCGCTGCACGTACAGGCTGGAGGCCGGATACAGGCCGCCCAGCGCCTTCACGGTGCCTTCCACCGAGCGCATGTCGACCAGTATCTTGGCTTCGCCGGTCTTGAGCATTTGCGACACGGTCGGTTCGGTGGTCATGCCGGCATCGATACGGCCCTGCTTCATGGCGGCGATGAAGGTATTGTCGGCGCCGACCGGCAGCAGCGAGTATTCCTTGGAGCTGATGTTGTAGCGCGACGTCAGGTATTGCGTCAGGAAATTAGTTGACGAACCCAGGCCCGTCACGCCCAGTGTCTTGCCCTTGACGTCGCCCATGTTCTTGATCGTGGCGGAAGCCTTGGTCGAGACCAGCTCCACTTCGCCCGGCACCTGGCCGAAGATCACGATGGCGGTGATTTCCTTGCCCTTGCTTTGCAGGTCGATGGAGTGGTCGTAGAAACCAACCACCGCCTGCACCGCGCCCGCCAGCAACTCATTCTCGGCATCGACGCCGGCCGGCTGCGATTGCAGTTCGACGTCCAGGCCCTCTTCCTTGAAGTAGCCCAGTTGTTCGGCCAGCTTGGCCGGCAGGTAAACCATCTTGGTGATGCCGCCGACCATGATGGTGATCTTGCCTGCGGCGGATGCCGTGCCCGGGAGGGCCATCATGGTGGCGCCGGCGACGGCCAGCGAAATCAGCGTGCGACGAATGTTCTTTTTCATGGAGTCTCCTGAATGTTTGTAGTTATGAAGTTCTTATTTCACCTGATTCACGAATTCGTTGGTGTAGGTCTTGGACAAGTCAATTTTCTTGCCCTTGATGTTGGGGTTGAACCCGGCCATCACCTTGAGCACCACTTCCGGACCTTCGGCCGGCATCTTGCCATCCGGCGAATACATCGGCAGCGACGCCTTCAAGGCTTGCACGTACAGCGCCTTGTTGCCGCCGTAGTAATCCGCCGGCATCCTGGCGGCGATTTCTTCCGCGCTGTGGGTCTGGATGTATTGCAGTGTACGGACAAACGCGCGCGCCAGCTTGGCGGCTTCGGGCTTGTGCGTCTTCAGCCAGGCGCCCTGCACATACACCGCTGAGGCTGGATACAGGCCGCCCAGTGCGGCACGCGTACCGGCCGCGCTGTTCATGTCGACCAGCACCTTGGCTTCGCCGCTGGCCAGCAGCATCGAGGTGGTCGGTTCGGTGGTCCAGACCACGTCGACGCGCTTTTGCTTGAGCGCAGCGATCAGCGTGTTGCCGGCGCCGACCGGCAGCATCGAGTAATCGCTGGTCTTGAGGCCGTTGCGGCTGGCCAGGTATTGCGCCAGGAAACTGGACGACGAACCGAGACCGGTCACGCCCAGCGTACGGCCCTTGAGGTCGGCCATGCTGCGTACCTGCGTCGCGAGGTCGCTGCGCACCATTTCCATGCCGCCCGGCACCAGCAGCAACTGGGTGATGGACTGGACTTCCTTGCCCTTGCTTTGCAGGTCGATGGAGTGATCATAATAGCCGACCACGGCCTGGACGGCGCCGGCCAGCAGTTCATTCTCGGCGTCCACACCGGCCTGCTGTGACTGCAGCTCGACGTCGAGGCCTTCGTCCTTGAAGTAACCGAGGTTCTCCGCCAGCTTGGGCGGCAGGTAGATCAGCTTGTTGATGCCGCCGACCATGATGGTGATCTTGTTGTCGGCAGCCTGGGCTGCGGGAGCCAGGGCCGCGCCGATCAGGGCGGTAGAAAACACGGTGCCGATGACATAAGCACACACATTGAAGCGTTGACGCATTATGATGCCTCCTGAATGAGATGGAAGACTGCCGGCACGGTACAGGGATGCAAGCAGTTCGCTCAAGTTCTTATGTGAACTCATTTCACCGATAGGCGTGAGATGCGTTCTAATAGTGGTCGCTATTCTAAGAACCGGAAACCTTCATCCAGCTTTCCAAATCCGGTGTTTCTTCTGTGCACCGCAACAAAAAATATGGGCCTTTTGCATGAAATTGCTGCTGATCGAAGACAACCCGCCGCTGGCGCATTGGCTCACGCAGATCCTCAGGGAAAACAAGTTCAGCGTCGACGTCGCCAGCGACGGGGAGATGGCCGATCACGTGCTGCTTACGGAAAACTACGACGTCGTCCTGCTCGACCTGATGCTGCCCAAGATGCACGGCAAGAACGTGCTGCGCCGCCTGCGCGAGCGTCACAATGCGGTGCCGGTGATGATCCTGACCGCCAGCGGCTCCATTGACGAGAAAGTCGAATGCCTCGGCGCGGGCGCCGACGACTACCTGGTCAAACCCTTTGAAGTGCGCGAGCTGGTTGCCCGCATCAAGGTGCTGATCCGCCGCCAGACGCCGGACAAGGCCGCCGAAATCCATTGCGGCGACCTCAGCTACGACAGCAATACGCGCCAGTTCGCCATCGCCGGCAAGACGCTGGCGCTGCCCGCGCGCGAACACGACGTGCTCGAAATCCTCATGCTCAAGCAGGGCAAGACGGTGTCCAAGAATGCACTGGTGAACGGCATCTTCAGTTTGTCCGACGAGCCCAGCGCCGACGCCATCGAAATCTATATCTCGCGCCTGCGCAAGAAACTGGAGCCGTCGCAAGCGGCCATCATGACGCTGCGCGGTCTCGGCTACCTGCTAAAACAAAAAAATGATAGTTAGCCTGCGATTGCGGCTGCTGCTGTGGCTGTTGATTCCGCTGACCCTCTATGTCGGGGTCAGCGCCAGCTTCACGCACGACAGCGCGGTAGCCAGCGCCGACCTGGTGCAGGATCGCGCGCTGCTGGCCTCGGCGCGCATGATGGCCGGCCAGGTGACGTGGGAAGACGGCGCCCCCGTCGTCAACGTGCCGCCGGCCGCGCTTGAAATGTTCGCCTCACCCGACCGCGACGAGGTGTACTACCAAGTCCTGATGGACGACAACACGCTGCTGGCCGGGCGTCCGGACTTTCCGGTTGATGTCGATTTTTCGCTGATTGCACCGGCCTACGTCACCACGTATTTCAATAACCAGCCGCTGCGCGTGGTCAGCTACGTGCGCGCGCTGTACGACAACGGCACGCTGCGCATGGTCGCGGTGTCGGTGGGCCAGACCATGCGCGGCCACGCGCAACTGCTGGATGAATTGTGGCGCCCCTCCCTGCACCGCCAGATCATCATGCTGCTGCTGGCGATCGCGCTGGTGGTGGTCGGCCTGACGATGGAGCTGCGCCCCATCCTGCGCGTCAAGGACGAGCTGGCCACGCGCGAACCCAACTCGCTCACGCCGTTGCGCGCCGGTGAACTGCAGGTCGAACTGCGCCCCATCGTGGTCGCCATCAACCAGTACATCCAGCGCCTCAACACCCAGGTTGCGGTGCAGAAGCGCTTCATCGCCGACGCCGCGCACCAGTTGCGCACGCCGCTGACGCTGATCGATTCGCAGATCCAGTTTGCACGCCAGCTCAACGATCCGCAGCGCCTGCCGCAAGTCTTGCAGGCCTTGCAGGACAGCAGCCGCAACATGACCGACCTGACCAACAAACTGCTGCAACTGTCGCAAGCGGAGGCATCGAACAGCACCGCATTCCCGCGCCAACCGATCGAACTGGTGGGACTGGCGGCGACGGTGCTGGAAGAATTGGTCAGCCTGGCGCAGCGCAAGCACATCGACCTTGGCATGGAAACCGCAGTCGACGAAGCCTGGGCCATGGGCAGCCAGGCGCTGTTCTCGGGCATGCTGATGAACCTGATCGACAACGCGCTGCGCTACACCCCGGAACACGGCAAGGTCACCGTCGGCGTGGCGCTGGAAGACAACAAGGAAGTGGTGATCACCGTGGCCGACAACGGACCGGGCATTCCCGCCGAAGTGCGCGAGCGCGTGTTCGAACGCTTCTACCGGAACGCAGCGCCGGACCAGCACGGCGCCGGCCTCGGCATGGCGATCGTGAAGGAAATCGTGCAGGCGGCGCAGGGGACGATTGCGCTGGGGACGGACGGGGACGGCAAGGGGTTGACCGTGACGGTGAAATTGCCGGCGGGTGTGCAGCCTTGATCCGTTCATGAAAATCAAAGAGGTTTGCATGCGGCCACAATCCGTCACCATCACACTGCTCGGCGCCATCCTCCTGGCGGCAAGTCCTGGTCACGCCGGAGCAGGTCAGCCGCAGATTGCGCCGGCGGATTACGACGAGGTGTTTCCGGCCAAGTACATCACGCAAGGTGCGCCACAAAAATCGAAGGAACAATGCGACGCCACGCCGAACGCGGTGTGGGTCGAAGCGAACTGGCTGGACAAGGGTGCATTCAGCGACAGCAACGCAACGGCGACGGAATGCATTCGCTATTTTCAGAGCGACAACGCCATCGGCGCAAAGACCGCGATCTTCTTTTTTTCGGGCGACATCGTCCTGCAAGCCGGCGCCGGCGACAGCACCAACAATCCAGGTTATGGTGCAAACAGCTACAAGGCGCAGATCGCGCTCGCCAATCGGCAGGCTGCCGCTACCAGCGTCGCCTACATCCACGTCGCGCGGCCCGGCATGTACGGCAGCACGGGCAATACCGCCATCTACCGCCATTCCGCCAAGGAGGCGGCCACCATGAGTGCCGCCGTCGACGCCGTCAAGGCCGCGCTGGGCTATGAACGTATCAGCATCGTCGGCCAAAGCGGCGGCGGTGGCGTAGCCGGCGTACTGCTCACCAGCGGCCGCAGCGACCTCGACTGCGTATCGCTCTCAAGCGGCACAGTGTCATTAAAGACCAGCCTGAAAACCACGCCAAGCAAAGCCTGGGTGCGCAATGGTCAGGACACCACCGGCCTGCCCTATCGCCAGCTGTACGATCCGCTTGACCATCTGGACCAGATCAAGCCGGATGCACGACGTCGCATTTTCATGTTCTCGGATCCCGACGACGAAGCCGTCAGCTTCGTCTCGCAAAAGGAATTCGCCGATCGGGCCAACGAAAGAGGCGTTCCCGTGGGACAGATCGTCACCAAGGGTGGGGGCAAGCAGCATCACGGCACGGCCGCGCAAGGGATACAAACGGCTGCGCGCTGCCTGCGGGGGATGAGCGATGAGGAGATTGCTGCGAAGATTACGGAGAGTTATCCGAGGTGACAGCCCCGGATCAAGAGTTCTGAAAACGGAAAAAGCCAGCGCAAACGCTGGCTTTTCTGGATTTTAGTGAGCAGTTACTAGTCATTATCCGGATTATGTTTAACTGGTGGCAATATCAGTCTCTAAGTTTCGCTGAATACTTCAAAAATATTGGATGTTTGATCTATTCAGACGCTTAGGTGAATCGGCAAGAAAGAGAGGGAAAAATATGACAATAGAGGCCGCTAACGTGAGTTGGATAACATTAGTAATGTCCAGTGCCGTAACTAGTGCAGTGGTAAATGTCGGCTGGAACGCGTGGCAAAAGCATGGGGAGCGAAAACGAGAAGATGAAAAAGACTCCAAACGAGTTGGTCATATCTATTTAGATCTTTCTCTTCAATTGGAGTCTTTTGCAAAACGATGTGACACCTATTTATACGATATTGATAACGGCTTATGGGAACGGAGCAAAAACCATGATGAGTCGGAGCTTCAAAAACTTCGCTCAATTACTTTCAAGTTTGAACCCGAACCTAATTGGATAGAGTTGCCTATCGCTTTTACCGCTGCCCTCAAGGTACTGCCGAAGCAATTTGAAAATGCACACGATTGGATCAAAGAGCAATGGAACCACTGGGCAGATTTAGAAGACGCCTATAGCCTAGAGCAAGAACGCGTTGCCTATTACGGCCTTAAAGCATGTGAAGTCGCCGCAAGTATCCGAGCACAGATTCAAGCCGGTGACGGTGATACAGACAGTTCGACGGCACACTTTCAGTCATTAATTGAGGAGCGTCGGCAGCGATTTCAACGTGATGGGAATGAAATTACTCTAACCCCAGATCTGCAAGCGCTATTCACCAAAGAAAATTTATCAAAATAAATGGCTAAAAAGTACATGCTTGAAGCAGCTCGCTATTCCGTAAGATATTAAGCGCGCACTCATCCGATAGACTTTCTCAATTCTAAAAAACTCCCCATGCGATTCTCTGCGAGATACAACGCTACAAACGGCCAAGCCATTGTATTGGAAGACGCTCCGCGTGCAACCCGCATAGGCTTCATAAAAGGAATGTTAGGGGATTTTGTAGGTACGCAAAGTCACTACGCGAAAGCGACAGAGCCCTTGGAAACGACAAGCGTCCACCAAAAATTTATCGCACTTATTCGTGATGAATCGGATCCTTGGGACTACGATAACGAAAGCTCATGGGGAGCTCTCACGGATCACTTAAAGAACTGCACTTGGCTCGAATTTTATGACTTCGCCGAACTTGTTGGGAAATTGCTAATTGAACTCGATGAAGATCCTTTTTCCGAGCGGAAGCAGGGTTATTTCAAAAAATATCAAGCAAAACTAAATTCACTCCTTGAAGAGGACGGGATTGGTTGGAGTTTGAATGAAGATGCCGAGCTCACTCGGCAAATACCGAAGTCTTTAAGTGATCGAGTCAACAATACTGAAAAGCAGCTTAAAGATAAGTATGACGCCGCACGGATTCACTATGGAAAAGCAATTAAATATCTTTATCAACACCCGATTGATGAAGCCAACTGCGTAAAGGAAATCGTTAGTGCATTAGAAAGCGTCTCTCGGGTGCTCCACCCGGAATGCACCACGCTTGGAGATGCCATCAAAATATTTAAGAAGCAAAACCGGTACCCCAAACACTTAATCGAATCCATGGAGAAGTTATACATTTACTCTAACGCGACTCCTTTAGTACGACACGGCCATGCCTCAGCTACGGCCCTAACAATTGATGAAGCAGAGTTGGCCCTGCACATCGGAATTGCATTTATCCGCTATCTTATAAATACCGGCCAGTAAAAGATTCTGAGGTCGATTAAATTTTAGGCACCTCAAAATTTGCAATGCCGAATTCTTCTTGGAAACGAAAAAAGCCAGCGCGAACGCTGGCTTTTTTGAATTCTGGTGGAAAGTCGCAGTTTCGAACTGCGGACCCCTGCAGTGTGAATGCAGTGCTCTACCCCTGAGCTAACCTTCCATTTGCTGTCGCCACCGACCGCGAGGGTTGGTGTGAAGCGGCCCGAATTATGACACAGAATTGACGACGCGGGCAAGCTGCTCGTTATTTCTTCCCGTTTCCTGCCATTTTCCTCAAACAATTTACGCCGGCGGCGCTTCCGGCTCGGGTTCCTTGCGCCATACGCACGTGCCGCGAACTTCCTTGTCGAGCGTGTTCAGGACGGTTTCGTGCAGGCCCAGTTCGGCTTCGCTGGCGGCGACCACGATGACGTCGGCCAGCGGCGCCAGTTCGAGTTTGACGGCGCCGCCTTCATTGTCGCCGCCGGCTGCCAGGTCCATGGTCAGGCTGTTCTGGCCGCGCGTCATGGCCAGGTATACCTCGGCCAGCAGCGCGGCATCGAGCAAGCCGCCGTGCAAGGTGCGGTGGGCGTTGGAGATGCCGTAACGGTCGCACAGCGCGTCGAGCGAGTTGCGGCGGCCGGGGTGCTGCTCCTTGGCCATTTGCAGCGAGTCGATGACGTTGTCGACGTGTTCCTTGAACGGCGGCAGGCCGAGCAGCTTGAACTCGGCGTCGAGGAAGCCGACGTCGAAGGGCGCGTTGTGAATGATGATTTCAGCGTCGCGCACATAGTCGCGGAATTCGTCGACGATGGCCGCGAACTTGGGCTTGTCGCTGAGGAACTCGGTGGTCAGTCCGTGCACCGCCAGCGCGCCTTCTTCGGAGTCGCGCTCGGGGTTGATGTAGAAGTGCAGGTTGTTGCCGGTCAACTGGCGATTGAGCAGTTCAACGCAGCCAATTTCAATGACGCGGTCGCCGGTGCGGGGGTTCAGGCCGGTGGTTTCGGTGTCGAGGACGATTTGTCGCATGGGGATTCCGTTAGCTGGTGCTGATTCTGGTGCCGAGCCTGCGCTCAGAGGACGGTTTCAACGCCGCGATTGGCGAGCTGGTCGGCGCGCTCGTTGCCGGGATGGCCGGCGTGGCCCTTGACCCAGCGCCATTCGATCTGGTGCTGCGCTTGCGCGGCGTCGAGCGCCTGCCACAGGTCGACGTTCTTGACCGGTTCGCGCGCTGCGGTTTTCCAGCCGCGCGCCTTCCAGCCGTGGATCCATTCGCTGATGCCTTTTTGCACGTACTGGCTGTCGGTGTAGACGGTGACATCGCAGCGGCGGGTCAGCGCACCGAGCGCTTCGATCACGGCCTTGAGTTCCATGCGGTTGTTGGTGGTATTGCGTTCGCCGCCGCACAATTCCTTCTCGCGCCCGCCTGCGATCAGCAGCGCACCCCAGCCGCCGGTGCCCGGATTGCCCTTGCAGGCGCCGTCGGCGTATATTTCCACGCGGTCCAGCACTTCTTTGTTCATGCTTGCTTCTGTCATTGCCTGATTACTTTGGTCGTTGAGGTTGATCGTCGATGATGCCCCCCGCTTTTTTACGGGAAGGCGGCATTCTATTCCTTATGGATGCGATTGGTCGCCGGCATGCCCTTGGGCACCTTCACCTTTTGCTTGCTCCAGGCCGGGCCGATCAGGCGCATGCCCTTGACGCGCTTGATCGCCTGCACGATATAGACCGCGCCGAAATACGGCCACCAGCGGTCGCCGGCTTTTTCCATGAAGTTGAAACGGTCGAGCCATTTGTCGGTGGCGCACGGCGGCGCATAGCAGCCGAAATGGCCGCGATTGACTTCCATGTTGAGCAGCTTGAGCCAGTCCTTCAGGCGCGGCAGGCGGATGAATTCGCCGTCCTGCGGCAGGAAGTGCGCGCCGGTCAGCCGGCCGGCGGCCTGGCGCACGCCCCACAGGCTGGTTGGGTTGAAGCCGCAGATGATGACCTGGCCTTCGGGGATCAGCACCCGTTCGACCTCGCGCAGCACCTGATGCGGCTCGACGCTGAACTCCAGCACGTGCGGCAGCACCACCAGGTCCAGGCTTTGCGTGGCAAACGGCAGCTCGGAAAAATCATGCGCCACCACCAGCGGGATCTCGCGGCCTTCCTGCATGGCGGCCGAGGTCCCGACAGGCAGACAGTTGTCGGTGAGCCAGCGATAAGGCATGCGATTGGCCTGCAGCGCGTTGATCTGCGGCATGCCGATCTGCACCGCGTTGAAGCCGAAGATATCGGCCGTGAGCGCGTCCAGGTGCTTCTGCTCCCAGGCGCGGACGTAGTTGCCCATGGGCGTATGCAGCCAGTCGTCGAGGGCTATAATGGCCTTTCCCGAGTCCGTATCGACTTCCGCCATCACGCGCCCCCGTCCAGCCATGTCAGCCATCCCGCCAGCCGCATCGTCCGATTCATCCACATCCTTGAGTGTCCTGACTGTTCCAGCATTCGACGATAATTACCTGTGGTTGATTCATGACGGCGTCAATGCGGCGGTCGTCGATCCCGGCGATGCCGCTCCGGTCCTGGCAGCGCTCGAGGCACATGGCCTTACGCTGGCCGCTATTCTACTGACTCATCATCATGCTGACCATGTCGGCGGCGTTCCCGCCTTGTTGCAACATGGACAAGTTCCCGTCTACGGCCCCGCGGGTGAAGCGATTCCGACGATTACGCAGCCTTTGTGGGAAGACGACCTCGTGCACTTGGCTGCGTTGGCGCTGGACCTCAAGGTGATCGACGTCCCCGGACACACCAAGGGCCATATCGCCTACTATGCCGCGCGGCAGGGCTGGCTGTTCTGCGGCGACACCTTGTTTGCCGGCGGTTGCGGTCGCCTGTTCGAAGGCACGCCGCAGCAGATGGTGGCTTCGCTCAACAAGCTGACTGCCCTGCCCGCCGACACCAACGTCTACTGCGCCCACGAATATACCTTGTCCAACCTGCGCTTCGCGCGCGAAATCGAACCGGGCAACGCCGCGCTGACCGCGCGCATTGCGGTGGAACAGGCCAGGCGCGCCCGCAACGAGCCGACCGTGCCCACTACTATCGCGCTCGAAATCGCCACCAACCCTTTCCTGCGTTACAAGGAAACTGCCGTCATCGCCCGCCTGCAAGAGGCTGGCCGTTTGCCTGCCTCAGGGAAACAAGTTGATCCGGCAGAAACATTCGGCGCGCTGCGCGAATGGAAGAATACCTACAAATAGAAGGTGAATAGGCCTTTTTTCGGACAAATACCAAACGAATCAAGGGCTTAAGCTTTGTAACATAAGTGAATTTTTACTTGACGAGTGAAAAGGGGCTTACGTACACTCCGTCTAGTCTCCAAATCCACCGGCTTGCAAGCCGTTTTTAGATAAACGGG
>Ga0308165_1005229_pt1 | contig 12224 bp, 5 predicted proteins | sample PhyWR2_FD_201032 | JGI IMG/M metagenome (GOLD analysis project Ga0308165, IMG submission 201032) | Phyllosphere microbial communities from UC Gill Tract Community Farm, Albany, California, United States - DLSLW.R2 | ecosystem: Host-associated > Plants > Phyllosphere > Unclassified | place: USA... | reverse complement strand
GAAAAATCATATCTTCAGGTCGATCGCAGTTACTACAGTACAGGCGAAGATGTTTGGTTCAGCGCTTATCTGGTAAATGGAAAAAGTACCAGTTTAACCTCTACCAGCAATAATTTGTATGTGGAGCTGCTTTCTCCAAAATCGGAAATTTTAGATCGCAAAATCGTAAGATTAGATGGGGGACTTGGAAAAGGAGATTTCAGACTAAAAGATTCTATTCCATCGGGTTGGTATGCAATTAGGGCTTACACAAACTGGATGCGGAATTTTGGTGGTGATTTTGTATTTCAAAAACGGATACATATCAGCAATAATATTATCGAAAACGCTTCCTATTTCACCCGAAATCCTACTAAAACAGACGGGACTAATCTGAAAAAATCAATTGCTTTTTTCCCTGAAGGAGGTTCATTGGTTGAAGGATTAACAAGTATCGTGGCCTTTAAAACCAATGATGATATTGGAAACGGCATTAAAGCAATAGGCAGTGTTATTTCGTCTAAAGGAGATACTGTAACCACTTTTCAAAGTACCGAAGCTGGCATGGGTATTTTCGCTTTTACACCAAAATCCAATGAGAAATATCGTGTGGAAGGATTTTATGGTAAAGAAAAATTCTCATCTGAAATGCCTGTAATCCTTAAAAAAGGACTCTCATTACATGTTACGGTAGATTCATTGAATATTAAAGCAACCATTAGTGCAAATGAATCGAGTTTTGGCGAATTAAAGGATAAAACCATTTCGGTGGTGATTAAACATGCTGGTGACAACATTTATTCTGGTTCTGTTAAGCTTAGTAAAGCCACCGTGTCCGTAACTATTCCAACAAAAGGTTTTCCATACGGTGTCTCGATTATTACCTTATTGGATGATGCAAGTAGGCCAAATTGTGAACGGTTGGTTTTTATACAGGATGAAAATAAAGTCAATTTCTCTGTTATTCCGAATAAAGCTGTTTATAAACCACGCGAAAAGGTGGTTCTTCAGGTAAAGGCGACTAATTTTCTTGGTCAGTCAGCTAAAACTTCATTTTCAATTGCGGCAGTTGATGGCCTTGTTCCGGATGATGGAAATGATATTGTTTCTTATTTAATGCTACAATCGGAAGTCAAAGGAGAAATTAAGAACGCCGCTCAATACTTCGACGTTAAAAATCCATCACGCTTAAAACAGCTCGATTTATTATTACTTACCCAGGGGTGGAGAGATTATTTATGGAAAAATTTGGCCGATACGACGATAAGAATCAGCTATCTGCCTGAACCTGGTATTGCCATAAAGGGTTTGGTGCGCGAAAAACTGGCCAATAAACCGCTTCCCAATATGAACATTACACTGTTTGGGTCCAATTTTACGGGTAATAAACTATACACAACCAAAACCGATCAGGATGGGCATTATTTTCTTGATGGATTAAATTGGTACGGTAATCAGGCCGTAAAAATTTCATCAAAGGATGATAAAGGAAAAAAAGGAGGTTGGTTGCAGATTGATACACTGATTAAACCCTTAAATCTGTTACCGCTAAAAATAATTGATGCCGGGATTTCGAATACACTGAATGCTGAAATTGGTAAACGTATGGATTACAACCGTAAGTTTAAATTTGGCGATTCAATTTCCTTAAATGATATAGAAATCAAGTCGAATGCCAATAAAAGATTAACGTTGTTTAATGAAAGTTTGTCAACCTTTGGTTATCCAGATCAGGTTTTTAATATTACTGCGGCAGATTATTCTTACAAAGGGCTGGAACATTTTTTATTAACCAAAGCCAATGGCGCGCAAACCATTGATGATTTGGATAGTACTGGCACAGAAGGTGTTGCCTTTTTATCAAATGGTAAAAAAGTGCGTCCACGCATTTTAATCAACAACAGGGAAGATCTTTTCGAACGCCTCGATTATTATGGTTTAACGATGGATCAGATCAATCAGGTTACGGTAAGGCATTTGGTTAATAACGAAGCTAAAGATGTATATGTCATCAGTCTCAATTTAAAAGATGAAGCTTTACGCGGATCAAATTTAGATTTGCTTAACATCAACCTAAACGGATATTATAACGCCAGGACTTTTTATTCCCCAAATTACAGCAGTCCGGCTACACAAAATAAAGATTTACGCACTACGGTTTTTTGGTCGCCATCGGTAAAAACCAACGAAAATGGTGAAGCAGTTATCACTTATTTTAATGGCGACAATAAAACAAATATTTTAATAAAAGCTGATGGAATTACCGATAAAGGAGTCGCAGTATCGGCCAAAGCAACATATAAAGTTCAATAAAAAGGCAAATGATGAATAAGCAATATTTCTTAATCAAGGCGCTAAATAAGTTATGAAAATAAAGATCATTATGATTTCATGCTTACTCTTTAGCATGTTTTTGTCGGCTCCTCTTTTCGCCCAACGGCAAATGGAAAAGTTAGGTCGTGGCCTAATTGCCATACGGCAAAATAGCGATTCTGTTTATATAGGCTGGAGGATGCTGGGCACCGATCCTGATGATATTGCCTTTAACCTTTACCGCAAAACCGGAAATAACGAACCTGTAAAACTTAATCGCGATCCCATTACCAAAAGTACCAATTTTGTAGATGCCGGTGTTAAATTTGATCTTGCGAACAGTTATTTTGTTAAACCAATCTTAAAAAATCACGAACTCGAAGCCGCTAAAGCATTTACATTAGCAGCCAAAACTCCTGTTCAGCAATATTTAACAATTCCCTTAAAAACGCCAGTTGGTTATTCGCCTAACGACGCCTCTGTTGGAGACTTAGATGGAGATGGTGAATATGAAATTGTGCTGCACCAAACTGGGCGTGGCAGGGATAATTCATCAAATGGGGTAACAGATCCACCAATTTTCCAGGCTTATAAATTGGATGGAACTTTTTTGTGGGAGATTAATCTGGGCAAAAATATCCGCGAAGGTGCACATTACACTCAATTTATGGTTTACGATCTGGATGGAGATGGTATTGCCGAAATGGTATGCAAAACTGCTGATGGAACGGTAGATGGCAAAGGAAAAGTGATTGGGGATTCGACCAAAGACTGGCGAAACCAGAATGGAAAAATATTGGATGGACCTGAATTTTTAACCGTTTTTAGCGGAAAAACGGGCGAAGCTTTAGCCACTACCGATTATATTCCTGCCCGTGGCGATATTGGCGCATGGGGTGGTAAAGGTGGAAATGGCAAAAACGACAATACGGGTAACCGTGTAGATCGCTTTAATGCTTGCGTGGCCTATTTAGATGGTATCCACCCAAGTGTAGTGATGTGCAGGGGGTATTATGGCAGGACAGTTTTAGCGGCTTATGATTGGCGCAATGGTAAACTTACCTCACGGTGGGTATTTGATACAAAAGATGCCAAAAATCCATTTTCAGGTCAGGGAAACCATAACCTTACAGTTGCAGATGTAGATCAGGATGGTAAAGATGAAATTATTTACGGTTCTATGTGTGTAGATGATAATGGAAAGGGATTATATACTACGGGCTTAAGGCATGGCGATGCCATTCATGTTTCAGATCTTGATCCTGAACATCCGGGTTTAGAAGTTTTTGGTGTACACGAAATAGAAGAAGGTACAAAAGGTCCTGGTGCTGCACTTTATGATGCTAAAACGGGCGAGATATTGTGGAAAGGCTCTCAAGACGAGGATGTGGGCAGGGGAGTGGCCGATAACATCGATAATACCCGTTTTGGCGCGCAGATGTGGTGGTCGGGATCAAATGGATTATTTGATATGAAAGGGAACAGGATCGGAGATCAACCCCGATCGACCAATTTTTTGATTTATTGGGATGGTGATTTATCAAGGGAACTTTTAGACGGTAACCATATTGATAAATATAACGGGGGAAGGCTTTTTACGGCAGATGGATCTGTTTCAAACAATGGAACCAAATCTACACCTGCTTTAAGTGCCGATATTTTTGGCGATTGGCGCGAAGAATTGATCTTAAGGTCTTATGACAATCAAAGTCTAAGAATTTACACCACAACTATACCAACTGAACACCGCAATTATACTTTAATGCACGATCCTCAATACCGTTTAAGTATTGCCTGGCAAAATGATGGCTATAATCAGCCACCACATACAGGTTTTTACTTTGGTTTCGGTATGAAAAAAGCACCAAAGCCACATATTACATTGGTAGAACCCAAAAAATAAACGAATCCGATTAGCATATTATGAATTATAACAGATTATATAGCCTCACTCTTATCTTTTTGATTAGCTGTTCCTTTGCATTTGCACAGGCGGTAAAAGAACAGGCGAGGATAATTACCTCTTTCGATCAGGATTGGGCATTTAACCTTGGTGATGCTCAGGGTGCAGAAAAAGCTGATTTCGATCAAACTCAATGGCGAAAACTGAATGTTCCACACGATTGGAGCATCGAGGGTACTTACGATAAAGCAAATTTAACGGCACGCGGAGGAGGTTATTTACCTTCCGGAATTGGATGGTACCGCAAAAGCTTCAACCTTGATGAAAGCTTTGCCAAAAAGAAAATAATGATCGAATTTGATGGTGTAATGGCCAATAGTGAGGTGTGGATCAATGGGTTTTATTTAGGTAAACGCCCCTATGGTTATATTAGTTTCAGCTACGATTTAAGCAAACATTTAAATTTTGGTAAAGGCAAAACTAATGTAATTGCGGTAAAGGCCGATAATACCGTGCAACCTGCTTCGCGTTATTATACCGGCGCCGGAATTTACAGACATGTACGTTTAGTAGCTAAAGACGCCGTGCATATCGCCGATTGGGGTGTTTACATTAGCACCCCCGATGCGACCGTTCAAAAAGCTACCGTAAAGGTTAAAACAAATGTATTTAACGAATCTGGCCAAAATGCTCAGGTTGTTGTAGAAACATCCGTTTTAGATCCTGCCGGAAAAATTGTTAAGACTACCCAAAGCAAACAAACCATCGCCGCTGGAAAAAATGCAAGTGTGGATCAGGATATTGTGATAAATAATCCCAAACTTTGGAACCTCGAAACGCCCGATTTATACCAAACCTTAACTAAAGTAACCCTGAACGGGAAAGTTGTCGATGATCAGTTGAATAGCTTTGGCATCAGGGCTTTTAAATTTGAAGCTGCAACAGGTTTCTGGTTAAATGGCAAAAATTTTAAGTTAAAAGGAGCATGTTTACACCACGATGGCGGGGCTGTTGGTGCAGCAGTGCCTTTAAGTGTGTGGAAATTCCGTTTAAGCCGCTTGAAAGAAGCAGGGGTAAATGCGATAAGGACAGCACACAATCCCGTTGCGCCTGAGTTTTTGGATTTATGCGACCAGATGGGTTTTTTAGTAATGGACGAAACTTTTGATACCTGGAATTCGGCAAAAAATAATGGCGAAAAAGGGTACAATAGATTCTTTACCGAATGGTGGGAGCGTGATACCAGAGATATGGTGATGCGCGACCGCAACCATCCATCCATTGTAATTTACAGTGTTGGGAACGAAATTCACGATGATTTAAACAGTCCAGAAGGATTTAAAAAGTATAAAGATCAGCAAGATCTGGTTCATTTACTCGATCCAAGCCGTCCGGTAACCATGGCCCTTTTCCGTCCGGCCAATTCCAAGGTATATACCAATGGTTTTGCCGAAATTATGGATGTAGTGGGGCAAAATTATCGTGAAAATGAATTGGTAGCCCTGCACAACCAAAAACCGAATTTAAAAGTGATCGGTACCGAGAATACACACGTTATCCAGCAGTATTTAGCGCTACGCGATAATTCTTTTATGGCTGGCCAGTTTCTGTGGACGGGTTTTGATTATCTTGGTGAAGCCGATTGGCCACAAATTACCAACGGACAAGGATTGTTCGATAGGATTGGCAGCTGGAAACAGCAAAGTTTACAACGCCAAAGCTGGTGGGCAGATAAACCTGTGGTACACATTGTTCGTAAAGAAGATAATGCTGGCGCGGGGGATTGGATCAACAATTGGACACCTACTGATTTTGATACCTATGATGATGCAAAAGTTGCCATTTATAGTAATTGTGAAGAGGTAGAACTCTTTTTAAATGGTAAATCGTTAGGAAGCAAACCTAAACCAGCCGATGACTCACCACGTTTGTGGGATGTAACTTTTGAAAAAGGAAGTATTAAAGCCGTTGGTAAAAACAAAAGCAAAGCTGTTTCTTCTGAAGAACTTAAAACAGCCGGACCTCCAGCTAAAATTGTATTATCGGTTGATAAAAACAAAATCAGTAACAGTTGGGATGACGTAGCTTTCGTAACTGCAAAAATTTACGATGCAAACGGGAATATCTGTCCAAATGCTGATCAACTGATCAAATTTACCATATCGGGCAGCGGAACAATTGATGCGGTTGATAACGGGAATATAGCCAGTCACGAAATGTATAAAGCCACGCAGCGACATGCTTACCAAGGTGTTTGCATGGCAAATATTAAAGGTAATTCAACTGGAAATATCGAAGTTAAAGCTTCGGCAGATGGGCTGGAAGGTACCTCGATAAAATTAGAAGTGATCAATAAATAATGTTGGTTTTCGAGACTGTGTAATAAATATAAATTTGTCATCCTGTCCAAGGGACTCCTGCGGAGAGCCTGTCGAAGGACTTTTTTTTAATATGCTTTAAGGTGTTTCAACAAGCTCAATATGACAGTTCCTGAAGAGAAATTGCTAAAGGATGTAGGACAACAATAAATAACATTTATAAAATAATCAACACTGATAATAATAATAAAATGAAGCTTAGATCCATAAAACTACTTGCTGCTGTAGCCATCATATTTTTGGCCTCAGCGTTTATAAAAGCTAATAAACCCGCATTACATACCATCGGCGATTCTACTGTTCGCAATTCGAACAAAGAAACCTGGGGTTGGGGAACACCAATTGCTTCGCTATTCGATACTACTAAAATCCATGTAGAGAATAATGCGATGGCAGGAAGAAGCACCCGGACTTTTTTATCAGAGGGCAGATGGGATAAGGTTTTGGAAATATTAAAACCTGGCGATTTCGTTACCATGCAGTTCGGTCATAACGACGGCAGTGCTCCCGATACCACAAAAGCAGGTAGAAGAGGTGTATTAAAAGGAACTGGTGAAGAAACCAAAGTATTGACCTGGCCAGATGGAAAGGTAGAAACCGTACATACCTATGGTTGGTATATCCGTAAATTTGTGCGCGAAACCAAAGCAAAAGGTGCTACACCAATTGTACTTTCTATGATCCCTAGGAACATTTTTAAAGATGGTAAAGTGGTACGCGCCAACAACGATTTTGGGAAATGGGCCGCTGAAGTAGCCAAAGAAGAAAATGCCTATTTCGTCGACCTGAATAAAATAACAGCCGATAAATACGATGCCCTTGGCCCAGATAAAGTGAAACTCTATTTTCCTGGCGATCACACCCATACCAATTTAGAAGGCGCAAAAGTTAACGCGGCCTCTGTTGTAGAAGGCATTAAAGAACTAAAAGACTGTAATTTGAAAAAGTATCTGCTTTAATAAAGGAGAAAGACTAAAGCTAAAAGACTAAAGATCAAGGTTGAAAGACCAAAGGCAATATAAATCTGTGTAATCTAATAACCAGTGTAATCAACCCGAAGGCTGTAATCCATTTAATCTGTATAATCGTTATAATATGAAATCAACTAAACACCTACCCCTCATTCTCTTAACCGCTTTTATTATTTTTTCATCCTGCATTATTCTAAAACAGCAGGCTAAACCTACTTTATTCCTCATTGGTGATTCTACAGTTAAAAATGGAAAAGGTAAAGGCGATGGTTCTTTATGGGGCTGGGGAAGTTTTATCGGAGATTTATTTAATACCGAAAAAATCAATGTCGAAAATGATGCACTTGGGGGCACCAGCAGCCGTACCTTTCAAACCAATGGCTTGTGGGATGCTGTTTTAGCAAAAGTAAAAAAAGGAGATTTCGTGATGATGCAGTTTGGCCATAACGATAGTAGTCCGCTGGATGACACGGCCCGTGCTAGGGGTACCATAAAAGGCATTGGAACAGAAAGTAAGGAAACTTATAACCCGATTAAGAAAAAGCAAGAGGTGGTTTATACTTATGGCTGGTACATGCGGAAATTTATTGCTGATATCAAAGCTAAAGGTGCAACTGCGATTGTTTGTTCATCAATTCCACGTAATCCGGTTAAAGATAATGCCGTGGTTTTAGCCAACGATAGTTATGCCAGCTGGGCAGAAGAAGTTGCTAAGGCTGAAAAAGTCGATTTTATTCCATTAAACCAGCTCATTAAAGATAAATATGCCGCTTTAAGCGCAACTGGGGTAAAGGCATTTTTTACCGAGAAAGATCATACCCATACCAACGAGGCAGGTGCCAAATTAAACGCAGCGGCTGTTGTAGAAGGCTTAAAGAAATTAAAAAACAATAAACTGAATAGCTACCTGAAATAAGGTATTGAGCAGGATACTACAGGATGCTTTCCTGCCGATATTGTCTTATTTTAACAGCCTAACCAAATACCAGCGGTATTAAAACCGTTCAATTTTATGCAGATACAGGTTAACCGAGTTTTTAAAGTGCTAATAGGCATTGCTTTTATGTTTTTAAGCATTAAGCAAACACATGCCCAAAGCATTTCGCTAGCTGGCAAATGGCGTTTCAAAATTGATGCTCAAGATGAAGGAGTAAAAGGAAAATGGTACTCAAACGTTCTTCCAGAATCTATTAGTCTGCCAGGCTCAATGGCCGAAAACTTAAAGGGCGATGATATTACCCTTAAAACAAAATGGACTGGAAGTATTTACGATAGCTCGTACTTTTTTCATCCACGCCTAGAAAAATACCGAAAACCCGGCAACCTGAAAATACCTTTTTGGTTAACCCCTGCCAAACATTATACTGGCGCAGCATGGTACCAGAAAGATGTTGTAATCCCCACCAACTGGAAGGATAAAAGGCTGGTATTATCTTTAGAATACCCCCATTCAGAAACAAAGGTTTGGATAGACGATATCGAAATCGGAACACAATATACTTTTGTGGTTGCGCAAAATTTTGAACTCCCGGCAAATTTAAAAGCAGGAAAACATACCATAACCTTATTAATCGACAACCGCATTAAAGCCATAAATGTAGGGCAGGATTCGCATAGTTTAACCGACCATACCCAAGGGAACTGGAATGGTGTAGTGGGTAAAATGGAAGTATTGGCCACTTCGCCTGTCTATTTTGAAGATATCCAGGTTTACCCCGATTTAAAGAATAAGACTGCTAAGGTTAAAATCCGGTTGAAAGCTAATGCCAATCAATCTTCTACAGGGAAAATTACAATTTCTGCTGCAAGTTTCAATACCAAAAGTATTCAGCAGGTTAGGCCTGTAACAGCAGCGTATCAGCTTACTAAGGGTGTAGGGAGTTTAGAAATCAATTTGCCAATGGGCGATAAAATAGCCACTTGGGACGAGTTCGATCCGGCATTGTACCGTTTAACAGCCACTTTACTATCAAAAGATGGCAAAAAGGACGAGAAAAAAGTGCAGTTCGGCATGCGTGAGTTTAAAGCCGTAGGTAGAAGTTTTGAAATTAACGGCCGCCCGGTTTTTTTACGCGGAACGGTCAACAATTGCGAATTTCCGTTAACCGGTTATCCATCAATGGATGTTGCTGCATGGGTACGGATTTTTAAAATTTCGAAAGCACATGGATTAAACCACATGCGTTTTCATTCCTTTTGCCCGCCAGAAGCTGCTTTTATTGCGGCAGATCAGGTTGGCTTTTACCTTCAGCCTGAAGGACCAAGTTGGGCGAACCATGGTACATCTATCGGTGATGGAAAACCAATTGATCAGTTTATTTACGACGAAACTAATCGTATGGTCAAAAGTTATGGTAATTATGCCTCCTTTTGTATGATGGCCTACGGAAACGAACCCCGTGGCAAGCAAGTAGAATACCTTACCAAATTTAATAATTACTGGAAAGCAAAAGATTCGAGACGCTTATACACCGGAGCTTCGGTAGGTGGCAGCTGGCCAGTAATTCCAAACAACGAATATATGGTTAGGGCTGGTGCCAGGGGCTTAGATTGGGGCAGAAAGCCAGAAAGTATTTCTACTTACGCCAAACAAATTGAACAGTTTACAGTACCATTTGTGGCGCACGAAATGGGGCAGTATTGTGCTTTCCCTAATTTTGATGAGATAAAAAAATACACAGGTGTTTATCGTGCAAAAAACTTTGAGATGTTTCAGGAAGATCTTAAAGACCATGATATGGCCGATCAAGGACACGATTTTTTAATGGCTTCGGGCAAATTACAAGCTCTTTGTTATAAAAATGAAATTGAAAAAGCATTACGCACACCGAATTACAACGGCTACCAGTTGTTGTCGCTAAATGATTATCCTGGCCAGGGTACAGCACTTGTAGGCGTTCTAGATGCCTTCTGGGATGAAAAAGGTTATATCACGGCGAAAGAATTCAAACGTTTTTCTAACAGCACTGTGCCTTTGCTAAAAGTTTCGAAATTTGTTTTTACCAATAACGAAACCTTGGCAGCTGCGGTAGAAGTGGCGCATTTCGGAAAGGCGCCAATTGAAAATGCTAAACTCTCATGGACACTTAAAGATGAGAGTGGCGTAAATGTGGCTAAGGGTAATTTTAATGCTAAAACCTTGCCTGTAACTAACTGTATTGCTATCGGAGAGATTAAATTCGATTTGAAAGCCATTACCAAAGCCACAAAACTAAAATTAGAAGTTGCCATTGATGGAACTGAATTTGCCAATGATTGGAGTTTCTGGGTTTACCCGGCTCAATTGCCCCAAGTTAAAAGCAATGTATATTACTGCACCAGTTTAGATGACAAAGCCCAGTCTGTTTTAGCGGAGGGTGGCAATGTTTTTCTCAATGCTTCGGGCAAAGTAGTAAAAGGGAAAGAAGTGGTGCAAACTTTTCTGCCTGTTTTTTGGAACACCTCGTGGTTTAAAATGCGGCCGCCACATACCTTAGGTATTTTATGCGATCCAAAACACGCAGCTTTTAACAATTTTCCGACCGATTTCCACAGCGATATGCAATGGTGGGAAATCGTTAATAAATCGCAGGTAATGAATCTCGAAGATTTCCCTTCGGGTTTTAAACCCATTATTCAACCAATCGATACCTGGTTTTTAAACCGCCGTTTGGCAATGGTTTTTGAAGCGAAAGTAGGTAAGGGGAAATTAGTGGTTTCGAGTGCCAATCTCTCGCCCGATCTAAAAGATGCTCCTGCGGCTCAACAGCTTTATTTTAGTTTGCAGCGATATATGAATTCAACACAGTTCAATCCAAAATATGAAGTGGCTTTTAATACCGTAAAAGATATCTTCGAAAGTCCATCGAAAATTCAGTTTGATACCTTTACAAAAGATAGTCCGGATGAGTTAAAAGTAAAGCCAAAGACCAATTAATCAAGAGAAGCAAATACAACTATGAAGAAATTTATAATCAGCTCCGTAATACTGTTCAGCATATCTGTTCAATTACTTGTCGCACAGAAAATTCCCAATAAAAAAGAGGTGTTAAAAGTATTAAAATCAACAAATGCTTATTTTATGAATAAATGGCCTGATGCTGGTAAGTCGATCATAACCAATAAAGAGCGGCCGAGCAATATCTGGACAAGAGCGGTGTATTACGAAGGATTGATGAATCTTTATAAAATATATCCTGAAAAAGAATATTACGATTATGCCGTTCAATGGGGGCAAAAGCACAACTGGGGTCTAAGAAATGGTATTGCAACTAAAAATGCCGACGACCAGGCCTGTGGGCAGACCTACATCGATCTTTATCTGCTTGATAAGCAGCCCGAACGCATTAAAGACATTAAGGCTTCGATCGATCTGGTAATCAAATCGGGCAAGGTAAACGATTGGACATGGATCGATGCTATTCAAATGGGGATGCCGGTTTTTGCCAAACTGGGTAAATTATACAACGATACCACGTATTACAATTACATGTACAAAATGTACCTCCATTCTAAAAATACCGAGGGCGGTGGTTTATACAATGCTAAAGATGGTCTCTGGTGGCGCGATAAAGATTTTGTACCTCCCTACAAAGAGCCAAATGGAGAAGATTGTTATTGGGCCAGAGGGAATGGATGGGTTGTAGCTGCATTGGTACGTGTATTGGAAATTATCCCTGAAAATGAAGCTCACCGCAATGA
>Ga0308165_1005228_pt1 | contig 12225 bp, 12 predicted proteins | sample PhyWR2_FD_201032 | JGI IMG/M metagenome (GOLD analysis project Ga0308165, IMG submission 201032) | Phyllosphere microbial communities from UC Gill Tract Community Farm, Albany, California, United States - DLSLW.R2 | ecosystem: Host-associated > Plants > Phyllosphere > Unclassified | place: USA... | reverse complement strand
CTTACGAATTGCATACTACTAACGAAGAAGGACAACAAGTTTTTGTAGAAAAAGCTGACGAACAAAATCCTTTAGTATTTTTATATGGCGTTGGCATGATGTTGCCTAAATTTGAAGAGCATTTAACTGGTTTGAAAACCGGTGATGAATATGGCTTCGAACTATCTGCTGCAGATGGTTACGGTGATATCGATCCAGGAGCTTTTGCTGATCTTCCAAAAACAATGTTTACTGAAGCTGGTGGCGAATTGCCAAATGTTGGTGATGTGATTCCTTTGCAGGATAACAATGGTAACCAATTCAGAGCTGGTGTTACAGCAGTTCATGATGAAACCATTTCTGTAGATTTAAACCACCCAATGGCTGGTAAAAATTTATTGTTTAGCGGTGTAATTTTGAATGTACGCGAAGCTACTCAAGATGAGTTGGCTCATGGTCATGCACACGGTGCTGATGGTCATTCAGGTCACTAATCAATTAATATAAACGATTTTTAAAGAAGTCAAGTTTAAAATAGCAAAGTGCCTTTAAACTTGACTTCTTTCGTTGATATATCTATATTAATCTTTAAAAACTTCTTCCAAAATTAGCTTAAATCCAGGCATAATCGGTGTTGTTACCTCTTCGCCCTCAGTAAGTAGTTTTGTAGGCTGAAATTTGCCTTTTTCATCTAGAATATACCTGAAAAAAGTCTTTTCCGAAGGGCTAACAATCCAGTATTCTTTAACGCCAGCTTCTTCATAAACTTCATATTTGTTAATCAGCTCTTTTTTGTTGTTGCCTGGCGATAAAATCTCGACAACAATATCCGGAGCACCAATACACCCACGTTTATCAAGTTTGCTCGGATCACAAACCACCACAATATCAGGTTGTACCACCGTAAAAACTTTTTTGTCATTAACCGTTTTATTTGATAAGCGGACATCAAAAGGGGCGGTGTAAACACGACACGGTTTCTCTTTAAGTATATTGTATATGGGAACAAAAATGTTAGCTGAAATTTCTTGATGAAGACGGGATGGAGCAGGACTCATTCTAAAAATACGCCCTTTAATAATTTCTAAACGTTCTTCAAACTCAAAGCGCATATAATCGGCATAACTATAAGCAGCAGAAAAATCTACCTCATTAAGTGTTTTAATCGGAGGCAGCTCTTCTTCGATAGGATATGGCTTGATACTCTTCATATTTAGATATTTATCCAAATATACTAAATATTTTAGCTTTTTCTAGAAATCAATCTTCAACCGAAGACCGCCGTTGGTGAGATTAAGGTTTTCTTTAGAAAAAGTTTTCATCGGGAGCCTTAAAAAAGGTTCGATAGCAATATTGTTCTTTTTTGATATTTTCTGTTTATAACCCAAAGAGAAATTGTAGAATCCAATATATCTATCAGGATCTATATTGGCTTCGGGTTGCGGCTCAACAGTTTTTTCTTTTACAATTATAGTCTTAGAATCTGCATAACCATTTACTGCAGGGGAAGAAAAACTTTGTACCTGGTTTACGATATAGCTATTTTGCTGCGAATTGTTTAAAACTGCCAGTGCAGAAACCCCAATATTGGTATAAAGTTTATCATTGATGTTATATTTCAACTCTAAAGGAATATTAATTCCACGGACTTTAGCATCAACTGAAGACAGATTTTTGCCTGATAAGGTTTGTGGTGCAGAAGCGTCTAACGATTCGGTAGTACTAATTGAGGCATATGATACACCAGAACTGATTGATAATTTATTGGCGATGGCATATGATAATGAAAAGCCGTAATTCATAGTTACTTTATTATCATTACCCATAGCAGGGGCAACATATACATCAGGCTGCCATTTAGAGTTCTCATTTGTTTTAGCAGTAGGTTTTTGTTGGTTTACATAACTATCATGAGCAAGCAGCTTTTCAAAGTTTGTTTGTGTACCAGTTTGAGTTTTTTTCTTTTCTGTTATAATATTTAACTCTTTAGATTTTAAATTTGAAAGATTTATGCCAGAAAGTTTATTATCCAACACATTGCTGTTAATTGGATTTAATTCTTCTGGTGCATGGATAAATGTATAACCATGCTGTTGTTCCAAAACAGGATTTAAATTTTCTGTAGTCGTATTAGGATGATTATCAGCTAAGTTGTTTACAGTTGCTGTGTGGTTGTTAATATCGTTGTTTAATGGTGGGGTAATATTTTTAGGCGAAGTTAGGACATCTGTGTTTCCATGAATTGGATTGTTTGCTTTCGGTTTAGTTATTGCAACTTCGTTTTTAGGATTGGTATTATTCAAGGTTAAAAACACACCTCCAAAGATCAAAATTAAGGAAGCAGCAGCCCATAAAGGCCAGTACGCAATGCCTCTTTTTTTATTTTCATTTTCCGAAAAGCGCTCCCATGCACCATTAGGGTATATTTCCTCATGGTTTTGGAGTTGCGCTGTAATATGCTCAATTAATTCCTTATCCATTTTTTTCGTATGAATTAACCATGGTATTTAGGTAAAGGGTACGTAACTTATTTTTAGAACGGGTAAGATAAACACGGCTAGAACTTTCTGGAATGTTCAGCATCTTTGAGATCTCATCGTGGGCAAAGCCCTCAATTTCATATAAGTTAAATACCAGTCTCTGTGTATCTGGTAAATGATTTAATAAATTCAAAATATCGTTAACATGAAGTTCCGAAGCAACCGAAACCTGGGTAACCGGATGTTCGCTTTCTGCCAGGTCATCAACGTAAAACTGTGCTTTCGAACTCCGTATTTTGTCTATTGCTGTACGCGAAGCAATCTGCGCAATCCAACCTTTAAAAGATCGCTGTAATTCTTCAGGATTTTTTGGTGATTTAAAGCCGCCAACATGTTTAAAAATCTTGATAAAACTGTCGTTTACAAGCTCTTCACTGTCCGAAGGATTCTTTGTATACCTTAAAATAATGCCCATTAAATAGCCATAAAATGATTTATACATCATTTCTTTACAGCTATTGTCGTTTTTTACACAGCCTTTTAAAATTTCCTCAAAACTGAGTATTTTTTTTGTCACCCTTGTAAAGGACTATTTTTTAAAGGTTTATCATGATTAGTTGATTGCAAATTTAAGAAAATAACACCACCCAATTTTTTGAGTGGTGTCAATTTTCATTTCCATAGGTAGTATGAAAATTTTATTTGTTTGTCATCACCGATAATCCAACTCCAGTGCTATCGGTTTTGCTTGATAAGCCTTTAGCCCAAATGGTGTAAATTTTTCCTTTTTCGATTTTAACAGCAGGTAAGCTTACTTTAACAGTACCACCTTGTTTTAACTGGAAAGTATAACTGTCATTTGGCGCAATGTTGCTAAAAGTGGTAAACTCTTTAAATGCCTTTGCCGTAAATAGTGGTGCATCTGTGCCCGAAATAGCTAAATCGAAAGGAGCAGAACCTGGACTTAAGTTTACAAAACGAACTTTTGCTTTATCAGTTTCAGGTGCTTTTAAATCATCTTCAAGAATCAGAAGTTTTGTAGATTTTAAGGTATCAACAACGAAAACGGAGTAAAACGATCCCGATTTTAAGGTAGCTGTAGCCGTTGTTAAATATTTTAACGAATCTTTTTTAGCAACACCTACTAATCTCGTTCCAGGATAAGCAGCATAATACCCTAAATCTTTAGTATAAGTAAAACTGTTTATTTTTTGGTTATCCAAGATAAAGTCTAAAGCCGCAGTTCCTGGTGATGCATGTACGAAACCAATACCTGCAGCTTCTATCGGATCGTTATTAAAATCCTTTTTACAAGCAGTTATAGTTAAGGTGATGGCAATAAGAGAGAGTATAATTTTTGTTGTAGTGCTAAAGTTTTTCAAATTAGTTTTCATTTTAATGTTTTAAATCAATTTTATGAACAAAATTGGTTAATGGCCATTAACGCTTTTTTCTTGTAAAACGATTAACGGAATGAAAACGCTACACCTAATGTGTTTTTTTATAAAGAAAAAGCCACATGGTTTGCATGTGGCTTTTAAAACAATATTTTAAACTGAAATTAAGAGTACATTTCTTCTCTTAATTTCGCAACATCACTGCTGTTGATGTATTCATCATAAGTCATCAGCTTATCAATCGTGCCTTTTGGCGTAATCTCAATAATGCGGTTGGCAACCGTTTCAGTTAACTGGTGATCTCGTGAGGTAAATAATATTGCACCTTTAAAATCTTTCATACCATTGTTCAAGGCTTCGATTGATTCTAAATCCAGGTGATTCGTAGGTTCATCAAACATCAACAAGTTGGCCTGTTGTAACATCATCCTCGAAAACATACAACGCATTTTCTCACCCCCTGAGAGTACTTTTACATTTTTAAGTACTTCTTCGCCTGAAAATAACATACGGCCCAAAAAACTACGTACAAACTGCTCATCAGCCTCAGTGCCAGAATATTCGCGTAACCAATCAACCAGGTTTTCATCCTTGCCAGCAAAATATTCAGAGTTATCGTTTGGAATATCAGCAGTACTGATGGTAACACCCCATTTAAATTCGCCTCTATGGTCGGTATCTCTACCTGTTAGTACATCATAAAATGCAGCGGTAGCCAAACTGTTCTGAGATAGGACAGCAATTTTGTCGCCTTTATTTACCATAAAAGTAACTTTATCGAACAAAATGCCTTCGTTTCCATTTTTACCGAGGTTTTCTACCTGTAAAATCTGGTCGCCTGCCTCACGGCCTGTATTATTGAAAATAATAGCTGGATATTTTCTGCTCGATGCTTTAATCTCAGTAATATCGATCTTATCTAAGGCTTTTTTACGTGAAGTCGCCTGTTTCGATTTGGAAGCATTGGCGCTAAACCTTCTGATGAATTCCTGAAGTTCTTTTACCTTCTCTTCTGTTTTCTTGTTCTGGTCGCTACGCTGTTTTAAAGCCAGCTGACTAGATTCGTACCAGAAAGTATAGTTACCGGTATAAATACTCATTTTAGCGAAATCGATATCCACAATATGCGTACACACGGCATCTAAAAAGTGCCTATCGTGAGATACTACCAATACAATGCTCTGGTAATCGGCCAAAAAGTTTTCTAGCCAGGCAATGGTTTCAATATCCAAATCGTTGGTTGGCTCATCCAGTAATAAAATGTCTGGGTTACCAAATAATGCCTGTGCCAGTAACACACGTACTTTTTGAGTATTATCTAGCTCTTTTAATAATTTATGGTGGTTATCTTCAGTAATGCCCAAGCTGCTTAACATGGTTGCAGCGTTACTTTCCATGTTCCAGCCATCCATTTCAGCAAAAAGATTTTCCAGTTCTCCGGCACGTTCGCCATCTTTTTCGGTAAAATCTTCTTTCATGTATATGGCATCTTTTTCTTTCATGATGGCATAAAGTTCTTTATGACCGATCATTACGGTTTCTAATACCGAAAACTCATCAAATTCGTAGTGGTTCTGTTTTAAAACCGCCATTCTTTCGCCTGGGGTAAAAGCCACGCTACCCGAAGTTTGGCTAACTTCTCCCGATAAAATTTTTAGAAAAGTAGATTTACCTGCACCGTTAGCCCCAATTACACCATAGCAATTGCCTTGGTTAAATTTTAGGTTAACATCCTCAAATAATGTGCGTTTGCCGTAGCGTAATGATAAATTAGAAACTGAAATCATGCTGTAATTGAAATAAGGCGCAAAGATATACAAAAAGGTTGAGGGTAGAAAGGTATTTGATTGTTGCAAAGTTGAAATGTTAAAGGTTAGAAAGTTGAAATGTTTGCAATTGAAGGTTCGGAAATGAGGGGTTCTGTTCTTTGTAGAGAAAAGCAGTCCCGTTATGCGCTTTACTGCGTTGCACTCCGTGTTCGCTACTACCGGGTTTATTTTACAAAGGGGAGAAGCTTTTGGCCAATTTGTTAACCCACAGCTTAAAAATAATTTTACTTGGCCGAATTTCGCTGGTTTAGTCTGCTAAAATAATTATTTTAGTTGCATGGAAAACTATTCCTTACTCGACACCATAAATACTACACTACAGAAAAGTAAAGTAGAAAAACTGGCTGCCATTGCTTCCGATGAAACCTTTTCGGTAAAAGAGCTGATCGATTTAAGTTTCTATCATGATGAACAGATCGGTTTCAGGTCAGCATGGATTTTAGAGAATGTATATTCTTTTCATGAAGAAAGGTTTTTACCTTATGCACTATATTTCTTAGAAAAATTTCCGAAACAAAGCAACTTATCGGCAATGCGACATTATGTTAAAATTTTGGCATTTATGACCAAGAAAAATACTTCAAAGGAAATCAAGAAAATCATTGCTAATTATAATACGGATGATTTGGTAGCGGTTGTTTTTGCCTGGTTAATTGATGAAAAGATCCCAGTAGCTGTAAAATCGCACTGTCTGAATATTCTGGCTAACTTAAATTCCAAACACGATTGGATTAAGGATGAACTTTTACAAACGATGGATTTTTTGATTGATAAAGAAAGTGTAGGTTTTTTTTCAAAGGTTAAACAGGTTAGGAAACAGTTATCAGTTCGCAGTTAACAGTTGTCAATTTGCAGTTTAAAAGTTAAGTTTTTTAGTTAACTAAACGTCAAATCTTTGAGCGTTTATGGCCTTTAACCTTCTACCTTCCGCCATTTACCTTATATTTACCAAATGAGTACAACATACGATATCGTTTCAAAAGTTATAAAAGAACGGCGCAGTATTTTTCCTGCAAGCTATATAAAAAAGGAAATTCCGGTTGAGGTAATCAACCAGATTTTAGAAACAGCCAATTATGCACCCACACATAAATTAACGCAACCATGGCGTTTTGTGGTGATCAGAAAAGCCGGACTGGCAAAACTTGGTGAAGAACTGGGTAGATTGTATAAAGAATTGGTGAGTCCGCAACAGTTTTTACAGAAAAAGTACGACAGCTTTGCCGAAAAAACAGGTCAAGCCGATTGTATTATCGCCATTAATATGCAGGTAAGTGGTAAAATACCCGAGTGGGAAGAATTGGCAGCAGTTTCGTGCGCGGTTCAAAATGTGGCTTTAACTGCCGAAAGTTTGCAAGTTGGCGCGTATTGGAGTTCGCCGCCGCTTATTGATGATCTTGGAGATTTTTTAAGTTTAGGTGAAAATGAAAAATGCATCGGTCTATTTTATATGGGTTATCACAATGAAAAACCTTGGGAACCGAACAGAACTTCAATGGAAGAAAAAGTGAGATGGATAGAGGGGTAGTTCTTTGGCTCAATAGTCATTAGTTCATTCGTCATTGGTTGATTAGTTCATCGTCTAAATGCCATAATACATGAACTATTGATTATATTCTATCATCCATTTATGCTAAACCCTTTAAATCATTATTTCGAGCAAAAAATGAGCCGATTAAAGGTTGTCTGCAATATTTGAGATCGCTTTTAATAGGCTATGCCGATATAACAGAGCATTGGAAATATGGAATGCCTATTTATTACCATAAAGGAAAAATGTTCTGCTATATTTGGACGCATAAAAAATTTCATCAACCTTACATTGGTTTTGTTGACGGAAATAAAATTGAACACAAAGATTTGCTGCAGGAGAAGAGAGCCAAAATGAAAATTTTATTGATCAACCCCCTCGAAGATATTCCTGAAAAAAAAATCAGATCTATTTTGAAGTAAGCATTTGCGCTCCGTAAATAATCACATCTTCCATTATCAACCTACATTTTTCATTAAAAATATGTCTGCATTAAAATCTAAACTTTATCAGCTTTGCTTAACTTTCATTCAAAATAGGATAGAAAATATCGAATACTCTCTGCAGCAGGCCCGTCAAGCTTCTAATGATGATACTAAAAGTAGTGCAGGCGATAAATATGAAACCACGCGCGAAATGATGCAGCAGGAAATGGACCGCAACAGTAAATTACTTTACGAAGCCGGTCAGCAAAAAATTGCATTGCAACAGATTGAAAATGTAGAATCAGATCAGGCGGTTAAAAACGGGAGTCTGGTTTTAACATCCGAGGGCAATTTCTACATTAGCATCAGTGCTGGAGAACTCAATACCGATGGACAGAAATTCTTTGCTGTTTCTCAGGCTTCGCCAATAGGGAAGTTTTTGATCGGTAAAGCTAAAAATGAAAGTTTTAAATTTAATGGTAAGAATTATATCGTGAAAGAAATATTATAAAGTTTTCAGTTGGCAAGTTTCAATTTCTAGTGGAAAATTGAAACTAGAAATTAACCCCAGTTTTTTCTCTCTAACATTTCTTAGTAAAAAATCTTCGGTTAAATCTGTGTGATCTGCGGGAACCATTTATGCCTATCAATTCTCTCCAATTTGAAGTGATATACGAAGCTTCAGTTTGTAATTAACTATAGACTGTCAACTGAGAACTTATTTAATTCCCATCCTTTGCGCAAAAGTGGGCACTAAATAGGTTTTTAAATCTGCATAAGGAACAAATACCACAATCTGGCCCTGGGCATAACTGGCTACTTCGTAAGGGTTATACATAAAAGCGATGCCATTGGCATTAAAGTAAAAGTTATTATTCGGTTTAATAAAATCGTCGAATAACACAGTGCTGAGTGCATCTTTGGGTTTAATATTATATTCTTTACGGAGATTACGTTCTAATATACCTTGCAAGGTATTCGAATCTATTTTAACAATATCGCTCAGTACCAATTGTTTTTTGTTCTTCACATCTAAACAGAACATGATACTACTGTAATTGCCATGTGCGCCACCGGTGTAAGCATCGGCTAGGAAATCGATTACCACATAACCATTATCATTGTAGCTAACCGATTGTTGGCTATTGTTGGTGTAATTCATCCAGGCCTGAAAATCTTCGCCGCGGCTATTTTTCGATTGCTCGGTAACCTGCATTTTATAATCTTTAAAATAGGCATCGGCAATATTTTTGAAACCTGTTGAGCGGTCGGCCGATGATTTAACACCTGAAATTTTTTTAAGTTCGGTATTGAGCCAATTGCCATATTCATCCTGGTTTTTGCTTTCTAGATATTCGAAACTGATTTCGGCTGCGGGCGATTTTGGTTGATTGGCAAATGCTTTTACCGAATCTTTGTAAATTGCTGCCTTAAATGGATAACTGCCCTCAGGATATTTTTCTGTTAAAACGATAGGGAACTTTTTTGTTTTATCCCCGCTTTCCCAATTGCCATTAAAGCCATTCCCATTCCATTTTATGGCTAAGTGAGGTGATTTAAAATTCTGGGTGAAATATGATTCGTAAAAACTGTATTCAGTAAGTATAATGCTGTCTTTTCCGATCAAGGTATCAGTTGAAAGATTAAGCCACGAACCATCATAATAGTAAGTTCCGCTCACATCATCATCAACCTTTTGCAGGTGCATTACTACCTTTTTACCAGCAATGGTTCCTTCTAACCGTTTATAAAAACTTTCAGACAGTTCAGTTTTTACTATTGTTGTACTATCAGAAATTTCATCGTTTTTAGCTCCGTTTTTTGGGTTATTACAAGCAGAAATGATTAATGCAAAGGATAGGAAACAAAGGAAACGATATTTCATAGGGCAAACGATTAACTTACTAAATGCTTTATCATAAAATGTTTTAAATTGAAAAATTTCAACCTATAAATACTATAAGATTTACAGTTGAAGCTATGATTTTGTTTTATTAAAACTTTTATTGATACTGTAATATAAGTTTTTTGCCGTATATCTTCCAGGGTCTATTATTCTTCTGATGGTGTACAGCGGATAATTTTCATCCCTGGCTGTAGAAAGAATAAATGCCGCTTTAAAGCCATGTTCTTTTAACTTATGTAGGGTAGACGTTTTGAAAACACCATAAGGATAAGCGAAATATTCGATTTTTTTGCCTGTAATTTCTTCAAGTTTTTTGGTTGGCGCATCAATTTGCGTGGTCCAGTCTTCATCGGTAAACTGAGCAAAGTTTTTATGGTCGTAGGTATGGCTGGCAATCGCATTTCCTTCGTCGGATAATTGCTTAATCTGCTCTTTAGTCATGTAATTAATTCGGCCTTTCCTACCTATTGATACCGTCATGATAAAATAAACACCTTTATAGCCGTATTTTTTTAAAGTGCTATTGCCGATCGTAAATTGATCTTCATCGGTATCGTCAAAAGTAATCATGATTGGTTTTTCGGGTAATTTTGCTCCATAAACAAGATAGTTGTAGAGCTGATCTGGTAAAATTGTGTGGTAACCACTATCGGCTAACATTTTCATGTGTTCCTTAAATTTATCAGGAGCAATAATATCATCATGAGCCCTTTTACTGTCGCTGGCAATATTGTTTCTAATCTGGTGATAACAGATTACAGGAACTTCCTTGCGAGCCAGGATGGTTTTGTTATCTGCAGGTTTGGTATTTGCCGAATCTGTTTTAACGGCATCGGTGGTATTTGTAGCCGCAGTTTTTTCTTTTTGTTTATTGCCAGAACAGGCCAATGAAAATGACGCCAATATTAAAACCGACAATAGGGTGTGGGCAGCGGATTTTAGGTATTTACTCAACGTTTTTGAAATTTATTTGACCAAAGATACAGCGTTTTCGGAAAGGATAAATGTTTTTTCATAAGCATCCCACTCTTTTTGTGTAATGCCCGATTTTAAAGCATTCCTTTTAAAGAAATCATAATCTGTTAATTCATTTTTAGTGGTTAAACAGGTATTGAGGAACTTAAACATGCGCTGCTCGCCAATCGTTTGTTCCAGGCCACGGAGTAAAAAAGGACCATAAGAATAACGGTAAGTGCCCGAAATTTCGTTCATCTCTTTAATGCTGTTTAGGGGTTTAGCCTTGAAATTTTTTAATTGCTTTCCCCTGTCTTCAAAATATTTGGCGCCAAAAGCTTTACCGAATTTTTCTTCGCTTGCCTTAACGGATAAATATTCGGCGGTAGATTCTAAAAAGAACCAGAAGAGGGTGGCATTAGGTTGTAACACATCACCGAAATAATAATGGCCAATTTCGTGGGCAATAAAAGGATAATCAGTCGAATCTTTAAGTTTACCGTGTTCTTCATCAATCATATCGCCCAGTTTAATGCCTGCAAAAGCAATAGTAGGAAAAGCCACAAAACCCCAGCTTCTGCCTTTGTTAAATTTTTCTACTGGCGCGTGCTCAATAAAAACATTTTTGGTATTGTAGGGGATTTTTAACACTTTAAAATAATAAGCTTTCATCTCGGCAATATTCTTTTCAAAAACTTTCAGCTGTTTGTCGTTCATCTGCGTGTTTAAAAATATTGCTCCGTTGGTTTTTTGTACGCCATAATCACCCGCAAAAATCATAGGCGCAATTGGCACCTCCGATTTAAACCTGGCAACCGGACCAACTTTGGGTAGATCGCCATTTATAAAGATCATTTTTGCATCTTTACTGGTTACCTGAATATCGAAAGTCATCTGCTCAATCTGGCGGTCGTTTTTAATATCATAAATAATCGGGTACCATTTAGATTGATCGGTGGCCCGCATCGTTTTGCCGTTAAAGGCAATCAAGCCCTTAAAATCGATAAAATTTAAGGTATCGGTATAAATAGGAAAGGCTCCGGTATAAGTAATGTGCAGTTTAACCGGGTTTACCATTGTACTATCTTTATACAAGGGAGCATAGGTTAAACCTTCGCCACGCATGGCACCGTCATAAAAACCAGCGTATTTTAGCGTCTGGTTTGCAGAATCTTTAATAGCCTTAATGTTAAAGCCTTTGTTCAGTAAAATCTGGTAATCTTTTCCCAGGTTGGGGATATTGCTCAGTACAAAATCGCAGGTAATCTGGCCGGTAGCCATTACAATTTCTGCTTTGCCGCTTAAATGAGGTGTTTGAGCATGGAGTTTGATTAACTGAAAGGCCAATAAAAACAGTAGTAAGGATTTTTTCATGTTTAAGAGGTGGTTCGTTAAAAAAGAAAATCCCGGGGCTTGCCGGGATTAATATGTTTAAAAGCTGTTTTTAATGCTGTTACTTAGTGTTTTTGGCGACCAGTACCCGCTGGCAATAATCCGGCGGATGGTAAACAATGGATCTTTTTCATCACGTTTAGTTGATAGTTGATAAGCCATTCTGAAACCGCGTTTTTTTAATTCCGGAATTCCTTCAGCATTCCACAAACCGAAAGGATAAGCAAATTCGGTCATGGTTTTACCTGTAATATCTTCCAGCTTTTTGGTCGGTTTATCTAATTGCTCTTCCCAATCCTTACCTGCATATTTTTTAAAATTTTTATGGTCGT
>Ga0308165_1005227_pt1 | contig 12228 bp, 8 predicted proteins | sample PhyWR2_FD_201032 | JGI IMG/M metagenome (GOLD analysis project Ga0308165, IMG submission 201032) | Phyllosphere microbial communities from UC Gill Tract Community Farm, Albany, California, United States - DLSLW.R2 | ecosystem: Host-associated > Plants > Phyllosphere > Unclassified | place: USA... | reverse complement strand
CGCTCTTTGCCGCGCTGGAGGCCATCGTCTCGCCGCAGGCCGTGCTGGCGAGCAATACCTCGTCGCTCTCGGTGACGGCGATTGCCGCCGGGCTGGCGCACCCCGAGCGCTTTGCCGGCTACCACTTTTTCAACCCCGTGCCGCTGATGAAGGTGGTCGAGGTCATCGCCGGGCTCAAGACCGGCGCCGACGTCTGCCACGGCCTGAGCCAGTACGCCCGGCAGATGGGCCACACGCCGGTGCAGGCGCAGGACACGCCCGGCTTCATCGTCAACCACGCCGGCCGGGGCTACGGCACCGAGGCGCTGCGCATCGCCAGCGAAGGCATCGCCGACTTCGCCACCATCGACCGCATTCTGCGCGAGCACGCCGGCTTCAAGCTCGGGCCGTTCGAGCTGATGGACCTGACGGGGCTGGACGTGTCGCACCCGGTGATGGAGTCGGTCTACCGCCAGTACTACGAGGAAGACCGCTACCGCCCCAGCGTGATCACCGCGCAGCGCCTGGCCGGCGGCCTGCTCGGGCGCAAGAGCGGCGAAGGCTTTTACCGCTACGAAGGCGGCACGGCGCAGGTGGCCGCCGAGGCGCCGGCGCCCACGGTGGACAACATGCCGACCGTCTGGGTTTCACCGCGCGCGTCGCGCCGCGCCGAGCTGCTGCAGCTGCTGAAAAACCTGGGTGCCCGGATCGAGACCGGCCAGTCGCCTTCGCCCCAGGCGCTGACGCTGGTCGCGCCGCTGGGCTTTGACGTGACCACGGTGGCCGTGGTCGAACGGCTGGATCCGGCGCGCACCATCGGCATCGACATGCTGATCGACGATGCCGCGACCAAGCGCCGCGTGCTGGCCGCCAACCCGGCCACGCGAAGCGACATGGCGCAGGCCGCGCACGCCCTGTTCGCGCGCGACGGCAAGCCGGTCAGCGTCATCCGCGACAGCGGCGGCTTCGTCACGCAGCGCGTCGTGGCCACCATCGTCAACATCGCCAGCGACATCTGCCAGCAGCGCATCTGCAGCCCCCGGGATCTGGAGACGGCCGTCACGCTCGGGCTGGGCTACCCGATGGGGCCGCTGGCCATGGGTGACCGCTACGGCCCGACCAACATCCTGGAGGTGCTGTTCAACATGCAGACGGTGTACGGCGACCAGCGCTACCGCCCTTCCCCGTGGCTGCGCCGGCGCGGCGCCATCGGCCTGAGCCTGATGCACGAGGAAAGCTGACATGCCGGGCTGGCTCAAGAGCACCAGCGAAGGCGGCACGCTCGTGCTGACGCTGAACAACCCCGCACACAAGAATGCGCTGGGGCCCGACATCTACAGCGCCGGCATCGAGGCGCTGAACGCCGCCGAGGGCAACCCGGACATCCGCAGCGTCGTCATCACCGGCGAAGGCGACGTGTTTTGCGCCGGCGGCAGCCTGCAGCGGCTGCAGGCCAACCGGCGCGAAGCGCCCGAGGTGCAGGCGCAAAGCATCGAGGCGCTGCACAACTGGATCGAGGCCATCCACACCTACCCCAAGCCGGTGATTGCCGCCGTCGAAGGCGCGGCGGCCGGCGCCGGCTTTTCGCTGGCGCTGGCCTGCGACTTCATCGTGGCGGCCGACAACGCGGTCTTCGTCATGGCCTACAGCAGCGTGGCGCTCTCGCCCGACGGCGGCGGCAGCTGGCGCCTGGCGCGCGACCTGCCGCGCGCGCTGGCCAGCGAACTGCTGCTGGGCGGCGAGCGCATCGGCGCCGAGCGGCTGCACGCGCTGGGGCTGGTCAACCGCGTCACCGCTGCCGGTGGCGCGCTGGCCGAGGCTTTGGTGCTGGCAGCCCGGCTGAACGCGCGCGCGCCCAACGCGCTGGCCAGCATCAAGGAACTCATCAACGACGCGCCGGCCAACAGCCTGAGCCAGCAACTGGCCAGCGAGCGCGACCACTTCGTGCGCAACCTGCACCATGCCAACGGCGGCGAAGGCATCGAGGCTTTTTTGCACAAGCGCAAGCCGCAGTACCGCTAGTCTAGGCGCCCTGCCGCGCGCCATAAGCAGCGTGTCTTGCGGCCTTCAAGCTGCTCATCTATTGATAGCAGCCAGCGCAAGCGGCGCCTGCGCAAAAGCCGTATTTGGCATAAAAATAACGATTTTCAGGCGCTGTGGCGCCCGCTGGCGGCGCCGCACCCTGCCCGGGCACGCCCAGCCTACCGGCCCATTGACGGCGCCCGCGCGCCCGACTACAACGTCTGCTCGCCAGCGCATCAACGGCAAAGGCCCGGCATTCGGGGCCGCAGCGCGTTTTTGCCAGCACGCGGCGTGCCTGGCGCCGATGCGACAGCATCCCGCCCTGCGCCAGGTCGCGATGGCGACAATGCAAGGCTTTTCAGTCACCCGTTAGTCACCCAAAAGACAGACCATGGACGATCCCATTCTTACGATAGAAGAAAGAACGGCCATCAACAGCGGCCGCTGGTTTTCATCCCTTTCACCTTCCCTCAGACACGACATCCTGCGATGCGCCTACGTCAAACGCTTCAAGGACGGCGACCTCATCGCCGCGCGCGGCGACCCGCCCGAGGAATGGATCGCCTGCGCGATGGGCGCGGTGCGCGTGAGCTCGACCTCGATCTCGGGCCGGCAGGTCACGCTGACCTATGTGGAGCCGGGCATCTGGTTTGGCGACGTGGCGATCTTCGACGGCGACCGGCGCACGCACGATGCCTATGCGCACGGCAGCACCACCATCCTGTGCGTGGCGCGCGCCGACCTGCGAAAGATCCTGGCCCAGCATGTGGAACTGTACGAGGCGCTGCTGCGCCTGCACGCGCGGCGCATCCGTCAGCTGTTCGGCCTGGTCGAGGATCTGAACACGCTGCCGCTGCGCGCGCGCCTGGCCAAGCAGCTGCTGCACCTGGTGCGCAGCTACGGCGTGCCCAGCCTGGCCAACGGCAGCGACACGCGCATCAGCCTGCAGCTGGCGCAAGAAGAGTTGGCGCAGCTGCTGGGCGCCTCGCGCCAGCGGGTCAACCAGGAACTCAAGGCAATGGAGCGCGAGGAAGCCATCCGCATCGAGCCCGGCGGCCTGGTGGTGCGCAACCGTCAGGCGCTGCTGCGCATCTCGGAAGCCGATGCCGACAAGTAACCGACACCCCACGCAGGAGACAGGCCGCCCATGAGCAACTTTGACCACTTCATCGGCACCCGGGACGTGAGCCCCGGGCAGACGTTCGACACCGGGGCGCTCACCGCCTACCTGGCGGCGCATCTCGAGGGCTTTAGCGGCCCGTTAAGCGTGGAGATGTTCAAGGGCGGCCAGTCCAACCCGACCTACAAGCTCATCACGCCGGGCGCCGCCTACGTGCTGCGCGCCAAGCCCGGCCCGGTGGCCCGTCTGCTTCCCTCGGCCCATGCCATCGAGCGCGAATTCAGGGTGATGCAGGCGCTGCAGGGCACAGCCGTGCCGGTGCCCAAGATGCACTGTCTGTGTGAAGACGAATCGGTCATCGGCCGCGCCTTTTACGTCATGGAGTTCGTCGAGGGCCGTGTGCTCTGGGACCAGTCGCTGCCCGGCATGGACAACGCCGAACGCAGCGCGATCTACGACGAGATGAACCGCGTCATTGCCGCGCTGCACACCGTCGATTTTGCCGAACGCGGCCTGGCCGACTATGGCAAGCCCGGCAATTACTTCGAGCGCCAGATCGGCCGCTGGAGCAGGCAGTACGCCGCTTCCATCACCCAGCCGATTCCAGAGATGGACCGGCTCATCGAGTGGTTGCCGGCCCACATTCCGGCCAGTGCGCGCGATGCAGGCATGGTGTCCATCGTGCATGGCGACTTTCGGCTCGACAACCTGCTGTTTCACCCCACCGAGCCGCGCGTGCTGGCCGTGCTCGACTGGGAACTGTCCACGTTGGGCCATCCCCTGGCCGATTTCAGCTACCACTGCATGGCCTGGCACATTGCGCCGGGCGCTTTTCGCGGCATTGGCGGCCTGGATGTGGTCAGTTTGGGGATTCCGCAAGAAGTAGATTACATCCAAAGGTATTGCGAGCGCACCGGCCTCGCCACGCCCGCAGCGCTCAAAGCCGACTGGAATTTTTACCTGGCCTACAACCTGTTTCGCATGGCCGCCATCCTGCAGGGCATTGCCAAACGCGTCGAGGCCGGAACTGCTTCGAGCGCGCAAGCCGTCAGCTCGGCCGCCGGCGCGCCGCTGCTGGCCAAAATGGCCTGGGACTTTGCACTCAGGGCGCAGGCCTGAGGCGGCCTGCGCACGAACAGCCCGCCGCCCATTGGATCTGCCCGCCTTGCCGCTTTCTTCACGCCACCCCCGTCCCTTCAGGAGAACTCCATGGATTTTGACTACACCCCAAAAGTAAAAGAGCTGCAGGCGCGGCTGCTGAAGTTCATGGACGCGCATGTCTATCCGAACGAGGCACGGTTTTTCAGCGAAATTGCCCAGAACCGGGCCAAGGGCAACGCCTGGGTTCCGACCACGCTGATCGAGGAACTCAAGCCGCTTGCGCGCGCCGCCGGCCTGTGGAACCTGTTTTTGCCGCATTCGCCGCGCGCCCCCGAGGGCCTGTCCAACCTCGAATACGCGCCGCTGTGCGAGATCATGGGCCGCGTGCCGTTTGCCGCCGAGGTCTTCAACTGCTCGGCGCCCGACACCGGCAACATGGAAACCATCGCCCGCTACGGCTCCGAAGCCAACAAGGACGAATGGCTGGACCCGCTGCTCAAGGGCGAGATCCGCTCGGCCTTCCTCATGACCGAGCCCGAGGTCGCCTCGTCGGACGCGACCAACATCGCCTGCCGCATCGAGCGCGAGGGCAGCGACTACGTCATCAACGGCCTGAAATGGTGGTCCTCCGGCGCCGGCGATCCGCGCTGCGCGGTGTACATCGTCATGGGCAAGACCAATCCCGAGGCCGGCCGCCACGAGCAGCAGTCGATGATCCTGGTGCCGGCCAACGCACCGGGCGTGCAGGTCATCCGGCCCTTGAATGTGTTCGGCTACGACGACGCGCCGCACGGCCACATGGAAGTGCGGCTGACCAACGTTCGCGTGCCGGCGAGCAACCTGCTGCTGGGCGAGGGACGCGGCTTTGAAATTGCCCAGGGCCGGCTGGGCCCCGGACGCATCCACCACTGCATGCGCAGCATCGGCATTGCCGAGCGCGCGCTGGAGATGATGTGCCAGCGGCTCAACACCCGCGTGGCCTTTGGCAAGCCGATTGCCGCCCAGTCGGTCTGGCACGAACGCATCGCCCAGGCGCGCTGCATGATCGAGCAGGCGCGGCTGCTCACGCTCAAGGCCGCTTACATGATGGACACCGCGGGCAACAAGGTGGCCAAGGCCGAGATTGCGATGATCAAGGTGGTCGCGCCCAGCATGGCCTGCCAGGTGATCGACTGGGCCATCCAGGCGCACGGCGGCGGCGGCGTGTCGGACGATTTTCCGCTGGCCTACGCCTATGCCAACCAGCGCACGCTGCGCCTGGCCGACGGCCCGGACGAAGTGCATCGCAGCTCGCTGGCCAAGCTGGAGCTGGCCAGGCACCTGGTGCTGCCCGGCGGGGTCGAGATGCCGGTGACGCGCGGCTGCTGACTGCCAGGCCTGCAGATTGCTATGGTTTGAATAGCATGGTGCGCATACCGGGCTTGCGCTGCGGGACGAAAAGGCTTTCTTTTCGAGCCCTCGGACAATGCCGGGGCTGCCCGGCGGCAGCGTTTTTCCTTTTGCCGTAAAGTGGCCTGCCTGCGCCTCCCCACTCAAGGAAACCCGGATGATCGATGTTTATTCCTGGCCCACGCCCAACGGCCACAAGGTGCACATCATGCTGGAGGAATGCGGCCTGCGCCTGGGGCGCGACTGGCAGGCGTTTCCAGTCGATATCGGCGCCGGCGCGCAGTTCAAGCCCGAGTTTCTGGCCATCAGCCCGAACAACAAGATTCCCGCGCTGGTCGATCCCGAAGGCCCGGACGGCAAGCCGATGGCGCTGTTCGAGTCCGGCGCCATTTTGCTGTACCTGGCGTCAAAGACCGGAAAATTCTTGCCCAAAAGCGACCGGCTCAAGTTCCAGGTGCTGCAGTGGCTGATGTTCCAGATGGGCAGCGTGGGGCCGATGCTCGGGCAGGCGCATCACTTTCGCAAATACGCGCCTGAAAAGATCGACTACGCCATCAGCCGCTACACCAACGAAGCCCGGCGGCTCTATGGCGTGATGGACACGCAGCTGGCCAAAAGCAGGTTCATCGCCTGCAACCAGTACACGATTGCCGACATGGCGATCTTTCCGTGGCTGCGCAGCTGGCAGGACCAGGGCATTGACTGGGCCGACTATCCGCACCTGAAAACCTGGTTTGACCTGATCAGCGCCCGGCCGGCCGTCGAGCGCGGCGTGCAGGTGCTGGCCGCGCTGCGCCAGCCCCTCAGCGGTGACAGGCAACGCGAAGTCCTGTTTGGCGCCGCGCAATACCAGAGACACTGATTTTCAAGCCAAACAGGGCGCTGGCGCACGATGCGCCTGCGCGGGCAGCTATCGATTCAATAGCGCGCAAATGCTTGAAAGGCTTGGGGGGTGGCAGGGGGAAATTGGTCCGGAGGGGATTGAATATCAGGCTGCAACCCGCATGGATGCTAGGTTTTTGCCGTCGCGCTTCAAAAGATACCAACATAAATACCAACAAAAAGAAAAGTGTCTCCTCTTGTGGCGCTTTTGGCACGTTCGAACCGTCTTGCTCGGCTTGATGCGCTTGTAGGCATAGATACAAGCCAAGCACCAGAGCTCACATGAAAAACTTTCCTTCTGGCTCGAACCCGGCAGGAGTGGGTATTGCCAGGTCTTGGAGAGCTTGCAAGTCTGAGCGTCTGGTATAGGACTCGCACAACCCTTTGCTTCCAACCCCCTGAAGGAACTGTCTGGACCTTCGCTCTACCCATCCGCTTGTAAACGCGCCAACGAACTTTTGGTAATGCTGAGGCTTGGCTAAAGGAGCCGGCCCGTGAAAGGATTCTTTTTGCGAACCTTCAAGGTTTGCCTGAGGATGCTTTGAGTGGTCATACTTCCACCAGACAGAAAGGGACACTTCGTCCCCACTGATGCCATGCCAGATTATTACGGATCGCTCTCCAGCCAAGCTGGTAAGAAGGTGCCCGCCTTCTACAGGCTCAGCCGGATTTAGGGATAGCAGTTTGCGTCCTAAAAGCTCATTGAGCCCCAAAACCAAAAGCTTTCTATATACGTGCATGATTACCCTTCATTGGTGAATAAGTCCATTCTCGCAGCACCAGCGCGACATTCGAATCAGCCATCAATAGACAGTTTTGACAGGTTTTGAACTCGCTAGACATGAGCTTTTTGCTGCCCCGATAGAAGCGCGCCACAGCCATTGCCGACTAAGGCGCGCCCTCCAGTGCATCACCTCTACCGGACAGCAAAGCCGCCATCCACAGGCACAACCTGCCCGCCTGCCTGCCGAGCAGCATGGCTGGCCTGAAGGCGGTTCTTGAAGAGTTTTTCCGGCCTGTCCTCACCAGCAGCATCGGCAGCGCGCGCACCCACGCCTAGGCCAATCGCCTGCGCGCCCTCGGGCATGGCCTGCATCCGGGTTCCTGCCTTGCCCACCGCCTGGGCCTGCATCGTCTTGGACAGCAGCGCGCTGCGCACCATCGGCCGGGCCACCACCGTGGCGGCGTACAGCGGGTTACCCGTGGTCGCGGTCGCACCCATAGCCAGCGCCGTGTCGAGCACGCTGCTTTTCTGCGGTGCTTCCTTCAAAGCCTGCGTGGCTCTTGGAAACGCCTGCGCGGCTTCGGCTACCCGCTTGAGGTCGCCCGACAGCGGCTTGCCCCTGGCCAGCTCGGACGCCAGCTTTTGCGCGTTGACATTGCCGGTTTGCGAATTCAATGCTTTTTCCACCGAATAGGTCCGGGCAATGGTCTGGCGGGCTTGCCGGAAACTCTGCAGCACCTCAGCGGCCGGCGCACCGATGCCCACCAGATGGTCTTCCAGGGCACCCTCCAGCGCGGCCGCGCCCTTCTTGTAGGCCTTGCCCACCAGGTTGTCGCCAGCGCGGTATGCGGCATCGGCAGAGCTGCGAAGCACCTTGATGGTGTTCATGGCGTCGCCGGCGTCGAACTGGGGAGACTTCAGCGCCTCGATGTGCTCCACCACGGCCGGGGGCTTCATGCCGGGGAAGGATTTGGCCTGGCTGGTGAACGTGCTCACCGCGTCATCGAGCGCGGCGGCATATTTCGCTGTCGGCGTGACCGTGCCAGCCCCGGCCACAGCGCTATAAGAGCGGGCGGCTTCGCGCCGGATGCCGGCCAGCGTTTCGGTAGTGAGGTCTTGCCCGGGCGACAGGCCCAGTTCTTTGCGCACCAGGTCGTTCGTCACCGCCTGATTGCGCGCGCTGGCCTCCTGGGCCGTCTTGACCTTGCCCGAGATGGCCGAAGCCAGTTCCGTGACTGGGCCGGGGGTCAGGTCCGCTGGCGGGATGACATAACCCGCCTCATGGGCAGCGCGCGCGCAGCATTGGCCGCTTGGCGTCCCTCATCGGTGGCCACGCGCCGAAAGGGCGCCGTGGCAGCGCCCGGCAAGGCAGCCCCGGCCAGCCCCGCGGCCATCTGGGCTCCTGCACTGCCACCGGCCTCGCGCGTCAAGCCGATCGCGCCGCCACTGGCCGCGCCGCTGGCAAGCTGCATTCCAGGCGCGGCGGACAGCATGGCGCCGGCAGCACGCGCCAGCGGGCCGGATGCCTTGGCAAGCGCCCCACCTATGCCCACGCCCGTCATGGCAGAGCCCACACCGGCCGCCACGTCCTGCACGACGCGCTCGGTGGCGTTCTCGGGCCTGGCCACGCCGGCCGCATCCATGGCGCTGTTCAAGGCATGCGCCTGGCTGGGAAAGCGAAACCCGTTTTGCTTGCCCGTGGCCTGCTCATCGGCTGTCGGCTCGCGCAGCTTGTCGTGCAGCGCCAGGGCGGCATTGACCGGGGCGGCCACCGCGTCCGCCACCATGGCCACCGGGGCGGCCACGGCATTCACCGCCGCGCGCCCGGCCAGCCCCAGGCCGTGGCCCATGCCTTCCAGGAAAGAGCGCTCGGGCTTGGCCGGCTCGGCAGTTGGCGCCGTGCCGGCCGGTGCTGCCGCGCGAGCCTTGCCGACTTCAGGGTACTTTTCCCACCAGCTGGTGGCGTTCGCTGTCGGGACAGATGGCTCGGGCGAAGGCGGTGCTTCTGCGCCAGATGCGGCCGGGGCTGGGGCTGACCGTCCTTTGCTGACCTCCGGATGCTTGTCCCACCAGTTCACCGTGCCTGCCGGTGCGCTCGGTGCTGCTGGTTCTGCCGGCAGGGCCAAAGGTTGTGCTGCAGCTTCTGGTGCTGCTGTCGCTGAAGGCCCGGCAGGGGTCGAGCCCGAGCCGACTTCGGGATATTTTTCGTACCAGTTGCTCATGATGCAATCCTGCGGATCTTGCCGTCCGGACCCTTGAATGTGGTGCCAGGCGCCAGCTTGGCGGCGTCGGTCTCGTTGGTGACCATGGGCAGATACTTTTCATGTAGCTGCCGGATGGTGTTCAGCGCAGCCTGGCGCTGCTCCCCGGGAATGGTGGCGTTGCCAATCTGCCCGGCCATCTCGCGGTAGAGCTGCACGTCCTTGTCGGACTGAGGGCCGCTCATCTTGGGCATCTTGGCCACCAGCGCGCCTTGCAGCGCCTGCAGCTGCGCGCCCGTCTTGGCGCCATCGGTCGCATGGCCGAACACCTGGCCTACCTTGTCAATGGCTGCCCCCGCGTAACTCCCGGTGGCGCTGCCCAGCAGGGGCTCGGCCTGGTCGATGATGCTGAAGATGTCCTGGGTATCTTTGGCCTGCAGGGCGCCTTCCTGCGCTGTCTTCTGGTCAGCAGCTGTTCCCCATCCCTTGCCCATCAGCGCCGCTTTCTGTGCCGCCGCCATCTTTTGCTGCATCGGATTGCCGCTGATGATGAGCTCGTCCAGCTTGGCAATGCGCTGGTCTTTGGCCTGGTCAATTTGCAGCTTGCCTTGCGCAATGCTGTTGGTGGCCTGTTGTGATTTCACATGCGCGTCAGCGGTGTACCTGGCGCTTCCCGCCACGATGTCCTGCCCACGCAAAGTCGTGTCGGCATCCATCTTGTCCTTGTACATCTGCAGCGCAGCCTTGCGCCCTGGCGTGCCTTCTGGCGACAGCGCCAACTCCTTGAGCCGGTCGCTGGCCACGCTGTCTTTGGTTTCGCCGCCAAAGGACTGGCCTTGCGCAAAGTAGCTGTCCCGCACGGCGCTGAAGTCGCCCCGGTCGGCCGCTGCCATGCGCGCGGCCAGCAGTGCTGAATCGCTGCCCGCTGAAGGCGTTGCTGAGCCAGGCCTGACGCCTGAAGCCGGCGGGCCGTCCATCGCCGCGCGCGCGCCGCCCGGAACAATGCCAATGTGGTTGAACTCATTGGCCGCGCGCACCGGGTCATCGGTGTACATGGGGTTCTTGAACATGCCCCCTTGCAGCTTGACCACGCCAGGCGCACCTTCCACGGCGCGGCCCACGACATTGTTCAGCGCATTGGGGTTGTTCAGTGAAGGCGCAGTCCTTGGCTGCTCGGGTTGCTCGGGCTGCGCGCGTGCAAAGCCCCTGGCTTGCGCTGCAATGGTGCCGGGATTGCCCAGCGTGCGTGGGTCCGAAGCGGTCCCCCGGCCGGCGCCGGCCGCGCTTTGCTGCCCGCCCGCCATGGGGGCAACTGAGCGGGCAGTGCCCGGTGTGGCCACAGGCACCGGTGTGGGCAATGCATCGGCCGTCTGGGGCTGGACTTGCACTGCTGTGGCGCCTGGGGCCGTCCCGCCTGTGATGGCACCGGGCAGCGGCGTGTTCTCGGGCGCGCTGCCCGGCTTGCCCAGCCCGGCGTAAATGTCCTTGTCGGGTTGGTTATAGGGATACAAGGTACCGCCGTCAGCCATACGCGCCTTGAAGCCGCGGGCCTGCATCGCCGCCGGCGTGTGGGTGGCCGCCCGGATCTCGTCCAGCTTGTCGTAGCCGATGGCCTGGGCCGTGTCGGTTGGCAGCACGTACTCGCCGGCCGAATAGGCAGCCGGCACCTGGTCATCTACCGGCCCGCCCTTGCCCACGACGCGGCCACCGTGCAGGCTGCCCTTGCTGTAGTGGCCGCCATCGGCGAAATACACTTTCTCGAAGCCTCGGACTGGCTCTGGCTGGTGGAGCACGCCACCATCGGCCATGTTGAAGGTGCTTTCAGGCTGGGCTGTCTTTGCGTTTTCAGCGCTCATGCGGTCATACATCTGCTTGATGGAGCCATTCGTGTTCAGGCCGCCTGGCATCCCTGGTGCTATCGGCGCGGCCGATGCCGACGGTGCCGGGACCGATGACGGCTGAAAACCCACGGTCGCTGTGCCAGCTGGCTTGCTGGGCGCGGCGCTGGCTGGGCTGAAGCCTCTCGGCTGAGCCGGCGCACCGGCTGCGGGTGCGGGTGCATTCTCTTTTGCATAGTCAGCACTCATTCGGCCGTACATCTGCGCAATCGAGCCGCCATAGTTTTCGCCTCCGGGCGTGCCTGGCGCCGGTTTTGGAGCCATGCTGGCAGTCACGCCCACTGGCGATGGTGCGGGCGGTGGCACCGAGGGCATTGGCGATGCTGGTGACCCCATGCTCGGTGCTGCAGACGCTCCAGCAGCGGGCATTCCAGTAGGCACCTGCTGAACGCTTGCCGACTGAGTGGCTGCAGTGGCGTCGCCAAAGCTGTTTGGTTTTATGTCTTGCGCCATGCCCCCATCGGCCATGCGCACGAGGGCGCCCTTGTGCTTAGGGTGAAATCCGACTGCGGCGGTTTTTACTTCCTTGGAAGTTGGCGCGAGTCGGCGCGCTGTGGTTGGTTGGAAGCCGTTCATGGTTGCCTTATGGTTGGTCGTTTCGTTAATTTTTTGCGCATCACGAGCGATTCACACCCTCAAGGCGTGGCCTGCTTCTTGGCGCTGCTGGCGTTCTGCGGCAATCCGGAGTCCACGCTCAGCAACTGCCTCATGACCCGCCTGAATGCCGGAAAACTCGAATGCGCACCCAGCCAGGGCCCGGCCCAGCATCCGAGCCTCACGCGGGGTAATTCCATTTCTAATTCATAAATGAAGTAATAAGCGCGGCAATAATCCACGGCCACGAGACGATGGAGCTGATCCTGCCGGGGTCAAGCTCCAGTGTGTTGAGAGCCAGTGCCAATTGGTCCTCCA
>Ga0308165_1005224_pt1 | contig 12231 bp, 7 predicted proteins | sample PhyWR2_FD_201032 | JGI IMG/M metagenome (GOLD analysis project Ga0308165, IMG submission 201032) | Phyllosphere microbial communities from UC Gill Tract Community Farm, Albany, California, United States - DLSLW.R2 | ecosystem: Host-associated > Plants > Phyllosphere > Unclassified | place: USA... | reverse complement strand
TGCTGAACAGCTCAAGGTCCAAGCGCCGTTCAACGACCAGGCCGCCCTTGAGGCCGAGGTTGCCCGCCGCGTGACCTTTATCCAGGACTGCCTGCGAAATTCCGGGCTCAAGACGTTGGTGCTGGGCATCAGCGGTGGCGTCGATTCCCTGACCGCAGGCCTCTTGGCTCAACGTGCGATGAAAGAGCTGCGGGAACATACCGGTGATGAGGCTTACCGCTTTATCGCGGTGCGCCTGCCCTACGAAACACAGTTTGACGAAATCGATGCCACGGCCTCGGTGGACTTCATCGAGCCGGACGAGCGCCACACCGTGAACATCGGTCCGGCGGTCAAGGCCCTGGCCAATGAAGTGGCCGCGTTTGAAGGCAAGGCGGCGGTGTCCCGGGATTTCGTGCTGGGCAACACCAAGGCGCGCATGCGCATGGTGGCGCAGTACACCATCGCGGGCGCGGCCGGTGGCCTGGTGATCGGCACCGACCATGCAGCGGAAGCGGTGATGGGCTTTTTCACCAAGTTCGGTGACGGCGCGTGCGACCTGGCGCCGTTGAGCGGGCTGGTGAAAAACCAGGTGCGTGCGATTGCGCGGCACTTTGGTGCGCCGGAATCGTTGGTGGAGAAAGTCCCGACAGCCGACCTGGAAGACCTGTCACCCGGCAAGCCGGACGAAGCGTCACATGGCGTGACCTATGCCGAGATCGATGCATTCCTGCACGGCGAGCCGGTGCGTGAGGAAGCGTTCAGGATTATCTGCGACACGTACCGCAAGACCGAGCACAAGCGGGTCATGCCGTTTGCGCCGTGAAGTGAACCCGATAGGTTTGTACTGATTTTCAGACCGCTTTCGCGAGCAAGCCCGCTCCCACACTTGACCGATTTCCAACATGGGAACGCGGTCGAATGTGGGAGCGGGCTTGCTCGCGAAGAACGATAACGCGGTCTTACTTGACGGTCACAGTGCCTTTCATCATCGAGATGTGGCCTGGGAACGAGCAGAAGAACGCGTAGTCAGTCCCGGCGGCCAGCTTCGACACGTCGAAGGTCACCGAGTCTTTCTCACCGGCACCAATGATTTTGGTGTGGGCGATGATGCGGTCGTCACCGGGTTTCAGGTAATCCTTGTCGATGCCGGCGGCCATGCCGTCGGTGGCAACCGGCTGCATGTTGGCCGCGCTGGTCAGCACCCAGTTGTGGCCCATGACGTTTTTCGGCAGGTTGCCGGAGTGAGTCAGCTCAACGGTGAATGTCTTGCAGCTCTTGTCGATTTCAATGGCTTTGGTGTTAAAGGACATTTGGTCGGTGGAGTCGACAGTGACCTTGCACTCTGCAGCAAGCAACTGGCCGCTCGCCAGAGTCAGCAGGGAAACAGCAACGAGTTTGGCAAACATGTGAATCTCCAAGGCAGGGTTTAGAAAACGCGAATTGCGACAAGGGTGCCTGAAGCAGGCAGGAATTCTTATGATCTGAATCAACAGATTGTATACAACTTTAGGCTATCAGACTTATCAACACAATCTACCAGCCAAAGTACTGTTACCCGCCTATGATCGGCTCATCACCCATCGGAGTCCGAGCCATGCGCCTCGACCAACTGTTCAACGGCCTATTGGCCGCCTACGCCTGCGGTAAGTGAAGGCCAAGCGCACCCTGAAGCTGCTACCATGTCGTCCCAAGGCAGCTGCGCGCCGCCACCCTCACCTTCGACCTTAGAGGATCGCCCATGGCCAAACCTAATTACTCCTTCGCCAAACGTCAGAGAGACTTGGCCAAGGAGCAGAAGAAAGAGGAAAAACTGCAACGCAAGAAAGCCGCTGCAGAAGAAGAGGCCAATGGGCTGAACGCCGATGTTGATGGTAAAGAAACGAGCGAAGAGACCGAAACACCAAAAGATCCGGCTGAATAAATTCCTTTGTGCTGAGCCGGCCCGCCCGGCTCGACACAATCAAGCGTTATTCCAGCGGCATCACCGTCACCCGCACCTCCGGGTCGTGGCTCCCTCCCCCCAGAATTACCCCTCGCAACGGCGACACATCAGAAAAATCCCGGCCCCAGGCCAGGGTGATGTGCTCCAGTGCCGGCTGCACATTGTTCGTCGGATCAAAATCCACCCAGCCTGATACCGGGCAATACACCGAGACCCACGCGTGGGATGCATCGGCGCCGATCAGCCGTGGCTGGCCGGGCGGTGGCTGGGTGAGCAGATAACCGCTGATATAGCGCGCCGCCAGGCCTCGCGAGCGCAGGCAGGCAAGCATCAAGTGGGCGAAGTCCTGGCACACGCCACGGCGGCGCTCCAACACTTCGACAAGCGGCGTGGCGACTTGGGTGGCTTCGGCATCGAAGGTGAATTCGCTGAAGATCTTTTCCATCAGCGCCTGTACGCCCAGCAGCAACGGTTTACCAGCGGGGAAACAGCTCTCGGAGAATTCGACGAAGGTTTTCTTCAAGTGCACGTAGGGCGATTCGAAGCGGTAGCGACAGGCTTCAATCAGCTCATCGGACATAGCCTGGCTGCTGTAGGTCAGGCTGTCGCGGGTCTGGTCCCAGGCGGGTGATTGCTGGAAATCCAGCGCCGGCCGCGCCAGTACTTCCACGGTCAGCCCGGCGTTCACCAGCAATTCATCATGGGGCCGCTCGAATGCCAGCCGAGTGATAGGGTTACCGAACACGTCCAGCTCGTCGCGGCGCGAGGTCGGTTCCGGGCTGATATCCAGTTGCTGCGAGCTGCAGCGCTGCCAGGCGCACGGTCGTGGCCACAGGTGCGCCAGCTGCTGGGCCAGGGACACCGGGCTGTCATAGTGGTAATGGGTATCGTGGAAAATCTGGTAGCGCGCACTCATCACACCGACACCGTTTGCTGGCTGACATCATCCACATGGGCAAAGTGACGCAAGGCCAGGCGGTCCGACACTTGCCCACTCTCATCGGCCACCGCTTGCAGCAGGTCGGCCAGGCCGTCCAGCGCCGCACGCACGCTGGATTCACCAAACAGCGGGTTCTCCAGGCAGCCCAGGTCGAATCGCGCCAAGCGCTCCACCAATGGGCCCAGGCCGGTTTCCCGCGGCACACCAAAGTCATCGTTGAGGCGTCGCAGGGTGCGACTCACCAGCTTGAGCTGGAACAACACCGCGTGGGGGTTCTGCTCGTCGAGCAGCAGCAAGTCGAGTACCGGGATCAACTGCGGCACCGCCAGGTAGCGGGAGCGGTATGTGATGCTGCTGTTGCCCAACTCCAGCAACCACTCCAACCCAGCCTGATCAAATACCGCCACGCCACGCAGAAAGGCTGCCAGGCTACTGCTAAGAAATTGCAGGCGCTCGATGCGCCGGCCCATCATCAAAAAGCGCCAGCCTTCGTCACGGGTCATATCGTCCAGGGCAAACCCGGACAGCGCCGCCAGGGACATTACCAGGCGGTTGAGGAAATCCAGCAACTCGCCAAAATCCGGTGACTCGCTTTCCAGCTCCAGGGCTTCACGTTGCAGCTCCACCAAGGCCTGCCAGTTTTCCCTGGACAGCTTGCCGCGCACCTGCGATGCCGCCCACTGCAAGCGTTGCAAGTTGGCACGCAGGCTCGATGGCCAGTCATCACCGAGCAGCGCCGCCAGCAGGCGTTCGGGCAATTCGCCCTCCTCCGGCAGCAGCCGCAGGCTTTCGCCCAGCTCAACGGCCGCCTGCAAGGCCAGCGGGTCGTCGCCATCCACATAACGCGCCAGCACGATACGCAGCCAGCGCGCGCTGTCGTCACAGCGTTCGCAGTAACGGCCGAACCAGAACAGGTTTTCCACCACGCGGGAAGGTAGATAAGGATCGCGGCGCACCAGGTCATGGGCGCCAATCGCGCGCTGTGCACGCCAGTGTTCGCCACCGGCGGCGCGTTCGCCGAGCACCCAGGTGTCCTTGCTGGCGCCGCCGCGCTGCATCGACACCACTTCGGCGTCGGCTTCGGCCGCCACTCGCGTCAGGCCGCCAGGCAGCACGCGGTAACCCTCGGCACTGGCCACGGCGTACACACGCATGCCGATGGCGCGGTGTTGCAGGTGGTCGTCCACGGTGTGCCACACCGGCGCTTGGGACAGTTGCGCCAACTCTTGGGCGACATAGGCGTAAGGCCGCGCACGCATACGTTCGGCCAGGGCCTGGCGCTGTTCGTCATTGAGGTCACGGCCGAACACCGGCGCGAAACTCTGGGACGGGAATGCGGGCTTGATCAACAGCTCCGGCATTTTTTCCAGCGCTTCGGCCAGCACCGGCGCTTCACCGCACCACCAGGTGGCGATGGACGGCAGGATCAGCGCTTCACCAAACAGGAACTCGTTGATCTTCGGCAAGAAGCCCAGCAAGCCGGGGGATTCCAGCACGCCGCTGCCCAGGGCATTGGCCACCAGCACGTTGCCTTGGCGCACGGCATCCAGCAATCCAGGTACGCCGAGGGCCGAATCGGTGCGCAGCTCCAGCGGGTCGCAGAAGTCATCGTCCAGACGACGCATGATCGCGTGCACCCGACGCAGGCCGCTGAGGGTTTTCAGGAACACCGTGCTGTCGCGCACGGTAAGGTCGCCGCCCTCCACCAACGGGTAGCCAAGCTGGCGCGCGAGGTAGAGGTGTTCGAAGTAACTTTCGTTGAACCGGCCGGGCGTAAGCAGCACGATCAGCGGCGGCTGGTCATCACCAGGCGCCTGGCGGGCAAGGGTTTCCTGCAAGGTGCGGAAGAAACCGGTGAGGTGCTGCACCTGCAGGTCACGGTAAAGATCCGGAAAGGCCCGGGACACGATGGTGCGGTTTTCCAGCGCATAACCGGCACCCGACGGCGCCTGGGTACGATCGGCAGTGACCCACCAGCGGCCATCCGGTGTGCGCGCCAGGTCAACGGCGTACAGGTGCAGGAAAGCGCCGTCCGGTGGCTGGATGCCCTGGCACGGCCACAGGAAATTGTTATGCCCGAATACCAGCTCCGCCGGCAGCAAACCTTCCTTGATCAGGCGCTGCGGGCCGTACAGGTCCGCCAGCACGGCATTGAGCAGGCGCGCACGCTGCGCAATACCGGCCGACAGGTGCTGCCACTCATCAGCGGCCAACACATGGGGCAGCAAATCCAGCTCCCACGGGCGATCCGCGCCCTTGGGATCGGCGTAGACGTTGTAGGTCACGCCGTTTTCCTGGATCTGCCGGGTCAACAGCGCCTGGCGTTGGGCCAGTTGCGCGGGTGTGCTGCGTTGCAGGTGGTCCAGCAGGCGCCGCCAATGGGCACGCACCGAACCGCTGTCGTCCAGCAGTTCGTGATAAGTGCCCGCGGTCAGCGGGTAACGGTCGAGCAAGTCGGACATGGAACGCTCGGCAGAGGCAAGGGGGCTCAGATTAACTCAAATTACGGCAATCTAATGTGGGAGCGGGCTTGCTCGCGAATGCGGTGGGCCAGTCAATACATGTATCGGCTGATGGACCACATTCGCGAGCAAGCCCGCTCCCACATTTTAACTGCATTTAGTCGTTGTTATTGGGGAAACGCCGGAGATCCAGGGTCATGGGCAACTCATCGTTCACCACTACCGTCGGCACCGGAAGCTTGCCTGGTGTGTGCCCCAGCCGGAAAAACCGTGCCATGCGCCGGCTCTCTGCCTCGTTGGCATTCACCGGCAAGCTGTCGTAATTGCGCCCGCCCGGATGGGCGACGTGATACTGGCAGCCGCCCAGCGAACGCTGCATCCAGGTATCCAGCAGATCGAACACCAGCGGCGCGTGCACCGCGATGGTCGGCTGCAGGCAGTTGGCCGGTTGCCAGGCGCGGTAACGCACGCCAGCGACGAACTCACCGACACGCCCGGTGGCTTGCAGCGGCACCGGGATGCCGTTGCAGGTCAGCAGGTAGCGCTGCGGTGGCAGCCCGGTCAACTTGACTTGCAGGCGCTCCAGAGAGGAGTCCACATACCGCACCGTACCGCCCACCGCGCCCTCCTCGCCCAGTACGTGCCAGGGCTCCAGGGCCTGGCGCAGCTCCAGCTCGATCCCGTTGACGGCGTAGTCACCGACTTTGGGGAAACGGAACGCCAGGTGCGCGGCAAACCACTCGGCGCGCAGCGGGTAACCGGCGGCGTTGAGTTCGACGATTACGTCGGCAAAGTCTTGCTCGATGAAATGCGGCAGCAGGAAACGGTCGTGCAACTCAGTGCCCCAGCGTGCCAGCTTCGGCGGCGCGTAGGGTTCGCGCCAGAAGCGTGCCACCAAGGCGCGCAGCAGCAATTGCTGAGTCAGGCTCATGCGTGCATGGGGCGGCATTTCAAACGCGCGCAATTCCAGCAAGCCTAGGCGGCCCGTGGCGCCGTCCGGTGAGTAGAGTTTGTCGATGCAGAACTCGGCGCGGTGGGTGTTGCCGGTCACGTCGATCAGCAGGTTTCGCAGCAGACGGTCCACCAACCAGGGCGGGCATTCCTCGCCGGGCGAAGGCATTTGCGCAAAGGCGATTTCCAGCTCGTACAACGCGTCGTTGCGCGCCTCGTCCACCCGTGGTGCCTGGGAGGTCGGGCCGATGAACAGACCGGAAAACAGGTAGGACAACGAAGGATGGTTATGCCAGTAGCTGATCAGGCTACGCAGCAAATCGGGTCGGCGCAGGAACGGTGAGTCCTTGGGCGTCGCGCCGCCCAGCACAAAGTGGTTACCGCCGCCGGTGCCCGTATGGCGCCCGTCGATCATGAATTTTTCGGTGGTCAAACGCGTTTGCCGCGCCTCTTCATAGAGGAATTCGGTGCGTTCTACCAATTCGTCCCAGGTGGCGGAGGGCTGCACGTTGACCTCAATCACGCCCGGGTCCGGCGTGATGCGGAAGTTGCTCAGGCGCGTGTCGGCTGGCGGCTCATAGCCTTCGAGCAATACCGGACAATGCAGTTCCTCGGCAGAGGCTTCGATGGCTGCCACCAGTTCCAGATAGTCTTCAACGCGCTCCAGGGGCGGCATGAACAGATAGAGGCGCCCTTCCCGTGCTTCGGCGCACAGGGCGGTGCGAGTCAGCCAGTCCGCGGACTCGTCCACCTTGGGCACGCGCTCATCACTCGGCGCGGGCTCACCGTGGCGTTGCAGCTGCGCACTGGATGGCAGCTCCGGCTGATCCTGATTAGGATCAGTCGGATGCACAAACGGGTACTCTGCCGCCGTCACCCAAGGCTGCGAGGCCAATGGCAGGCGATATCCCAGCGGCGAATCCCCCGGCACTAGTCGGCAGTGGTTATCGCGCAGATACCAGCGCCCACTTTGCCAGCGGTCATTAGCCGCCGTGCGCGCCAGCGGCAGCACCTGGCCGATGACTTTATCCAGGCCCTGGTTGAACACTTTGCGCAGGCGCTCGCGCTCCAGGTCGTCACTCAGGCGCGGGTCCTGGGCGTTGACGTTTTGCGGCAGCGCACCCTCGCGCCACAGGTAGTAGAAATTGTCTTCGAAGGCTGGAAACACGAAACGCGCCGGCAGCTTCAGACGCTCGGCGACACTGGCCAGGAACCGCCCGGCCAGCGCACCGTCCGCGCCATAATCCTCTTGTTCATCGGCAATCAGCGCGCTGTTGTGCCAGATCGGCACACCGTCACGGCGCCAGTAGCAGTTGAGCGACCAACGCGGCAATTGCTCGCCGGGGTACCACTTGCCCTGGCCGAAGTGCACCAAACCCTTGGGCGCATAGTGCTTGCGCATGCGCTGGAACAGCTCGGCGGATAACCGGCGCTTGTCCGGGCCAAGGGCGGCAGTGTTCCATTCGGCGCCGTCGGGATCGTCGATGGAGACGAAAGTCGGTTCGCCGCCCATGGTCAGGCGTACATCGTTTTTGAGCAGGTCGCCATCGATCTGACGGCCCAAGGCCTGGATCGCCAGCCATTGCTCTTCGGTGTAGGGCTTGGTGACGCGCGGCGCTTCCCAAATCCGCTCTACCGACATCTCGTGAGTGAATTCGCACTCACACGGTTCCACCAACCCACTGATCGGTGCCGCCGAAGATGGATCGGGACTACAGGCCAATGGTATGTGGCCCTCACCAGCAAACAGCCCGGAGGTGGCGTCCAGGCCGATCCAGCCGGCGCCGGGCAGATACACTTCGCACCAGGCATGCAGGTCGGTGAAGTCCACCTCGGTACCGGACGGGCCATCGAGCGCTTTGACGTCGGCGGTCAATTGGATCAAGTAGCCGGACACAAATCGTGCGGCCAAGCCGAGGTTGCGCAACAACTGCACCAGCAGCCAGGCCGAATCGCGACAGGAGCCGGAGGCGTTCTCCAGGGTGAACTCCGGGGTTTGCACACCCGGCTCCATGCGGATCAGGTAGCCGATATCGGCCGCCAGGCGTTGATTGAGGCCCACCAGAAAGTCCACGGCAGGCAGCGGCGTGCGGTCTATTCCGGCCAGGTAGGCGGCAAACCTCGGCGTCAGCGGCAAGGTTTCCAGGTACGGCGCCAGTTCGCGCTGCTCATCGGCGGCGTAGCTGAAGGGGATGTTTTCGGCGTAGGGTTCGAGGAAAAAGTCGAACGGGTTGAATACCGCCATCTCGGCGACCAGGTCGACTTCGATGCGTAGCTCGTCGGTCTTTTCCGGAAACACCAACCGCGCCAGGTAATTGCCCTGGGGGTCTTGCTGCCAGTTGATGAAATGCTGCTCGGGCAGCACTTTCAGCGCGTAGGACAAAATCCGCGTGCGGCTATGGGCCGCCGGGCGCAAACGCACAATCTGCGGGCCGAGTTCGACCGCGCGGTCGTAGCGGTAATGCGTAACGTGGTGCAACGCGACATGAATCGACACGGCGGCCTCCTGCGAGCCAGGGCATGGGAACAAAGCGCGCAAGACTTATGCCAGAGCGGCGGTCATTGCGCTTTATCGTAAGACCCGGTGCAGTACAGCACCAAAACGGCGCCAACGTACGGGCCACGGTGCAAGAGCCGCACACATTTGTGGCGCCAGTATGAGGATGGGTGGTGAATCTACTCAATCAACGGGTTTTGCGCCTTGCGATTGCGGCTTGGCGCAGGTGGCGTATCTCGAACAGTTTTTTGCGCATTTCGCGGTGGCGTTTGCTGTTGAGCAGCAGTAACCCCAACAGCGGAAAGAGTACAGCCGAGCCATAGACCAGCATGTTGAGATCGTATTGCATCATTGGCAGTACGAACAACAGACAAACGCCCAAGTAAGCCGCCACCAGCCGCGTAGCCCAGGGATAGCCGCGGGCGATCATGACGTTGCCAAAGACCAGCACCGCCACCAGTACCAATATTGCGCCTATTGAATAGTTGGCTTTGAGCGCGGGATCAAGGCCGCGCAAATAGGTCACGCCAGCCATGGAAACCGCAGCGGAGCCGGAAAAGATCGCCATGAAAATCGTCCCCATGAATACGGGGAAATAGCGCGCGAGGAAACTGCCCATCTCGGGGAAGCCGTTCATTCCGTCAAGTCCTCGTACAGGCCAATAGCGATGGTCTCGGCAGTGCCTACGTGGCCCGTTCTATGGCTGCCCCAGATACCCAAGAGCCCGCCCAGGGCATCCTTGAGTTGGGTCAAGGTGGCATGACGGATCTCCGTGGAACTGTAGCTCTTTGTCATCTTGCCGGCGCGCTGCTGCAATTTGAGTAGCTTGGGCGTCAAGCTTGGGTCCCTGAGGCTAAGCAGTTCCCTGGTCAACTTCTTGCGTTCCTGGCGGCTCAGGCCCTTGAGCAGTTCGTACCAACTCTTGCCCAATGCTGCGGCCTTGTTGGCCTTGAGCAGCCTGACGGTAGTCAACGCACCCGTGCCAATGCCCACCAAAGAGGCCGCATCGAGGATAGGTGAAACGGCGCCGTACCATTCGGCGTCGTCCATACGGTCATTGGCATCAGGATCAAGCACTTCGTTATACGTACGCGCCACACCAAACCCACATTGCGCGCTGCTGGCCAGCGCCGCCGTGATACCAATGCCAACCACAAATGCACTGGCACCGGCCGTGAACGGTACGGCGACACTGCCGCTGAACACCACAATCCAACCGATTACCGCCGCACCACAGGAAAGGCCCATATCAAACGCCTCTTTTTGAAGGCGTCCTTCCCGAGGATCGGTCTTCACTTGTTCCACAAACTGCGCAGGCGAAATGTACTTCTGCGCCTCGCGCAAAATAATGCGCTTGGGCCTGATGCTGCAGATAGGCTTGAACTCGCGCAGGGTGATCACGTTGAAATCGGCATCGATATACACGACACCCGCGCCGACAATGCCGGGGTCGGCGTCGATGGCCGCGAACAGGCGTGGCAGGTTGATCTGGCTTTCGATGCGCTGGCGCGCCATGAATTGGGAGCGGTTGGAATCCATGCCGATATTGAGCAGGGGGTTGCTCATAAGTGTTCTTCCTTGAAAGGGGTGGTGGCCGTGCGCGCCACCTTAACAAACGGCCTACCCACCGGCTAGAAAGCAAAACGCCAGCACAAGGCTGGCGTTTTGCATGTTCAGGCTGCGATCAACGCGGCACGACCGGCTTGCGCGCAGGCTTGCCGCCCTTGCCCTTGGCCGCATCGGCGCGCTCCTTGGCGGCCTGCTTGTTGCGCGCCTGGGCCGCGGCCTTGGCTTGCTCACGCTTGTCCCACGGGTTGCTGCCGTCGCTACCACGTGGCGGCAGCCCGGTGTGCTGGGTGAGGATCTTGGTGGTGGTTTCCTTGGCGACCTTATGGCTGCCGGCTGGCGTCGAGTTCTTGCGACGCGCGCTCTGGTAGCTGTCGGTAGCCGGCTGGTGCAGCGGGATCAGTTGGTCCTTGCCCGGCCCGATCAGGTCGGCGCGGCCCATGCGGGTCAACGCTTCACGCAGCATCGGCCAGCCTTTCGGATCGTGGTAACGCAGGAAGGCCTTGTGCAAGCGGCGCTGTTCCTCACTCTTGACGATGGTCACCGCGTCACTCTTGTAGGTGACCTTGCGCAACGGGTTCTTGCCTGAGTGGTACATCGCGGTGGCAGTGGCCATTGGCGACGGATAGAACGCCTGCACCTGGTCCGCACGGAAGCCGTTGCCCTTGAGCCACAGGGCGAGGTTCATCATGTCCTCATCGGTGGTGCCGGGATGGGCGGCGATGAAGTAAGGAATCAGGTACTGCTCCTTGCCCGCTTCCTTGGTGTACTTCTCGAACATGCGCTTGAACTTGTCATAGCTGCCAATGCCCGGCTTCATCATCTGGTTGAGCGGACCTTCCTCGGTGTGTTCCGGGGCGATCTTGAGGTAGCCACCCACGTGGTGGGTAACCAGCTCTTTCACATATTCCGGCGACTCAACAGCCAAGTCATAGCGCAGGCCGGAGGCGATCAGGATCTTCTTCACACCCGGCAACGCACGAGCGCTGCGGTAGAGCTGGATCAACGACGAGTGATCGGTGTTCAGGTTCGGGCAGATACCCGGGAACACACACGACGGCTTGCGGCACGCGGATTCGATTTCCGGGCTCTTGCAGGCGATGCGGTACATGTTCGCGGTCGGGCCACCGAGGTCGGAGATCACGCCGGTGAAGCCTGGGACCTTGTCGCGGATCTCTTCGATCTCGCGGATGATCGACTCTTCGGAACGGTTCTGGATGATGCGACCTTCGTGCTCGGTAATGGAGCAGAAGGTGCAGCCGCCAAAGCAGCCACGCATGATGTTCACCGAGAAACGAATCATGTCGTAGGCCGGGATCTTTTCCTTGCCATACGCAGGGTGCGGAACACGTGCGTAAGGCATGCCGAACACGTAGTCCATTTCTTCGGTAGTCATCGGGATGGGCGGCGGGTTGAACCACACGTCCACTTCACCGTGCTTCTGCACCAGGGCGCGCGCGTTGCCTGGGTTGGTTTCCAGGTGCAACACGCGGTTGGCGTGGGCGTAGAGCACCGCGTCATTGCGCACTTTTTCCACCGACGGCAGGCGGATCACGGTCTTGTCGCGGGTCATGCGCGGGCTGGCCAGGATCTGTACGACCTTGGCTTCTTCCGGATCATCCTGCGGCCCCTTTTCCTGCTCGATGGCGCAGGCCTGGGTGTCCTGGGTGTTGACGTACGGGTTGATGATCTTGTCGATCTTGCCCGGACGGTCGATCCGCGTGGAGTCGACTTCGTACCAACCCACCGGCGTATCACGACGAATGAACGCGGTGCCGCGCACGTCGGTGATGTCTTCGATCTTGTGCCCCCACGACAGGCGCTGGGCAACTTCGACAATCGCACGCTCGGCGTTGCCGTACAGCAGGATATCGGCGGTGGCATCGATCAG
>Ga0308165_1005221_pt1 | contig 12235 bp, 12 predicted proteins | sample PhyWR2_FD_201032 | JGI IMG/M metagenome (GOLD analysis project Ga0308165, IMG submission 201032) | Phyllosphere microbial communities from UC Gill Tract Community Farm, Albany, California, United States - DLSLW.R2 | ecosystem: Host-associated > Plants > Phyllosphere > Unclassified | place: USA... | reverse complement strand
TTTTTAGGAGGCATATCAAGCTAAAATTAATTTTAGTTTAATAATAAATTGAAAAATATCGTGATTGCGAGGAGGAACGACGAAGCAAATCTTAGAAAAAGGGTTTATAGCGACCGCATTAAGATTGCTTCGTCGGCTGAAAAAGCCTTCTCGCAATGACGACCATTTTTCTTACAAATCGAATTGTAAGCAAATAAGTTCAATATTTATTTACAATTCTGCAAATCTTTCGAAACTTTCGAATAAGGTACAAAGCCTTGCTTATTACCAAACGAATTGGTTACAAAAACCATTACCTGTGCCACATCAATATCTGCAAGTTCGGGGAACGCTGGCATTTTTTCTTTGTATTCTTTTCCATGAATGATCAAAGATTCATTTGCGCCATTTTTGATGAAACAAGCTAAACGGTTTTTGTTTGCCTTTAAGAATACCGAATCGGTAAGTGGTGGCGCAAGCTGCCCCAATCCTTCACCATTTTCGCCATGGCAATTCTGACATTTGGCTTTATAAATATCTTTTCCGTTCGACATGTAGTTTTGAAGATCGATCGTTTCCTGGTTTTGGCAAGAAATGATAATAGCAATAATGAAAAGCAGAAAGGTAGCGTTGACGATGTACTTGCGCATAATGTTTTGTTGTTTAAATCGTCATTTCGAACGGAATGAAATGGAGCTGAGGATCTATAGATCTCTCCATTCCACTGCGTTTCAGTCGAGATGACGATTTAGGATTATTACTTTTTATATTCTGCCAATAAAACAGGAATATCTTTTTTCAGTTGTTCTACCTGTTCTTCTTTGGTCCCATCATAAGCACCGCGGATCCGTCTGTCTTTATCAATTAAAACAAGATAACCCTGGTGAATATAACCATCTTTAGCAGTACTATCTTCTCCAACGGCTACCAGGTAATTTTTTTCGGCTAAAGTATATACACTATCTTTAGTTCCATACAGAAATTGCCATTTCGATCCATCTACACCCAATTTCTGAGCGTATTTTTTTAATACAGATGGTTTGTCATATTTAAAATCGATGGTATGTGAAACAAACATCACATCCGGATTGGTTTTAAAATCGTTGTAAACCGTCATTAAATTGCGGTGCATGGTAGGGCAGATGGTGGTGCAAGAAGTAAAGAAAAAATCTGCAACATAAACTTTACCATCGGTGGCCTTATTGGTGGTAATTACACTATCTTGATTCAAGAAAGACCAATCTGGGATGGTTTGATAAACGGTATCAATTTTTTCCACACCGGCCGCATCCTTAACCGCTTCGGCATGACGCTCACCATAAAAAGGAAGTTTCCTTTCTTGTTTACAAGCGGTAAATATGGAAAGGGCTAACAGGGATGTTGCCAGGTATGCAGTGATTTTATTCATGATTTTAATTTAAAATGTAAATATACAAGGTAATTTGGTCTCGAACATTAATTGTTTGGAAAAGCCAGGTGTCAGATGTCCGAAAGTCAAAAGTTTGGGTGTTTAAAATGTATAGTTTCATATGTTCCGACTCCCGTCTTCGGACCCCCGACTAATTTACTTTTTTACATACTTCGTCGGCTCCGCTACAAATTTCTGCTTACAGCTTTCTGAACAGAAACAGTAGGTAACTTTGTTGTAAACCGTCGTTTTTGATGCGTTAGCTTTAATTTTCATTTTGCAAACTGGATCTACAAGTACCTTTTTTGCTGAATCGATGAAATTTGTTTTTGATCCGTCGAAGATGGAGTTTGCATTTGATTTTAATGCTATTGTTGTTAATCCAATTAGGATTATTGCTAAGATTGATTTTTTCATTTTATTTAAGTCTTCTAACTTTTGATTTATTAACTAATTATTTAACTCGATATACGTTTAGCAATGAATCCGATTCTCTGGTAACCTTGATATAACTATCTTCAACGGCCCTGATTTTTACCATCTCAGATCTGTAATAATCCAGGTCTTCCTGTGCCGTTTTTCCTTTAAAATCATCTTTAAAGAAATGCATCCAATCCATCATTTTTTCATCTGCAGCATTTAATCGAATAATTAAACCGTTGATTTTTTCTTTTTGTATGGCGGAGTCTGGAGAAAGTTTAACCTGATCAGAAACCAATATGGCATCTAACTTCATTTTGTTTTTGATTACCTTTTCACCATCAATCATCAGCTTATCATGGATGTTTAACACCTCCTGGCGTACCGCCTTCGAATCTGGCTCAGTTTTGCATGAAATAATGAAAATGGTTATCAAGCATAACATGGCAACATTTAATCTCTTCATCTTTTTTAATTTAAAAGTTATAAGTAATTCCAACATAAGCTTTTCCGGCACTCATCGGATGGTCGGTTTCAGCCTCCCATATGTTTTTTTGTACACCAACATTTAAGGCAACATTTTTATAAAAAACATCTACACCTACGCCGCCCATCAGATTATTCATTACATGTTCTCCAGTCTTTTGACCTTTGTATTTTTCTCCTCCAGAATATTCATAAAAGAACTGCGCCGATGGCATGATTTTGACGTCCTTACCAATACTTTGCGTATAAAAAATATTCAGAAAACTAGTGGTACTATTTGCTATTCCTTCGTCGCGGCTGTTGGTTCCATTAACCTTATAAGAAGTGTTTAAACTTGCTCCGAATTTGCCCAAACCAACCATATAGTTGAGGTAAACAAAGCCATCGGTACTTCCGGTGCCTGCCTGCATTAATGATGAATAACGGATACCAGCTGTATTTTTGAAATCATTTTTACCAGTAGGCAGTTTTATTCCGGCTCCGGCAATCAACTGTTGTTTAAAATTATCTTCCAGTTTTTGAACAAGATGATAACCTGCATATAAATTGATATCACCAACACCCGATATAGAAGAGGTATAGCCGTTGTAGCGCTCGCTATTGGAAACATAAGGCAAAATCGCATTGATTTCCAATTTACTATTGATAAAATATTTTCCTCTGATTTCTAAAGACCGGTAAAGTTCATAATCATCAGGATTACCCGCATGATTGGTAATTGGTGAATCCTGGCTTCGTGCAGGAATAAAGAAATTTCCTCCATTTGGGAACAGGGAATGTGATTGCCCTTCGTAACCGTTAAAAGAGCGGTATCGATACAAAAGACTAATGCTATTGCGGTTGTAATATGGGGTGATGCCCATAAAACAGCCGCAGATATCGCAAGCGAAAGCCTGACTGCTCATGAGTACGAAAACTAAAATCAGTAATTTACGACTCGCTGTATAATGTATTTTTGATAAATTCATTGTCTGTTAATGTTTTTAAAAAAGCTTTAATCTGCTCTTTTTCTGTTGTATTTAAAGGGATGCCTGTTTTTAATTGCACATCAAGGTTTGCTGAAGCTTTTACGCCTGAATTATAATGTTCCAAAACTTCATCGAGACTGTAAAATCGACCATCGTGCATGTATGGACTGGTGTATTCGATGTTGCGTAAGCTAGGCATCCTGAATTTACCAAAGTCGGTAGCCACTCCTGTAATGTGCGAACGGCCTTCATCGGTACTAACTAAATCCAAGCCGTTATTGCGGTAAGAGAAATCTGTGAAAAATGGTTCTGAATGGCAGGAGCTACATTTTTCTTTGAACAGATTATAGCCAGACAGTTCAGCAGGCGTAAAAGTAGCGCCACTCTCTTTACGCATTACTTTATCGTATTTCGAATTGCCCGAAACCAACACTGCTGTAAATTGGGTAATCGATTTTAAAATCAATTGCGAATTAATTTCTGTCGAACCAAAAGCCTGTTTAAACAAGTCAGGATAAGGTGCGGTATTTTTCAGAAAAGCAACAATGGTTTGTATATCGGTTCCCATTTCGCAGGCATCGGTAATAGCGTTTAATGGCGAAGTTTCGATGTTTTTTACACCACCATCCCAAAAGAACGCCTTTTGCCAGGCCAAATTAAAAAGTGGAGGCGTATTCCGTTTTCCCTGGCAGTTATTTACCCCATGGCTCACCTTATGGTCGAGCTGGGTAAAAGCTGCAAACTGTTGGTGACAACTTCCGCAAGAAACACTTTTATCTGCCGATAACCTGGCTTCATAAAATAACTTCTTGCCAAGGGCAAAACCCGCATTGGTTAACTTATTATCTTCGAAATTATATGCTGGAGCAGGAAAGTTGGCTGGTACCGAAAAAGTAATTTTCTTTTCTTCTTGAGCAACTTCGTCTTCGTTCTTGCTACAGGCATACATCAACGCAATGCTTAAAAAAAGCATTGCGAAGACTGTTATTTTCCTTAACATTTAGTTATGGATATGATCTAAACGGAATAAGCCATTTGCATAATTATTAGCTACAATTACCGAATTTGCGTCGCCCATGGTGAAATTTAAAGTAGCGAAACTCACATCGGTTTTACCAGTAAATAATGCAGCTGCGTTTACGATAAAGTGCATGTTCGGTTTACCATCTGTTCTCACGCGAAGTGGATTTGCAGCATTAATTTCAGTAGCAAACGTCCTGATCGTATTTTTTGGCTCAACAACACCTCCAATATGAAAAGTTAGCGCGTTTCCAACTGCTGTTGATTGTGGTGAAGTACCTTCCAGCTTAACAAAGATGTAACCGCTGTTCCATGTCCAGAACATCCCGTTAATTGGATCTAAAGCCCCTGTTTGTGCACCTGCAAAATTACGGGCATAATCTACCCCAATAGTGTATTCAATTTTGATATAATCGCCCGTTGGTATATCTTTTAATGTAATATTGGTCGATTCTGCTTTTGAAGCATCAATTAAAAAATAACTTTCGGGAATCAGATAGGTAGTTCCATCGGCTTTACTTAATTTGATGTTGCTTACATAATATTTAAACACATTGATTTTGAAATCTTCGCCTTTGGCATTTTTATAAGAAGTGGTATTTAAAACCAATGGACTTCCGTTAACCTGATTTTCGAACTCAATAGAGAAAGTTGATTTGGTATCTGCGGTAACTTCATCTGCGTCTTTTTTACAAGAAGATAATAATATAATAGGGCATAACAATGCCAAAAAGTATGTTGAAATTTTCATTTTAGTGAAATTGGATAAGTAAAAAATAATTTGCTGACAGCTTGCACTAAGTCGTCATTTAGAGCGGAACGCAGTATAGTCGAGAAATCTGTTTAAATAGTTCTCTCTCCGACTTAACGTATAAATTACGCTTTAATAAAATGATGGCTGTTCTTTTAATGAGATTCTTCGCTTCGCTCAGCATGACAAATAGCAAGACTTTGCAAGAGCATAAGCTTTCACATCAAAAACATAAAATACTTAAACCGTTTTCGGAGGATGAAAAATAGAAATGGAAAGATCTTTAACCGGTTTTTCGATATAAAGATTTTCAGCAGTGATAATGAAATAAGGAAGATGGTGATTTACGGCTACAATCTGAAACCGGGGTTCTGCCTCTGCAACTCTTTTAAGATTTTCCTGAGCCTGTTTATTTTTACCATCAAGGTCTTTTAATTTTTTGGCTAAGAAACACTGTCCATCGCAATGCAATTCGGGATGTTCTTTATTGATACAAAATACACTTGTAATGTATTCTTTGTTCATTTTATAACCAGAATAAATGACCAATTGCATGGCGCCGTTAGAAACGGTACAGGTAATGATCAGATATATTAAGATTTTTTTGAACATGGTATTGCGCTGCAAAAGTATTAAAGAAATTGGTTGTGGCAAAGAAAAAATATAAAGGTGTATATATTTCTTAAAACTTTAGATCTATTTAGAGTCGTATAATGAAATATTCTCTAAAAATTTAAAGTCCTTAATGTTTAAGGTGTAAAGTTCAATTTCGTGAAACATCGCCTTAGATGCAATCAAAGCATCTGGTAGATTAAGATTGTAGGATAAAGAATATTGCTTTACTAATTTTCTGCTTGTCTGGATATCGGAGAGGAAATGGGTAGAATAAGCAATTTATCTATATCTTTTCTAATCAAACTTAATTCTTTCTTGCTCAATATAGTAATTCGGTGCAGGTAACATCTGAAATCGCAACATTATTTTGGCCGATGTTCTTAAAAATTTCAATTAATAAGTCATTTCCTTTATAAATTTCAATAAAGATATTTGTGTCACATAGAACCATTATCTTTTCCAAGATTTTCCGCGAAGTTCTTTTGAATCAATATTATAATCGCTCCAGATTCCTTTAGATAAGGAAAAATCAAATGTTTTGGCTGATTTTTCAGAATCAGTGATTCTTAATTCCGCATCAATATCCCATGATTTTAAAAAGTTTAATAATGCATCGATTTTGCCTTGCTCTATCTTGTCTTTTAAAATTATCGCTGTCATGACATTTCCTTTATAGCTTAAATATAAGTAATCTATTTTATTGATAGGTTTTCAACTCAAGATTTTATCTTTTTCCATAGCTCATTCTGTAAATCTATGTCTGTTATTTAATGCTTCAAGCAAAATTACAATGAAATTTCCCTGCAGTGTGCGGCATCAAATCATGAGCAATCCGTCAAAACCCTTGTTGTTAAACTCACCTGTGTTTTTAGTTAATTAAAATTTTATTTATCTTGCAATACACAAATATTGAAACCTATGAAATTACTTAAAACTATCGCTGTGATGATGGTATTGTCATCATGCGCAAAAAAAGAGGTGCCAGATGTTCCGCCAACATTTAATGATCCAAACTGGACCAGGATCGAAATCGCAAATGGGACAGAAGCCCATGCGGTTTACGGAAATATTGATGATACTTTAATGGTATCAACACTTACAGATATTTATGAAACTACTGATAAAGGCAAAACATGGAAAAAAACAAAAGTAAATAATCAGCCTATATATGGTTTTTTAGCCGTTAAGGATACGATTTTTGCTCTACAATCTAATGGCGCGTTGAAAGATAACCTAAGAATGGCAACCCTTAGCCAGTACTTTAGTTTAGATAAGGGTTTTACCTGGGATTGGTGCAGTAAATTTGGAATATCAGAACAAAGATATCAGGAGTTTGCAACAATTTATTTGGATAATCAGCTTAAAATTAAGCTAAAAGAAAATATAGAGCCTTTTGATAAAAATTCAGGTCCTTGGTCTGGCTATGTACTAAAAAGCGATATCGAAGTCTTTAAAAATGGAACTTCAAAAATAATCCAGGTTCCCTTTGATAACCAGATCAACAATATACATATAGATAAATCAGGTAAACTTTATGTCTCAGCAGGTAGAGCTATTCACGATAAAAAAACTGGCAAATATTTGACTGCTGAGAAAAGTAAAAACGCTATCATATATATTTCTAAGAAAAATGTAAGGGAGTTGATAAACTAAATATCAAAAAAATACCGTCATTTCGAGGGATAATTTATTTTATAAAAATCAATATTAGTGACGTATAGTTGATTTTTTTGCCATACACCAAGGTCTTGCCTCGGCTCGCCGCCACCGGAGGGCTCTTTCTTTTTGGCATCAAAAAGACCAGCAAGGCTAGTTTGAACATAATTAAAAAAAAGGAACAAGTGGCGTAGTTGGATGGAAATACTAATTCAGTTAAAGCGCTGATTAATAATGTATTAAAAAAAGTCACTAGTAGTGCAGTGCAACGCAGTTGAGAAATCTATCTAGATAGATCTCACCCGAATATTCGGCACTGTGCTTCAGTCGAGATGACTACACTAAATAAAAAACACAGATGAATGATTTTCATCTGTGTTTATCCTTTTTATCTGTGGTTAAAAATTTCTAATTATACCTGTAAATCAGCCATTACTGCTTTGATTTTATCTCCAAGTTCTTCATTTACTTTTTCAAAATCGGCTTTATCTGCTAAAGGAGCATTTACGCTGCAATAGAATTTAATTTTTGGTTCTGTGCCACTCGGACGGGCCGAAACGATACTACCATCTGCTGTAATAAACTGTAAAACATCTGAAGTTGGATAATCCAGTTTAGTTACTTTTCCGGTTGCTAAATCTGTTTCCTGGCTCAACTCGTAATCTTTAAGTACTGAAACTTTAGATCCGCCCAATGTTGCAGGTGGGTTTTCTCTAAATTTAACCATCATGGCTTTAATTTCTTCAGCTCCCGATTTACCTTTTTTAGTTAACGAAACCAGGTCTTCTTTGTAAAGACCGTATTCTACATACATATCCAATAAGGCATTGTATAAACTTGCACCTTTATCTTTGTAATAAGCTGTCATTTCAGAAATGAAAGCCGCAGAAACCACCGCATCCTTATCGCGTACCAAATCGCCGATTAAATAGCCATAACTCTCTTCGCCACCACCAATAAAGTATTTTTTACCTTCAAGCTCAGTCATTAACTGACCGATGTATTTAAATCCGGTTAAGGTATTATAATAGGTTACATTTTTCTTTTTGGCGATTTCTTCAATCAGGTTAGAAGTAACAATGGTTTTTACAATAAACTGATTGCCATCTAATTTGCCACTTTCCTGCCAGGCTGATAATAAGTAGTTAATTAATAAACTTCCGGTCTGGTTACCGTTAAGCAATACCCATTCGCCATCATTGTCTTTTACCGCAATACCTACACGGTCAGCGTCAGGATCGGTTGCCAATACTAAATCAGCATCAATTTCCCTCGCTTTGTTCATTGCCAAGGTTAATGCATCTTTTTCTTCAGGGTTAGGATACACTACTGTTGGGAAATTTCCATCAGGCGTACTTTGCTCTTCAACCAAAGTTACATTGGTAAAACCAAATTGTGCCAAAGCCTTAGGCACTAAGGTAATCCCTGTTCCATGGATAGGTGAATACACAATTTTTAAATCATGCTGTCTTTTGATGGCATCCGGAGAGATCGAAAGTGCTGTAATCCCATCTAAATATAATTTATCTACATCTTCACCGATCAATTCGATATTCGCGTCAACACGGTCGAATTTTACTTCGTCGATGCTTTTAATCTTATTTACTTCATCAATTACCAATTTATCATCAGGAGAAGTAAACTGACCGCCATCATTGCCGTAAGCTTTATAACCGTTATATTCTTTTGGATTGTGTGATGCCGTTAACATTACACCGCTTTTGCAGCTAAAATGACGTACAGCGAACGAAAGTTCAGGTGTTGGTCTTAATGCTGAAAAGAAATAAACGTGTATTCCGTTTGCTGAGAATACATCTGCGGTAATTTTAGCGAAGTAATCAGAGTTGTTACGGCTATCGTGTGCAATAGCAACTTTAATTTTCTCGTTTGGGTATTTGTTGTTTAAGTAGTTGGCTAATCCTTGTGTAGCAGTGCCAATGGTGTATTTATTGATCCGGTTAGAGCCCGCACCCATAATGCCGCGTAAACCGCCTGTTCCAAACTCTAAACTTCTATAAAATGCATCTGTTAATTCGGTAGTTGCATCTTTATCTACAAGGGCTTGTATTTCTGCCTTGGTATTTTCATCGTAATTTCCACTTAACCACTGATTAATTGTGGCTTGTGTTGATTGGTCAATTGCCTGCATTGAGCTGTTTTTTTAATTTAATATCTGGTGTTGAACAAATTTAACTGGATGATGTTTGGTTGAAACGTATTTATTTCAGTCCTTCCAAATTTTATTTTGTTGAGGGTGTTGCTTTTAAGCTGCTTTTGTTTAATTTCACGCCCCGATACAATAATAAAGAAAATCCAGTATTAATGTGAGGCGATTGTAACTTTTTTAAAATAGTTGCAAAACTAGCAAGGTTACCGTCTGCTGATCATTGGGTAAAAAACAATTTATGAATAGATGAAACCATCGTGATTTTCAAACCAAACTTTGGAATAAAATCAGATCGCTTCATTGAGTTAAAAACAATAAGCATTAAATGAAAATATTAAAATTTGGGGGTACTTCCGTGGGTAGCCCTGAGCGCATGACGAAGTTGTTGGATATCGTTAATCCAAATGAGGAGCAGATTGTAGTTTTATCAGCCGTGTCTGGTACTACGAATAGCTTAGTAGAAATTGCAAATTATTTTTTAGCTGGAGATAAGAAGAAGGGTAGCGAGTGCGTTGAAAATCTATATCAAAAATATAAAACTTTTGTTGTTGAATTGTTACCTGCTCCCGAATTTCAGGAACAGGGAAATGAAGTGATCGATTACCATTTTGGCTTTTTAGCTGGCCTGGCAAACGATATTTTCACTTCAATAGAAGAAAAAGTAGTGTTGGCACAAGGTGAGTTATTGTCTACAACCTTATATCATATTTATTTAAAGTCGATCGGTGTACCATCAGTATTGCTTCCTGCTTTAGATTTTATGAAAACAGATGAAGACAATGAACCGGATATTCCTTTTACCACAAAACATTTAATGCCGATTTTGGAGCAGCATAAAGACAATAAATTATTTATTACTCAAGGATATATCTGCCGTAACAGTTTTGGCGAAGTAGACAACCTGCGCCGTGGCGGAAGCGATTATACCGCATCTTTATTGGGCGCTGCAATTTTAGCCGAAGAAGTTCAGATCTGGACGGATATCGACGGAATGCACAATAACGATCCACGTATTGTAAAAGGAACCAAACCAATTGCACAGTTATCTTTTGATGAAGCAGCTGAGTTGGCTTATTTTGGTGCAAAGATTTTACACCCACAATCTGTTTTTCCTGCACAGAAATATAAAATTCCGGTGCGTTTGTTGAACACAATGGAACCTTCTGCAGCGGGTACTTTAATTACCCACGACAGCGAAAAAGGTAAAATTAAATCAATCGCAGCTAAAGATGGCATTACTGCAATCCGTATCCAATCGAGCCGTATGTTATTGGCTTACGGCTTTTTACGTAGGGTTTTTGAAGTTTTTGAACGTTATAAAACACCAATTGATATGATTACCACATCTGAGGTTGCCGTATCATTAACAATTGACGAAACTGCTCATTTGCCACAGATTATAGAAGAACTGGAAAGTTTTGGAACTGTAGAAGTAGATACCGATCACAGTATTGTATGTGTGGTTGGCGATTTCGGTTCGGAAAAACATGGTTTTGCCAGTAGGGTTTTAGAAGGATTAAAGCACATCCCAATCCGTATGATTTCTTACGGAGGAAGTAACTATAATGTTTCGCTTTTAATATTAAGCGAGTATAAAACCGAAGCTTTAAGAAGCTTGCACAATAGATTATTCGAATAAGAGGAAAAAGGCGCCAATGATGACCAGCAATCCGATAAGGAAGTGAAAAGCCAGAAAGCTTGATGGTAACAATCCGTTTTTATATTTTTTGTAAGAGTTGTATAATCCTGCAGAAAGAATAAGAACGATAAATATGGCAGCTGCTATCTTCATTTTTTGATAAATAAGAGGAACAGTACAATGAAGAGTAACACGATAAAAAATCGGATTTTTCCATTGTATTGTTTCTGGGTAATTCTTCCATGCTTTAAATCCAGGTAGTTACCCAAATAAATTAGCCCAAAGAATAAAATTAAAATTATAATAAGGAATTTGAACATGTTCGCCGATAAAGATATATCAAAGTTTAACAATATTGAAACGCCTTTTTACTACTATGATACCGATTTGTTGCAAAAAACCTTGCGCACCTGTGCAGATGCAGCGGCTCCGTATCAGTTTCATATCCATTATGCCCTAAAAGCAAATTTTAACAGTGTGCTGTTAAACCAGATCAAAGCGATCGGTTTCGGTGCTGATTGTGTGAGTGCCGGCGAGGTAAGGAGAGCAGTAGAAGTTGGTTTCGACCATAAAAAAATTGTTTTTGCCGGGGTGGGTAAATCCGATAAAGAAATTAACGAGGCCTTGGATCTTGATATCTTCTGCTTCAATGTAGAATCTATCCAGGAGTTGGAGGTGTTAAATGAACTTGCGGCCAATAAAGGCAAAACAGCTCAGGTAGCCATCAGGATCAATCCGAATGTAGATGCGCATACACACCACAACATCACCACAGGTTTAGATGAAAATAAATTCGGAATCAATTCATGGGATTTGCCAGAGTGTGCCGAAACGTTAAAAGCATCGCCAAACCTTAAGTTTATTGGCATTCACTTTCATATTGGTTCGCAAATTACCAACCTCGATGTATATAAAAACCTTTGTGTGCGTGTAAACGAATTTGCGGCCTGGTTTGAAGATAAAGGATTTAACCTTCAGGTATTAAATGTTGGCGGTGGTTTGGGTATTGATTACTATAATCCAGATCATCAAATTCCGGATTTTGAAGCTTACTTTAAAATTTTTAATGAATTTTTGACAATTAAACCTGGTCAGGAAGTACATTTCGAACTGGGAAGAGCTTTAG
>Ga0308165_1005220_pt1 | contig 12235 bp, 12 predicted proteins | sample PhyWR2_FD_201032 | JGI IMG/M metagenome (GOLD analysis project Ga0308165, IMG submission 201032) | Phyllosphere microbial communities from UC Gill Tract Community Farm, Albany, California, United States - DLSLW.R2 | ecosystem: Host-associated > Plants > Phyllosphere > Unclassified | place: USA... | reverse complement strand
CGAAGACTTCGTGCAGAAGGTCAACTCCGACCTGGTCGGCAAAGTCGTCAACATCGCCAGCCGTTGCGCCGGTTTCATCCACAAAGGCAATGCCGGCCTGATGGTCGACAACAACGCCGCACCGGAGCTGACCGAAGCGTTCCTGGCCGCCGCGCCGAGCATCGCCGACGCCTACGAGGCGCGTGACTTTGCCCGCGCCATGCGCGAAATCATGGCCCTGGCCGACCGCGCCAACGCCTGGATCGCCGACAAGGCTCCGTGGTCGTTGAACAAACAGGAAGGCAAGCAGGATGAAGTCCAGGCCATCTGCGCCACTGGCGTCAACCTGTTCCGCCAACTGGTGATCTTCCTCAAGCCGGTGCTGCCTTTGCTGGCCGCCGATGCCGAGGCATTCCTGAATGTCGCGCCGCTGACCTGGAACGACCACGCGACCCTGCTCGGCAACCATCAGTTGAACGAGTTCAAGCCGCTGATGACCCGAATCGATCCAGTGAAAGTGCAAGCCATGACCGACGCCTCGAAAGAAGACCTGACAGCCAGTCAGACCGACACGGGCGAAGCGGCACCGGCCGGCAATGGCGAACTGGCCAAGGACCCGCTGTCGCCGGAAATCGACTTCGACACCTTCGCCGCGGTTGACCTGCGCGTTGCCCTGATCGTCAAGGCCGAAGCCGTGGAAGGCGCCGACAAACTGTTGCGCCTGACCCTCGACATCGGCGATGAGCAGCGCAACGTATTCTCGGGCATCAAGAGCGCTTACCCGGACCCGTCCAAGCTCGATGGCCGCCTGACCATGATGATCGCCAACCTCAAGCCTCGTAAAATGAAGTTCGGCGTGTCTGAAGGCATGGTGATGGCGGCGGGCCCTGGCGGTGAAGAAATTTATCTGCTCAGCCCCGACAGCGGCGCCAAGCCTGGCCAGCGCATCAAGTAAATCATTGCGCTGGACCGATCCCACAGTCGTGCCGGGCGCGCCTGTGGGATTTTCATATCTGGTGTCCCTTGCCGGATAATGCCTAAGCTCAATAAGAGCCAGCGTTGAAAGCCCTCTTTTTCCGGCACGACCATGACCGAGCTTGTTCTTGTTCTCATCAGCACCGCCCTGATCAACAACTTCGTGTTGCATTGGCCGTTGGGCGTCGATCCGCTGTTGGCCACCGCGCGTCATCAGGTTCACGCGCTGGGTATCGCGACAACGTGCCTGATGCTGATCGTCGGCGTGCTCGGTCATGTGCTCTATTACTGGCTGCTGGTGCCACTGGGATTGAGTTCGCTGCGACTGTTCGTGTTTCTCCCTCTTAGCGTGTTGTTGATCGCCCCCCTGCTTAAGCGGCTGGCGAAAGTGTTTTCAACCCTGGCGTTCGAGGGCTTGTGGCCACTGTTGCTCGGCAATGCCGGCGTGTTGGGAATGCTCCTGGCCGATACCGCACACGACCACGGTCTTTTATACGCCACGGCATTGAGCATCGGCGCCGGGCTCGGTTTCTGGCTGGTACTGAGCCTGTTCTGCGACTTGCGCCAGCGCACCCTCGATAATGATGTTCCCCTGCCCTTTCGAGGCCTGCCGATCGACCTGATCGGCGCCGGATTGATCGCAGTGGCCTTTCTCGGATTCACCGGACTGATCAAAACATGAGTCTGATTCAACGCATCGACGCCCTGCTGCCGCAGACCCAGTGCGGCAAGTGTGGCCACGCAGGATGCAAACCCTACGCCGAGGGCATTGCCGCAGGCGAGCCGATCAACAAGTGCCCGCCCGGTGGCAGCGAAACCATCTCGGCACTGGCACACCTGCTGAACGTCCCGGTGCTGGAACTGGATATGAGTCGTGGCGCCGCTCCGGCGCAGGTCGCCTATATCCGCGAAGCCGAATGCATCGGCTGCACCAAATGCATCCAGGCGTGCCCGGTCGACGCTATCGTCGGCGCGGCAAAATGGATGCACACGGTCATCGTCGACGAATGCACCGGTTGCGACCTGTGCGTGGCGCCCTGCCCGGTGGATTGCATTGAAATGCGCCCCCTGCCGGCGACCACGACACCGATCATCGGTGGTCTGGCTTCCAGCCTGCTGGCCCAACAGGCACGTGCCGTTAAACGCAATCACGCGCGCCAGCGCTTCGAACGGCGCAACGCCCGGTTGCACCGCGAGGAAGAGCAAAAGCTGGCCGAGCGTCAGGCCCGGGCCAATCGTGCTGCCCTGCAACAGAGCGACGCGCCGGCGCTCGATCCGATTCAGGCCGCGCTGGAAAGGGTTCGCGCGCAGAAAGCGGCGAGCGCCGATGCGGCGTTGAAGAAAGCCAAAGTCGACCTGGCCATGAGCCGTGCGCAGCTCAACAAATCGCTCAAGGCGTTCGGCCATCCACCGACATTCGAGCAGCAGTCGCAACTGATCATCCTGCAACAGCAATTCGAGGCGGCTGAGCACACCTTGCTGCAGTTGGAAAACACCCTGCCAACCGCGCCAGCATCCGTATCCACACCCAAGGACGCCGATCTTAAACGGGCGAAAATCCAACTGGCCACTCGCCGCGCCGAACTGAAGAAAGCGCAAGCCAGTGAGGCACCGTCCGAACAGATCAAAGCCCTCGAGCGCGCGCTTGCCGATGCCGAAAAATACCTGCATGCGACGGAAGACGCCAGCGAGCAACCCTTGCCTGACCTGGTGCGCGTCGAAAAGCGCCCCATCGACAGCCAGCTTCGGCAACTGAAAACCGAATTGGCCTACGCCCGCGCGGACGTCAGCAAACTTGAGCGACGCAGCGACACTTCCACCGAGCAGCTGGACAAGGCACGAGCTCGCCTGCAGGAAGCCGAACGCCAGGTACAAGCCCATGCAGCCCCTTGAGCCGGTCGACGATCGCCTTCAGCAGGCAATGAAGCTGGTATTGCTGGCCACCGTGCCGGGAATACTGGCGTCGTTCTGGTGGTATGGCTGGGGTGTCTTGATCAATCTGGTACTGGCAGGCTCGACTGCACTGGCCGTTGAAGCGGCGATATTGAAACTGCGCGGCTGGGAACTACGGCCTGTCTTGAGCGATGGCAGTGCCCTCGTCACCGCGACGCTGCTGGGCCTGGCCTTGCCGCCGTATTGTCCGTGGTGGCTGAACGTCTGCGCCGTTTCATTCGCGCTGCTCGGCAAGCAATTGTATGGCGGCGTCGGCAAAAACCCTTTCAATCCGGCCATGCTCGGTTTGGCACTGGTGCTGGTGACATTTCCACTGCAAATGAGCCATTGGCCGACGTTCCATGGCATCAACCTGCTCGATGGCTTACAGCGAGTCTTTGGCGTCAGCCTTGGCCCCATGCCGGATGCCTGGGTTCAGGCCACGGCGTTGGACGCTCTGCGCATCAACAAAAGCCTGACCATCGACGAGCTTTACGCCAGCAGCCCGGCATTCGGTCACTGGGGTGCACGCGGCGTGGGGTGGATCAACCTGGCGTTTCTGGCCGGTGGCCTGTTTCTTCTGCAACGACGGGTGTTCAGTTGGCAGGCACCGGTCGGCATGCTGGTCAGCCTGTTTGTGATCAGCCTGGTGTGCTGGAACGGTTCGGGCTCCGACTCCCATGGCTCGCCACTGTTTCACCTGCTCAGCGGTGCAAGCATGCTCGGGGCATTCTTTATCGTCACGGAGCCGGTGTCCGGCGCTAAAAGTCCCGGCGCCCGCCTGCTGTTCGGCGCCGGTGTGGGGTTACTCACGTATCTGATCAGAACCTGGGGCGGCTACCCGGACGGCGTGGCATTCGCGGTGCTGTTGATGAACCTCTGCGTGCCCGCGCTGGAACGGTTTGCTGTGTCACGGCGGGGTGCGCCATGAATCGAGTGTCGAGCGTGGTGATTGTCGCACTGCTGGCAGGCCTGGGTGTTGGTGCGACCTACCTCGTCCAACAGGGCAGCGCATCACGCATTGCCGAGCAACAACGCGAGAACGACAGCCGCCACTTCCTGGACCTGCTGCCCGCCAACAGCTACGACAATCACCCGCTTGAACACACTCTGCCCCTGGCCGTTGCCACCCTTGGCGACAGCACATTGCAGGGTGGTTTCTTGGCGACAAGGAGTGGCCAACCCAGCGCAGTGTTGCTGCGCAGCCAGGCAGTCGGCTACGTGGGCAGTATCGATTTGTTGATCGCCATCGACGTAAACGGCAAGTTGCTCGGGGTCAAGACACTCAGGCAATCAGAGACCCCAGGACTGGGCGCCCGGATCGCCGATTGGCCCAATGCGTGGCTCACGATCTTTGTCGGCAAATCGATGAACGACCCCGACGATAAGCGTTGGGCGCTGAAAAAGGACCAAGGTCAGTTCGATCAGGTCGCAGGCGCGACCATCACTTCCAGAGCTGTGCTCAACGCCATCCACGATGCCTTGCGTTACTTCGATGAACACCGGCAACAGCTGCTCGGGGAGAACCTGCATGAGTAAATCGTCGGCACTCCAGAACTCGCTGGTGCTCGCGCCGTTGATCGGGGCGACCCAGTCATGGATGACCGCGCTGGGCGTATGGCTGATGGTTATCGTGGTGGCGAGTGCTTATGGTTTCGCCATGGCGCCCTTGCGCCCGCGGCTCATACCGAGGGCCCACTTGATCGCCAGCCTGGTGCTGGCCGTCACCCTGACCAGTTGTGCAGAAACGATGGCGCAGGCCTGGTCACTTCAGTGGCATCAACACGCCGGCATCTACGCCGGGTTGATCGCCCTGCAATGCGTCGTTCTGGACCATACAGGTTTCTTCCAACAAGCATGGCGTGATCGCCTGTTCCTGGGCGGCCTGTTCGGTGCGTTGATGCTGGGCCTGAGCGTGTTGCGCGAGATGCTCGACTACAGCGGCCTGCACCTGGCAGCGCTAGTGCCCGGTGGCTTCATTCTGCTGGGATTGCTGATCGCTGCCTGGCAGGCGTGGTCCCGTCCCGCCCCCAAACACTAAGCATTTTCGAGGAAACTCACTGCCCATGAATGCTGCAAAACGTCTGGAAATTTTCCGCAGGCTGCATGAAGACAACCCCGAACCCAAGACCGAACTGGCCTACTCCACGCCGTTCGAATTGCTGATCTCGGTCATTCTCTCGGCGCAATCGACGGATGTCGGTGTGAACAAGGCAACGGCCAAGCTGTATCCGGTGGCCAATACCCCGGCGGCCATTCATGCGCTGGGGGTGGAGGGACTGTCGGAATACATCAAGACTATCGGCCTGTTCAACAGCAAGGCAAAAAATGTCATCGAGACCTGCCGACTGCTGATGGAACGCCATGGCAGCGAAGTCCCGCAGACTCGCGAAGAACTGGAAGCACTGCCCGGCGTCGGCCGAAAGACCGCCAACGTTGTACTCAATACGGCGTTCCGCCAACTGACCATGGCCGTGGATACACACATTTTTCGCGTCAGCAACCGTACCGGCATTGCGCCCGGCAAGAATGTCGTCGAGGTGGAAAACAAGCTGATGAAGTTTGTGCCAAAAGAATATCTGCTCGATTCCCATCACTGGCTGATCCTTCACGGGCGTTACGTCTGCCTGGCCCGCAAACCCCGCTGTGGCAGCTGCCGCATCGAGGACCTGTGCGAATACAAGCACAAGACGTCGGACGATTGAGTTGCTATTAGGTTTGCTTATTGATCGATTGAAAAAATCTTTTTTACCCGGAATGAGTTTGTCGATATAAGGAGCGCCAAAGGCAGTCTTAGCCTGGAGCTAACCTAATGAGCACTGGTAAAGAGCAATTGGACGTAGAAGAGGACTTCACAGCCGTTGAAGCCGATGACGCAGAGCCGGTGGTGGAAGTGGCGAAGACCAACCTGAGCAAACGCCGCACGATCGACAACTTGCTGGAGGAGCGCCGACTGCAAAAGCAATTGGCCGATTATGATTTTGATCTATAACACCTGAAAGCCTCCCTGAACGGAGGCTTTTCTTTGTGTGTGACACAGTGGAGTCGCTCGCCCCGCCACGAGCGCAATCACACCAGTCCATTACGTTGCGCCAGCTCAATCAAGTCCACCAGGGACCGCGCGTTGAGTTTCAATAACAGGCGAGTTTTATAAGTGCTGACGGTTTTATTGCTGAGAAACATTCCGTCAGCAATTTCCTTATTGGTCTTGCCGCGAGCCAATTGTTGCAACACCATCATTTCTCGACCAGACAATCGATCGACCATATCGGCTTCACTGGCGTTCCCCAGACTGGAGCGCACAGTGTGCAACGCCTGGTTGGGAAAATAACTGTAGCCCGACAGTACCGCTTTTATTGCACTGAGCAACTCAGTGAGGTCCTGTTGTTTGCAAACATATCCGGCTGCCCCTGACTGCATGCAACGCATCGAAAAATGCCCCGGAGCCTGGGAAGTCAATATCAACACTTTCATTGGCATGGCCGCCGAAACCAGGCGCGCGATGACTTCCAGTCCATCGAGTTTCGGTATTCCTATATCCAGAATAACAATGTCCGGCATATGTTCACGCGCCAGTTGCAATGCATCCACGCCATTGTCTGTTTCGGCAACGACTTCATAGCCATGACGCTCCATTAGCATACGTACCGCAAGCCGAATGACGGGGTGATCATCCACGATCAGCACTTTATTCATGGGCAGGTCCAATTTTCGCTGTTCGAATTTTTAGAGCCCGCACAATAGCCTAGTCGTTTCGCCCATGGCATGCCGCCCCCCCCAGCCACGGACAGCGAGAGACATTCCCTACAAACAACACGGATTTTTCTTACAGGAAATCTGCAAAAACTGAGTGATGCAAACTTTACTTGCCTTACGCCGATCCACCTTAAGAAAAATATGTATCAATCTAATAAAAAACATAATTCCGTCACAATCCCCTTCGTGCTGCAACACCCGCTGACGGTGAGCTAAGCTGGATGATCACCGGGCGAGCGAAAATTGAAGTGAACCGCATCGCTTTTCATCCACACGAATGCTTACCAAATGATTTTCAATAACACGGACGAATTAAAATAGGGTTATAGGACAATCTAAACTTCACCGCTAATATGAAGACCGGCAAAACATAATTAACCAACCCAACGAGAAAAGATAAACTTCCATGAGTACAATACATGATGAATCTAAAACAAAAAATCACCAACCCCATGACAGTAATCGCCATATTCGCAACACTGTCTGAAACATCGGCAGCCCTCTCTCTCCCTTTCCTCGACCATAAGGAACGAGAAGTCTATATCTGGTTTCTGATCAGCTTTCCGTTTTACTTGTTAATGCTGTTTTTCGCCACCTTGAACTTCAACTATCGATCGTTATATGCGCCGTCCGATTACGAGAAGGGAGAACACTTCATCGATGCCCTGGATACGACCGAACGTCCGGATACAGCAAAGGGGCCGCCAGACCTTACGCTGACAAAATCTTCAACGTCGCATCACATCGAGTTGCCTGCCCGGGTGAAGGGTTTGCACATCGTCGATGCTCGGTGCATAAACGGGAGGACACAGTGGCGCGAGCTCCTGGGCAGGACCGCCAAATCAGATTCGGCACACGTCGTCGTGTTCCTCATCACGGCCGAATCGCAGAGTCTGTTTAAAGAAAGCGCAGTCGATTTTTTCAGGCAGGTGAAGAAACGCAGCAGCTTGCCATTTTGCGTCGTTTACAACTTGAGTTCCCACACCGTAACGCTCATTGATCAAACTGGCACATCGGGCGCACAACGGCCAGTCGCTTTCTAGCGACAGGGAGGAGGAAGAAGGAGGGAGTTGTTCCTAAAAACGATACGTCGCAATGTCCGAAAGAAAAAAACCTATTCTCAAATTTGTGGCCTTGTCGAACACAAGGCCACAAATTCCAGGTCACGCGCCTCAGAACAACTTGCGACCCTTATTGGCTGCGATCCGCATGCGCAAGGCGTTGAGCTTGATGAAGCCCGCCGCGTCAGCCTGGTTGTAGGCGCCGCCATCTTCCTCGAAGGTCGCGATATTGGCGTCGAACAACGAGTCGTCGGACTTGCGGCCAGTGACGATCACATTGCCCTTGTAGAGCTTCAGGCGCACGACGCCGTTCACGTTGACCTGGGACGCGTCGATCATCTGTTGCAGCATCAGACGCTCAGGGCTCCACCAGTAGCCGGTGTAGATCAGGCTGGCGTATTTAGGCATCAGCTCATCCTTGAGGTGAGCCACTTCGCGGTCCAGGGTGATCGATTCGATCGCACGGTGGGCGCGCAGCATGATGGTGCCGCCAGGGGTTTCGTAGCAGCCACGGGACTTCATGCCCACGTAACGGTTTTCGACGATGTCGAGACGACCGATGCCGTGTTCACCACCGATACGGTTCAGGGTCGCCAGCACGGTGGCCGGGGTCATTTCGACGCCGTCCAATGCCACGATGTCGCCATTGCGGTAGGTCAGTTCCAGGTATTGCGCCTTGTCGGGGGCCTTCTCTGGCGACACGGTCCAACGCCACATGTCTTCTTCGTGCTCGGTCCAGGTGTCTTCCAGCACGCCGCCTTCATAGGAGATGTGCAGCAGGTTGGCATCCATCGAGTACGGGGATTTTTTCTTGCCGTGGCGCTCGATCGGGATCGCGTGCTTTTCCGCGTAATCCATCAGCTTTTCACGGGACAGCAAGTCCCATTCACGCCAAGGTGCAATCACTTTCACACCGGGCTTCAGGGCGTAGGCGCCGAGCTCGAAACGAACCTGGTCGTTACCCTTGCCGGTGGCGCCGTGGGAAATGGCGTCAGCGCCGGTTTCGTTGGCGATTTCGATCAGGCGTTTGGCGATCAACGGACGAGCGATGGAAGTACCCAGCAGGTACTCGCCTTCGTAAACAGTGTTGGCGCGGAACATCGGGAACACGAAATCTCGCACGAACTCTTCGCGCAGATCGTCGATGTAGATTTCTTTTACGCCCATGGCCTGCGCCTTGGCGCGAGCAGGTTCGACCTCTTCACCCTGACCCAGGTCAGCGGTAAAGGTCACCACTTCACAGTTATAAGTATCCTGCAGCCACTTGAGGATCACCGAAGTGTCCAGGCCGCCGGAATACGCCAGAACGACCTTGTTTACGTCCGCCATGCCATCACTCCACGGGGTTTACGGAAAGCCGTCAAGTCTACCGGTCATGCAGAATAATTTACAGTGGCGCGACAGCTTATGACGACGAAGCGACAGATTATGTCGAGCGCGCGACGAACAGTCGCGGCTCAGGAAGTCTTCGCTGCGCTCGCCGATGCCGTGGTCTGGGGCGCCGGCGTCTCGACGGGGGCGACGCGAGCGAGGTGGACATTCACCCGGCGGTTCTTCGCCCGGTTGGCGGACGAGGTGTTGGGGACCAGCGGATAACGCTCGCCATGGAAACGCACGGTTATCTGCGATTCCTGCACCCCGTTGGCCTTGAAATACTCCATGACCGCCAGCGCCCGGCGACGCGACAGCTCACGATTGGCCAGGCGATTGCCGCTGTTGTCCGAGTGACCGTCGAGCTCGATGTGGTTAACCGTAGGATCGGCCTTCATGAAGTCCAGCATCACCTGCAACTGCGCCTTGGCCTGCGTATCGAGTTCCATACCCTCGCCCGGGAAGCCGATTTGGGATTGTTTGACCTGTTCGAAGTTTTTGGGCAGCAGCTTCGCCACGCAACCCTGATAATCGTTGAACGCCTTGCTGAACTTGACGGGCAGCAGGCGAACTTCCGAGACGCGGCCATCGCCGGAGAAATGCCGGACGACCGGGCTGCGTCCGTCCATCAAACCACTGATCAGACGGCCGGCCTGGACTTGGGAGCTGTTGAACAGAACGTTGCCACTGCCGATCCTGACCGAGCCGAGATTGATGTCGCCCCGCCCCGGCTGCCACGGTGCGGCTGCCGCCAACAAGGTCGCCGAACCGCCACCGACCATCGAGTTGTAGACTTTCAGACGAAACGTCGCCTGCTCCCCAGCGCGGCGCACGAACTCACCCGAACCGAAATCGGTAATCGGTTGAGTCAGGCGACACTCGAATTTGTCCCCTTCGACCGTCCACTCGATGCTCTCCAGACGGGTCTGGAAAGTGAGCGCCATCGCGGGAAGGCTGGCAAACACACTGAGCAAGGCTAAATAACGCTGGCGCACGGGAGGCTCCATTGGCTTCTACAACAAAAGACCGATACATATTTACGGCATACCTGTTGGATATCGGTAGCTTGTCGCAAAACTTGATAGCGGGTGCCTGAGAGAGTCTTTTCCGGTAGCATTCCCCAGAGTTTGCCCCGCCTGGAATCCCCTCATGTCCGACCGCCTGACCCTGCTGCGTCCCGACGACTGGCATATACATCTTCGTGATGGTGCCGTGTTGACCAATACTGTTGCGGATGTCGCGCGCACCTTTGGTCGCGCCATCATCATGCCCAACCTGGTACCGCCGGTGCGCAACGCCGCTGAAGCCGACGGTTATCGCCAGCGCATTCTCGCTGCACGTCCGGCCGGTAGCCGTTTTGAACCGCTGATGGTGCTGTACCTCACCGACCGCACCCAGCCCGAAGAAATTCGTCAGGCCAAGGCCAGCGGTTTCGTGCATGCCGCCAAATTGTACCCGGCCGGTGCGACCACCAACTCGGACTCTGGCGTCACCAGCATCGACAAAATCTTCCCTGCGCTCGAGGCCATGGCCGAAGTCGGTATGCCCTTGCTGATTCACGGTGAAGTCACCCGTGGCGACGTCGACGTGTTCGACCGCGAGAAAATCTTCATCGACGAGCACATGCGTCGTGTGGTGGAGCGTTTCCCGACACTCAAGGTGGTGTTCGAGCACATCACGACTGGCGATGCCGTGCAGTTCGTCAACGAGGCTTCGGCCAACGTCGGCGCGACCATTACCGCTCATCACTTGTTGTACAACCGCAACCACATGCTGGTTGGCGGGATTCGGCCGCACTTCTATTGCCTGCCGATCCTCAAGCGCAATACCCACCAGGAAGCCCTGCTCGACGCCGCCACCAGCGGCAGCGAAAAGTTCTTCCTCGGCACTGACTCGGCACCGCATGCCCAGCATGCCAAGGAAGCCGCCTGCGGTTGCGCCGGTTGCTACACCGCTTATGCCGCGATCGAGTTGTATGCCGAAGCGTTCGAACAGCGCAGCGCGCTGGCCAGGCTCGAAGCTTTCGCCAGCCTCAATGGCCCGCGCTTCTATGGCCTGCCCGTGAATACTGATCGCATCACCCTGGTTCGCGACGAGTGGACCGCACCAACCAGCCTGCCATTTGGCGAGCTGACCGTTATCCCGCTGCGCGCCGGTGAAAAACTGCGCTGGCGCCTGCTGGAGGAACACGCGTGAGTGAAGACCATTTCGACGACGAACAGGACGGTTCGAGCGCAGGTGGTTCACGCCATCCGATGGCTGCCAGGTTCCGTGGTTACCTGCCCGTGGTCGTCGACGTAGAAACCGGTGGTTTCAACTCGGCCACCGACGCCCTGCTGGAAATCGCGGCGACCACCATCGCCATGGATGAAAAGGGCTTCGTTTACCCTGATCACACGTACTTCTTCCGCGTCGAGCCTTTCGAAGGCGCGAACATCGAAGCAGCGGCCCTGGAGTTCACCGGGATCAAGCTCGATCACCCGTTGCGCATGGCCGTGAGTGAAGAGACAGCCCTGAACGACATCTTCCGTGGGATACGCAAGGCGCTGAAGGCCAACGGCTGCAAGCGGGCGATTCTGGTCGGCCACAACAGCAGCTTCGACCTGGGCTTCCTGAATGCCGCCGTCGCACGCCTGGACATGAAGCGCAACCCGTTTCACCCCTTCTCCAGCTTCGACACTGCCACCCTGGCTGGCTTGGCCTACGGGCAAACGGTACTGGCGAAGGCTTGTCAGGCAGCCGATATCGACTTCGATGGTCGCGAGGCCCACTCGGCTCGCTACGACACCGAGAAGACGGCCGAACTGTTCTGCGGCATCGTCAATCGCTGGAAACAGATGGGCGGGTGGGAAGATTTCGACGACTGATGAGTCGCGACCCTGCCCATAAAAAAACCGGCCATGATGGCCGGTTTTTTTTGTGCCTCGAACGCGCCTTACAGGGCAGCTGCGTGCTCGGTCAGGTAAGCCGCAACGCCTTCTGGCGAAGCGTTCATGCCTTTGTCGCCTTTCTTCCAGTTCGCAGGGCAGACTTCACCGTGCTCTTCGTGGAATTGCAGAGCGTCGACCAGACGAATCAGCTCTTCCATGTTACGGCCCAGCGGCAGGTCGTTGATGATCTGCGAACGAACGACACCCTTGTCGTCGATCAGGAACGCGCCA
>Ga0308165_1005218_pt1 | contig 12236 bp, 9 predicted proteins | sample PhyWR2_FD_201032 | JGI IMG/M metagenome (GOLD analysis project Ga0308165, IMG submission 201032) | Phyllosphere microbial communities from UC Gill Tract Community Farm, Albany, California, United States - DLSLW.R2 | ecosystem: Host-associated > Plants > Phyllosphere > Unclassified | place: USA... | reverse complement strand
AACTGGCGAAAAACAACGCTTAGCAACGTCATGCAGGCAATCCAGCAGTCAAAAAACAGCCTGCAGTGTAATGGGATGCAAAATGATAGCAATAGTTATTCGTACCACGCCGTAACCGGCGTGGTGGGTCAGAAAGCGCGTCGAAACGTCAGGTTATAACGCCAGGCACCCACCAGCGGATGAACGCCTGGCTTAAGTGGCAGGATGCCGTGGTAACGCAGTCGCGACGGCCCACCCCACACCACAATGTCGCCATGTTCCAGCAGCACACGCTGGGTACTGTCACCCCGCTCGAAGCCGCCAAACTGAAAGACCGCCGGTAAACCCAGCGACACCGAAACGATAGGCTGACGCAGATCTTTCTCATCTTTATCCTGATGCAGCGTCAGCTTCGCGCCCGGCTCATAGCGATTAAGCAGGCAGGCATCCGGATTAAAACCAGGGAATCCTGCCTCAGACGCCGCCTGCTGTGCCAGAGTACGAAACAGCGGCGGCATAGCCGGCCATTTGCGCCCGTTCAGGTTGTCCTGCTGCTGATACTGGTAGCCGCGTGAATCCACCGACCAGCCAAAATCGCCACAGTTGGTCATCGCCACCGACATGCGGTGGCCACCAGGCGTAACGCGATGGGCAAACGGATTCTGCTCCGCAATTGCCATTATTTGCTGATAAAGCGCCTCTGCATCCTCACGTGCGCGCCGCCGCAGGATCACCGCGCCCTCAGCCAGCGTCTCCTGCCAGGGTTGCTCTTCACTAAACAGATCTAACATCAGGGTTCTCCGGATTCAGCGGGGATCAGGAAAGCAGCGAACTGCGGCGACATCCAGCTGACAAATTTATCGCCCTGCTTGCTGATCAGATAGACCGCCAGATGCTGTTCAATCGCCAGCGCCTGGGCTTTTTCTGTGCCAAGTACCATCAGTCCGGTATCCCAGCCATCGGCTTCCAGCGCCGTGGTGGCGATCACCGTGGCGGAAACCAGTTTATGCTCAATTGGTCGTCCGGTAACGGGATCGATCACATGAGAAATGCGTTTGCCGTCCAGTTCATAATAGTTGCGATAGCTGCCGGAGGTACTGATGCCGTGTCCCTGCAGATTAACGCGCGCCTGAACCGCATTCTCACGATCGGTCGGTTTCTGAATCGCCACCCGCCACGGCTGCTGCTGTGCATTAAGGCCGCGGCTCAGCACGGCGCCGCCCACTGACACCAGATAGTTATTGATGCCGAGCTGCTCCATCAGTCGCGCCAGATGATCGGTGGCGAAGCCCTCGCCCACTGTCGAGAGATCGACATAGAGACCCGGCAGATCTTTCTGCAGCCACTGTCCGTCTGCGCCCTGCACCACCCGCAGATGCTGCAATCCGGTCTGCGACCGGGCGGCGGCGATTTGAGCCGCATCCGGCGTATGGCCGGGCTGTTTCGTAGGCCCAAAGCCCCATAAGTTGACCAGTGGCCCGACGGTAATATCCATCGCCCCACCGGTTTTACGGCCAATCCGCAGTGAGGTCGTGACAATATCCGCCATGTTTTCACTCACCGGCTGCGGTGACAGGTCACGGCTTTGGTTGAAGCGCGATAAGGCGGAGTCGGGCTTCCAGGTAGAGAGTTCCGCATCGTCTGCATCCAGCTGCTGCTGAATACGCTGTTGCAGTTCCGCTCTGCGCTCACTCGCTACACCGGCCAGGCTCACCCGCCAGACGGTTCCCATGGTTTTTCCTTCCAGCACCAGCGCGGATGTGGTTGCTGCCTTATCACAGGCCGTTAACATCAACGCTAATATCGCCATAAACAGCAGATTAATCTGAGAATGCATCTTTCCTCACTTGTAACACTTTATTCAGCTCTGCTACAAAGCATAAACTTCGGGTAAAGACGCTTAAATAGAGTTGAATATTTCTCTGAAAACTATCAGTATTCACCGGTCATCTACCCTGTATCCGCCTTTTATCAGGCGACTAACGTTAATCAAAGTAAGGAGCGGCAGATGATCTATCTGATTCTCGCCATTGCCCTGGGGCTGTTTATCTTCGGTAGCTATAAAGTCTTGCATCAGCGTCGTCATCGTCACATGACACCCTCACGCCCGCGCCATTAACAGGCTTAACTGCACCTGATTGGGGCAAGATCGCCCTGACGCGCGCGGCAAGTGTACCAAAGTGCGCGCGAGGTCTGTGGCTGTGAGAGCGGTAAAGCTGGCATGAATTCTGCACTGTTGAAACAGTGTTTATCTCTGAGAGGTGCAGAATGAAAAATTCACAGAAGTGGCAGTCAGCATGGCATCACTGGCTGAGCTTTTCAGCCTTCACCCTGGCAGGCGTGGCATTTGAAGGCGCGCGATTCGGCAGCGTGGTGTCGTCAGTGACAACCGCGCCGGAAGCCACCAAGTGGCGAAAGGCTGAAGCGCTCAGCCCGAAAGGTGACGCAGGAGCGCAGCGGTAACTGCGCTCCCGTACAACTCAGAACTGGTAAACCAGACCCAGTGCCACCACGTCGTCGGTATTGATACCGGCTGCGTCGGTGAAAGCGTTGTCGTCCAGCAGGTTGATCTGGTAATCAACATAGGTGGACATGTTTTTGTTGAAGTAGTAAGTCGCGCCAACATCGATATATTTTTTCAGATTCTGTTTACCCCAGTTCTGAACATCGGTGCCGCGTGAGGTGACGTACGCCAGGGATGGACGCAGACCAAAGTCGAACTGATACTGCGCAACCAGTTCCCAGTTGTCCGCTTTATCCGCATAGCCATAGGCCGAAGAGTTTTTGGTGCTGTCGCCGAAACGGGTCGCATTGTAAGCGCGTGAGTACATAGCCGCCAGATAGACGTTATTCGCGTCATATTTCAGACCGCCAGTATAGACTTCGGCTTTATCGCCACTCCCGAGGATGCCTGATGTTGTGCTGTTCTGGTCGTTGGTACGATCAGACTGGAAGGCAGCAGCACCGATGCCGAAACCTGAACCCAGATCGTAAGTTGTGCTCAGACCCCAGCCGTCGCCATTCTGACCCAGTACGTCACGGCCATTCGGAGACTCGCTGCTGTTGCCATTTTTGCCCTGATACTGGACTGCGAAGTTCCAGCCATCCACCAGACCGAAGAAGTTATTGTTACGGTAGGTCGCCATGCCGTTACCGCGCTGATACATAAAGTTATCTGCGCCGTAAGTGTCGCCGCCGAACTCTGGCAGCACGTCGGTCCATGCGCCAATATCGTAGGCTACGCCGTAGTTACGACCGTAGTCGAACGAGCCTGCATCACCAAATTTAACACCGGCAAAACCAACACGGGTGAAGCTGTCAGCTGTCCCTTCATCTTCAGAGTTTTTCAGTGCGGCCTGGTATTCCCACTGGCCGTAACCGGTCAGCTCATTGCTGATTTGGGTTTCGCCTTTGAAGCCGAAACGAACGTAAGACTGATCGCCATCAGAACCATCGTTATCAGAGAAGTAGTGCAAACCGTCAACTTTACCAAACAGATCTAACTTGTTGCCGTCTTTGTTATAGATTTCAGCTGCGTTTGCTGATCCTGCTGCAACCAGCAACGCAGGGATCATCAGGGAGAGAACGCGACGTTTCATTTTATTACCCTCTGTTATGTGCCTTTATTATTTGCCACTGCTAACTGAATGATTAAAAATTCAGCCGGCAGGCCATTGTTGTTTTATAACGGGCAATAATCCACCAGGAAAATGCTACTAAATTTCCAAAAGTGTTTCATACGTCGAAACAGTTATTTCATAATGTAAATAACGGGGAACTAATAACCAGCACGGATCGATAAAAAATGGCGCACAAATCGACAAACCGATTTGGAGAGCTATGTTATCAACAGGTTACATCAGAGCATTCCGAAGCACTGAATGATAAAACTTATACGTCATCTGGTAATAGAATAGATCCCGCTATCATCATTTATTCCATTATTACCTTCATTCTCCCCGAATGAGATGTACAACTTATTATTTCCCGCCGGACAAATTGTCCGGCATTTTTTTGCCTGCTATTTGCCGTTCCGTTATATCTTCGTAAACTTTCTTAATCGGGTTAAATTAACCACGGCCTGTTTCCGCACATATTGTTAAAATACGCACGCTTTGCGCCCCGATAGCCCAAATATCCGCCATGTTAATTTATCACCGTAATTAAGCAGGCGGATACGTTAGCTGGTGCGACTCTTCAGCGCTCGCGCATCGATTCTTTGACTTTATTCAGGGGCTTAATCAGATAATCCATGACCGATTTCTGACCGGTTTTAATCTCTACATTGGCCACCATACCGGGCACAATCGGGAATTTTCGCCCGGCACGGTTAGTCAGCTCGGCTTTCTGGGTACGAACATAAACACGATAGTAATATTGATCACGTTTTACCTCATCCTGCAAGGTATCTGGCGAGACCGTTTCAACTTCGCCGTGCAGATCGCCATAGATGGAGGAGTCATAGGCGGTCACTTTCACAGTGGCGGCCAGACCGGGCCGGATATAGGCGATATCGCGTGGATTGATGCGCGTCTCAATCAGCAGCTGATCCTCCAGCGGGACGATTTCCATCAGTTTACCGCCAGGCTCCAGTACGCCACCGACCGTGGTGACCTGAATATCTTTAACGATGCCGCGCACCGGTGAATAGAGCGTGGCACGCGTCAGCTGATCCTCTTTGCCTGCGGCAACCTGCAGTTGCGCATCCAGTTCGGCATTGTTTTTCACCTGCTCTTCATGGGCGCGCACCAGATAGTCATTGCGCGCCTCATCGATTTTGCCGCGCAGATCGCTGACCTGACGACGCAGACGAATCACCTCGACCTGCCCTGCCGCGCCTTTGGCAACCAGCGGTTCCGTCAGGCGCAGTTCATCCTGCACCAGTCGCAGCGACTGCTGCAGATTACTGATGGTTTCGGTGAGATTACGGCGTCGCGACTCATAAAGCTGCCGTTCGCGCGTCACCAGGTTCGGCTCCTTCAGCGTTTCGGCGCTGAATGTCAGCGGCGTGCCCGACAGTTCCGCCTCCAGCCGCTCGGACGAGGCGCGCAGCGTACGCACTTTGGCCTGCGCCTCGCCAAAGTTCGACTGGAAGCGCGTCGGATCGAGAGTCGCCAGCACCTGCCCTTTTTCGACAATGTCGCCCTCATGCACGTTAAGCTGTTTGACGATGCCGCCATCCAGGCTGTCAATCACCTGCGCGCGGCTGGAAGGGGTGACCTTACCGGTGCCGACCGTGACCTCATCCAGAATGGCAAAGTGCGCCCAGATGAGAAATATCGCCAGCGCGGCGGTGCAGAGCCAGATAATCGCCGATGTCCGGCGCTCATGACGGGCAAGATCTTTATCAATAATAACCAGACTCATGCGGTGTCTCCTTTACCTGGCGACGGTGCCGGCGCGGGTGTCGTCGCGCGGCGCAGGATCTCATCGCGCGGGCCATCGGCCACAATCCGGCCGTTATCCATCACGACAATACGATCGACCATCTTCAGCAGCGCCGGACGGTGCGTCACCAGCACCAGCGTCCGGCCGCTGATCCAGCCCTGTAGCTGACGGATCACATGCTCCTCCAGCTGTTCATCCATCGCTGCGGTGGGCTCGTCCAGCAATACCACCTGCGGCTGACGCAGGATCAACCGGCTCAGCATCACCATCTGACGCTGGCCGCCCGAAAGTCCGCGTCCGCCTTCATTGATAATGCGGTCCAGGCTGGCGGCATCCTGCTGGACCAGCGACAACGCGCCGCTGATGCGCAGCGCCTGCAGCATCTCCTGTTCACTGGCATGGGGATTGCCCAGCATCAGATTCTGCCGCAGCGTGCCAAAAAAGAGGCGGGAGTCGTGCGACAACCAGCCGAGCTGACGACGTAAATCGGTGGGATCGATACGCTCAATATCGACGCCATCGACAATCACTTTGCCCTGGGTAGCCAGCGCCTGACCGGCGAGGATCTTCAGCAGCGTCGATTTCCCTGCGCCAACTTTACCCAGAATGGCAATCTTCTCGCCGGGCTTAATCTGCAGCTGCTGAACGTTGAGCACATTCTTTTCATTCTCTTCGTCATAGCTGTAATGCACATTGCGCAGATCGTACTGGCCGGTGAGCGTCGGGCAGTGTGCCAGCGTGGTCGCTTCAGGCTGATCAAGCGGCTTTTTCAGCAACTCATCCAGCCCTTTCATCGCCATTTTTGCGTGCTGCCAGCGCGAGAAGACCATGGTCAGCTGCATCAGCGGGGCAATGGTGCGTGATGAGAGCAGGCTGCAGGCGACCAGCGTACCAGTGGTGATTTGCGAATCGAGCACCAGATAGACACCAAATACCAGCATGCCCGCATAGGTGAGCTGCTGCACAGTCGACGCCCAGCCGGTGAGACGCGCGCCCCACAACCGCTGCTGGTTACTGATTGAGGCGCTGACTTCGTGCGTCTGCTCCCACTGACGCTGAAAATAGGGTTCCGCCTGCAGCGCCTTGATATCCTCAATCCCTTCAATGGTCTCTACCAGCACCGCATTGCGCAGCGCGCCCTCGCGCAGCCCCTCTTTGGCCAGCCGCGCCATCGGGATTTGCACCAGCAGACCGGGAATGACGATCAGCGGGATCGCCGCCAGCGGGATCAGCACCAGCCAGCCGCCAACAAACGACATAATAAACAGGAACAGGATGACAAACGGCAGATCGGCCGCTGCGCCTACCGTAGTCGAGGTGAGCAGCTCACGCACCTGGTCGATCTCACGCAGCTGCGAAATAAATGAACCGGTCGATTTCGGACGCGCCTCATTACGTATGCTCATCGCCCGGGCAAACAGCATGGCAGAGACTTTCAGGTCGATGCGTTTGCCCATTAAGTCTGACACCTGGGTACGCATCAGCCGGATCAGATACTCAATGGCCGCAGCGATCAGCACGCCGACAAACAGTACCCACAGTGTGGACTGCGACTGGGCCGGAATAACCCGATCGTAGACCTGCATTGAAAAGAGAATACCGGCCAGCGCCAGCACATTACTGATCACCGAGGCCAGCGAAATTTCCGTGATACGGCGACCCATACCGCGAAAATTTTTCCAGAACCAGTGTGGCTCATAAGGCTGAACGAATTCGTCGATGCGCGCATCACGGCCACGCGCCGCTACGCCAATCACGCCGACATCGCCCTGGGCGCGTGCCAGCAGTTCTGATAAAGCGCTTTCACGCACCACATCGCCGCCTTCACTGAGCCAGTAGCGCGCGCTGTTGTCTGAATCGATGCTCTCCAGCACCGCCACGCTGGCATTCTCCAGCACCAGCACCACCGGGGTGATCTCCTGACGCCAGCGCAGTTTGTTCTGCGGCACCATGGTCAGATGCAGTCCCAGCAGGCCGGAGAGTCGTTCCAGCTGCTGTGACACCGGCAGATGTTCAAACCAGCGCATCTGCTGACGCAGGGTTTTGCCATCGGCAGGTTTACCGAATCGCGCGGCCACGCGCAGCATGGCGGCAATCCAGTTATCGGTATTCAGGGTTGATGTACTCATTATTAATGCCTTATCGCTATTGCAGCGAAGGAAGGAGATCGCCGCTGCTTTGCTGGCGATCGATACCCATGATATCGAGCAGATTGTCTACCGCGGCGGCATAACGCACGGTGGCGTCCCAGCCATCGTAAAGCGCGGTGATGCGTGAGCTGTCAGCCTGAAACACATCCTGTTCCACGCTAAGCAGATCGTTCAGGCTGCGCTTACTCAGGCGATATTCATCGGCATAGACATTACGGGTATGGTCGGCGCTGGCCAGCTGCACTTCCCCGGCAGCCTGCCGCTGCTGCGCGCCAATCATGTCGGCATAGGCGGTAGAGGCATTTTGATTGATGGCGAGCTTGGCCTGCTGAATAGCGGCCTGCGCCGCTTCACGATCGCCCTCGGCTGACTGGGTTTTCGCATTCACCAGGCCGCCCTGGTAAAGCGGCGCTTCCACCTGTAGCTGCACTTCATCATCCCAGTAAGATTGACGATCGTTTTCATAGCGGGTCCGGCCCGCCTGCACTTTAATCGTCGGCCAGTGACCGGACTCTGCCTGGCGCACTCGTTCACGGGCGGCTTCCTGTTTCGACTGCGCGCTGCGCACCGCCGCGCTGCTTTCATAGGCGATTTTGTCGAGGGTGATCTGCTGTTTCAGCAGCGCCTGTGGCAGTTCTGGCAGCGTGGCGGGAACCACGCCGGTCAGCACGGTCAGTTGCGCGGTGGCGGAACGGTGCTGGGCACGATATTGCTCCAGCGTAGCCTGCATCGCGGCGATGCGGGTTTCCGCCTGCAGCACATCGGACTGAGAATTGAGGCCGGCATCGGCGCGTAGCTTCGCGATATCCCGCACGCGCTTCAGCGAGGCGATATTGGTGTGCGCCGTTTCTGCCAGCGCCTGGTAACGTTTGACTTCGAGGTAGGCCTGCAGCGTATCTTCCGCCACGGTGGTCATCGAGTCGAACAGGCTGTAACGATAAGCATCTGACAGCGCGTGCTGCTCATCGATGGCGCTGCCGGTGCGGCCAAAGTCGTAGAGCAGCTGGCTGAGCGTGATGCCACCGGAGCCGTTATTGTTGAGGCTCCCGGCGGAGTCAGTCTGATGAGAGCGTCCCGCCGCGCCCTGCAGTGAGATCTGCGGATACCAGGCGCTGCGGGCAGCATCAAGATCCCCCTCACCGATGTGGATCTGTGCCGCCGCTTCCGAGATTTTCGGATTGCGGGCGAAGGCCCGAAGAATGGCGTCGCGCAGCGTTAAGCTGGCAATCTGCTCTTCGGTGGGCGCGGCGCGCCAGTTAAATTCGGCTTTAGGTAACGGTGCGGCAAAGGCCGCGTGCACTGCAACGCCGCTCAGGGCGCACAACAAAAAAGTTAATCGCGCTTTGTTCATTATCCATACCAACAGGGGTTCTTATCATCATGGTGTTTTTCCTGGTGAACAAAGCGAGCAAAAAGGGGGCGCCACTCAGCGTCTGACGCATTTATTGCATTATTTTATTTATGGTTCGCAAGCGAGACGCTAAACGACCTTTAACATTATTAGATCAGATCCCCCGCTTATTCCTGCTAAAAACAGATGAAATCGTTAATATTTCTCCTGAGAGGACAAAAAATAATCACCAAACGTATCCACGACAATCCAGACAGGCTTAACAGACCTGCCTGGAAGGCAGTGCGTTTACTAATGTGTTCGCATCAGATCAGGGGGTGTGCTGCAGGATGCTGCAGCAGGTGGTCGGCGAGCGTATAAGGAATATCAGAGAACAGATGACTTTCCTGCGGTGCGGCAGCAGCAGTGGATGCCTGTGCCACGTGCGCGGTCTCCGCCTGCTGGGTCAGGCTGACCGTCTCCAGCAGCTGGTCCACCGTCTGCCCCTCCAGCGGGTTGGCACTTTCGGTATGTGATACTACCTGCACCGTCTGGCTGGCACTGGCCAGATTACCGGCGCTGTCTTTGCCGCTGACGGTCATCTGGTACTCACCATCGTCCAGCGGTGCCAGCTGCCCGGCCAGAATGGTCAGCGCCCAGCCGCCATCGGCTTTTACACTGGCGCTGTAGTGCTGATCGCCCAGCGTTAATTCCACCTGGCTGCCCGGTTGCAGATGACTGGAGCTGCCCTGGATCAAATGCCAGCTGTTGACATCGGCAGCATCAATTTTGTTATCACCAAAAGCCGTGTCCAGGGTCAGCGTCGGCCGCTGATGCACGGCTACGGTAAATAGTTGATCATGGGTCTGGGTGTCGCTGTTGCCATATTCATCCCAGCGGTGAAAGGTGGCGGCGACCGGGCCATCCGGCAGTGCCAGTAGCTCGCTGGAGGTCAGTGTTACCATACCTTTGGCATCGGGCTGGTAGGTTTTACCGTTGATCTCCAGGGTGTTGGCGCCTTCAACGTAGAAGCTCAGATCATGCTGCGCCTCCTGATAGTTGAGCGTCATGTCACCGCCAATATCCATTTCGGTGTAGATCGGAATAAAACCGGTGTGGATATTCAGCTCATGCGTGACGTTGGTGTAGTTATTGGCCCCGTCGATCGACCAGGCGCGGATTTCCCCAACGTTGATAAAAGCGTGCACATCCGCTGCCGGGATCACCACCTGCCAGTGTCCATCTTCGGCTATCGTGGTGGCATAATCTTTCTGGTTGGCACCGTTGATCACCAGCCGATGGCCCGGCATGACGGTGGAGAGCGTGCCGCTCAGTAGCAGGTCCTGCTGGCTTTCTGCCAGGTTTATTACATCGTCCGCAGTGATCTTATCGAAGGTAATTTTTGGCAGGCTACTCAGATGGGTGATCAGCGTCAGATCGTGATATTCGGTGGCGCTGTTTCCATTGGGATCGGTCGCCGTGACTTTCAGGCTGTAGACCCCGTCTTTCAGCGCCTGCATATCGCTTTCATGGAATGTGCCATACCACTTACCGTCTTTTCCCATGCTGGCGGTGGTGGTTTGCGTTCCCAACGTCAGTTTCAGTACCGACCCCACCGGCAAGTGCGTTGCGCTGCCGCTGATCTCAACGCCATAAATGCTCTCAGCAATACTCACCGCGTTATCGCCACTAACCGTGTCCACGGTCAGCGTAGGTTTGATCGTGCGGTCGGTATAGAGACCAAAATCAACGGTGGTTGCCGTGCTTTGCCCTGCTTTATCGGTAATAGTCAGCGTGAGCGTGTGATTGCCATCCGCTACGCCTTTCAGCGCGTCGGCCGGCATAGACGCATTCCAGTAGCCCCACTGATTAACGGTGCTATGCCAGCTTTGATCGTTGAAGGTCAGCGTGACGGTGGAGCCCGCTTCTCCTTCCGCAAGGCCGCGCAGATGCACCGGCTTTTGCGCTTCCCAGCCAGCGATCACGCCATCAGTGGCGATGGGTTCATAGGGCTGCAGCCCGACGGGTGGCGAACTCTTCACCGTGGTCAGAGTGCTGTCATTGAGCGGGGTGCTATGCAGTGACTCGGTGGAGAGCGTCGTGATCGGCAGGCTCTGGTTCTGCGTGGCGAAAGGAAGGCTCAGACTTTGCGTGGTGACCGGCGCAATGGCGGGCACAGCGCTATCGGCAACGGCAAAATCGCTTACCGCCGTCTGGAAAATGGATTCAAGCCGGGTAGTACGAAGCGTATCGCGTGATGACATAGGTAACCTCAGTTCAGAACAGAAACGCAGACAAAAACCATCGGATAAACCGCTCGTTTAGTCTGACGACATGGTAGTGGGACAGCTGAAGCTGCCCGTTTCCGCTGGTCGAAACCGATTACCCGCAGGTAACAAGATTTATAAACAGGACGCTAATAAAAGCGACAAATAAAGTCAGAATGCTGATTTTACGGCGTGACGCCGTTTGTTGCGCCTACCCTAATCTTTCATTTTGCTAATGAATAGTGGCGATAATCTGGAAAATGCAATTATCACGTGACTAAAACAAAAAAAAACGGGTGCTTTCGCACCCGCTCTATTCATCATCTGAACGGACCTTTCGGTTGCTACACAACATGAACCTGCAGGTTCTGCTGCACCAGCACATCGCCCAGGGTGTTATCACTGGTCAGCGCTGAGTTGTGGTAGATCTCAAAGACTCTGCCCTCAACGGTACGCTCGCCGGTCACTTCCCAGATTCCGCCGTTGCTGTTAGCCAGTGTCACCTGGCTGCCATCTGCGCCTTTGATCAGCAAATCGTCACTCTGTTTATCTGTGATATTGAGTGCTTCATTGAGATCGAGCTTCACGGAGTTGGTTCCGGTTTTACCCAAATCGAGCACCTCAATGTGTTCGACCTTCAGGCCCAGCGCGGTGAGATCCAGATTAAGATGCTCACCATTCAGCACCAGGGTATCGGTGCCTGCGCCGCCATCAATATGGGTAAAGTTGAGGTCACTGACCGCCACGATATCCGCCCCGCTGCTGCCGGTCACTGTCGCCCCCTCAATGATGCTGCCATCGGCCAGCGTAATCACGACGCCGCCGATGGTGTAACCCGCCTCCTCTGCCGGTGCTGCTGCCACCGCGGCGTCATTTGCCGCCGCGTTTTCACTGCTGCTGACCGGCGTCACGGTATCCGCTTCGGTGATCAGCGTGGAAGCCACCGCCACATGGGCGCTGCTCCCGTCGCTGCTGGTGCTGCTGTTATGCTGCGTCTCCGCGCTGGCGGCAATGGAGCTGTCGTCCGCCACCGAGAACAGCGCAACCGATTCGTTTGCCGCCAGCGTTACCGGCAGCAGCGAACCCAGCAACAGAGTGTTAGTGGTGGAGTAGCTGTTACCG
>Ga0308165_1005216_pt1 | contig 12239 bp, 8 predicted proteins | sample PhyWR2_FD_201032 | JGI IMG/M metagenome (GOLD analysis project Ga0308165, IMG submission 201032) | Phyllosphere microbial communities from UC Gill Tract Community Farm, Albany, California, United States - DLSLW.R2 | ecosystem: Host-associated > Plants > Phyllosphere > Unclassified | place: USA... | reverse complement strand
TCCGTTGCCAGAACACGCGGTTCGACAGCGCATAGACCGCCATCACCAGCAATATCGTGAACAGCGCGGCATGGCGGCTCAGCAGGCGAGGCAAGGTGCGGGCGTGCAGAACGAGGGCAATCAGCAGCATTACCCACAGACCCAGGCCCAGGTAGTTGAAACCTTCGTACTGGCCGGTGGTGGCATCGACGAAGTGGTAGGCGGCCAGGGGTTGGTTGGCCAGGGCCTGCGGCACGCAGTCGATGAAGCGCCCGCCGCACAGCGGGGCGGTCAGGTTCATGGAATAAATGCCGTAGCCGACCGCGGCGGTGGAGCCGCCGCCGTAGCCGGTGCCCACTGCCGCGGCCACGATCAGCGCGGCCGACAAGACCAGGGTGACCAGGGCGGTGATCAGCCTGCGTGGCCACGGCATGCTGGCAGGGGCGCCCTGCGAAATGGCTTCATCCAGCAGCCAGGCCGTGAAAATGCCGAAGGCCATGGTCAGCAGGTAGGGGTGAACCAATAGCGCAGCGAGGTTCAGGACCAGAAAGGCGCCCAGCGTCGCGTGGCGAGACCAGCCGCCCGCGTCACCGACTCGCCCGCTGCGACCGCGCACATACAGCGCCAGTGCCGTCAGCACGATGGCGTGGGTCATCAGCGAGGTATGGCCAAGCCGGAACAGCAGCGCCGGCCAGGTCAGCGCAAAGATGGCGGCGACCACTGCACCCCAGGCATGGCGCACGCCAAAGCTGCGGATCAGGAAGACCGCCGCCAGCGCCTGGGTCACGAACGCGACCGCATGCCACAGGCCGATATAGTGAAAATGGGCCGGGAGCCAGGCCGCAAAGGGTTTGAACAGCAGCGCCGCAAGCGGAATGCTGTCGGTGAACGCAATGCTGACGCCTTCCGGCGCGCCCAGGCGGTAGGTGTGCAGCAGGGGCAGATGCCAGCTGTCCTGCACGTAGAACCACCAGCCCGAGACGTGTTGCGCGGCATCGCCAGTGTCGAACATCTGCCCGTGACCCGCCAGGAACGCGGCTGGGAACAGTCGCCAGACCATGGCAAACCCCGCCAGCAGGGCCAAGATGTAGGCGATGGCTGGCGAACAGTCGGCCAGCAGCGGCTGGACCAGGCGGGGAAGGCGAGGCGAGTGGGTGGATGAAGGCATGCTGTCGAAGGCTGCGGACGCCCGGGGGCGACCTGATCGGGGCTCGGGAAAGCGCAAGCCGGCCCGGAAGAAGTGGGCGTATGTTAATGGCAGAAGGGGCCGCAGATGCACGGCAGAAGCGGTGGCGGGTGGATTTGGCAAAGGCATTTGGCAGACGCATTTGGCAGACGCGTCAGCAGGCATCGCCGCAGAGGTCCGCCAGTGATTTGTGGCCAATATTGTGTTGCTGCGAACGAGTTCGTGCGGTCTTTAGCAGCCGCAGCCGCTCATGCGTGACCCGGCCGAGCGCAGATGTGGGCCTCTTGAATACCGCCTGATCGCCGCCATTTACAAGGGGTTGCGAGATATCGGCCGCGCTGGTTCGACCTGCTTGGCGAAGGTCTGCGGTCATCGCCCCCACCCAACGCGCCGTTCCAGTACCATTGACGGTTCAACAGAGAGTGGACTATGGCTGGTCTGGACAAGAATACGCCGCTGCCCACCGGCATCGTGGTGCACACCCAGTCGCGGGTGCTGGAAGTGTCGTTCGCCAATGGCCGCAACTTCCGGCTGCCGTTCGAGCTGCTGCGCGTGTACAGCCCCTCGGCCGAGGTCAAGGGCCATGGGCCGGGGCAGGAAACGCTGCAGGTCGGCAAGCGCGACGTGACGGTGACGGCGCTGGAACAGGTCGGCAACTATGCGGTGCAGCCGATCTTTTCCGATGGCCACAGCAGCGGGATCTACTCCTGGGATTACCTGTACCACCTGGGCGACCGTCAGGACGCCTTGTGGGCCGATTATCTGAAGGCGCTGGCTGATGCCGGCGCTTCGCGTGACGCGACGGTGTCCGGTGCGCCTGCCTTGCAGGCGACCGAAATCCAGCGCAAAGGCTGTCATTGATGAGCGAACTTCCTCCGCCGGCGCCTGAAAGCGCGGCTTCCTCGGCAGCCGGTGCCGCCGACCAGACCCATTTCGGCTTCCAGACGGTGGCTGAACGCGACAAGTCGCGCAAGGTTGCCGAGGTGTTCCACTCGGTCGCCAGCCGCTACGACGTGATGAACGACTTGATGTCGGTCGGGCTGCATCGCGCCTGGAAGGCCTTCACCGTGGGGCGTGCGAACATCCGCCCCGGCATGAAGGTGCTGGATATCGCCGGCGGCACGGGCGATCTGGCCAGGGCGTTTGCGCGAAAAGTGGGCCCGACTGGTGAAGTCTGGCTGACCGACATCAATGATTCGATGTTGCGCGTAGGGCGTGATCGCCTGACCGACGAGGGCATTCTGAACCCGGTGGCGGTGTGCGACGCCGAGAAGCTTCCCTTCCCGGATCGGTACTTCGATCGGGTGTCGGTGGCCTTCGGCCTGCGCAACATGACGCACAAGGATCGGGCGCTGGCCGAGATGAAGCGGGTGCTGAAACCGGGCGGCAAGTTGCTGGTGCTGGAGTTTTCCCAGGTCGCAAAGCCCCTGAAGCCCGCCTATGATTGGTATTCTTTCAAGATCCTGCCGTGGCTGGGTGCGAAAGTTGCGGGAGACGAGGCGAGTTATCGTTATCTGGCTGAATCGATACGCATGCATCCCGACCAGGACACCTTGGCCGGCATGCTGGAACAAGCGGGACTTTCCCGTGTCCAATATTTCAATATGAGCGCAGGCGTCGTGGCACTTCACGAAGGCGTGCGACTCTGACAAAACGGGCACTGCATACTGTGCAGTGCTCGCCAAGAAGCGCCTGGCATGTGCCGGGTGTGTGCAAGGCGGGCAGGTCAGGCCGCCGGTGACGTCTGCGGGGGCGAATCCGGATCACGGCATGAGATTGCTCGACAGGGTTACGTCAAATCAAAGGAGATACCCCTTTATGTCACGCGGATTCTTTTCTCGCGTCTTGCCGGCGGTGCTGATCGTGGTCAGCACGTTCGCAATGACCGCAGTGTCTTACGATGCTCAGGCCAAGCGCCTGGGCGGCGGCAGCAGCGCTGGCCGTCAATCCAGCAATGTGATGCAACGCCAGGCCACACCGCCCAGCGGCTCCACGGGCGCGGCAAGTTCCGCCGCCGCACCGGCAGCCGCCGGCGCGACCGCGGGTGCCGCAGCAGGCGCAGCACGTAGCGGCGCCTCGCGCTGGCTCGGTCCGATCGCCGGCATCGCCGCCGGTCTGGGTCTGGCCGCGCTGTTCTCGTCGATGGGCCTGGGTGGCGCATTGGCCGAGTTCATGAGCAGCTTCCTGCTGATCGGTCTGCTGGCCTTCGCCGCAATCTTCATCTTCCGCAAGCTGCGTGGCGCCAAGACCGCCAACGGCGCGCAACCCGCCTTCCAAGGTGCTGGTGCCGAGAAGACCGGTGGTTTCGACCCGATCGGTGACCGTCGCGCCGCGCAGGCCAATAACCTGCAGCGCGAGGCAGCTCCGGCTGCACCGGTCGCAGGCGCGAACTTCTCGCCGGCCAGCAACGGTTTGCCTGCGGGTACGTCGGAAGTGTCCGCTGGCGCCACCTGGGCGATCCCGGCTGGTTTCGACACGGCTGCGTTCCTGCAGCAGTCGAAGCGCCATTTCGTCGAGCTCCAGAAGATCTGGGACCGTGGCGATACCGCTGCGCTGCGTGACTATGTCACCGACGACATGCTGGCCGAACTGACCCAGCAGATGAGCCAGCGTACCGGCACCAACGTGACCGAAGTGGTCTTGTTGAATGCTGAGCTGATGGGCATCGAAACCCTGTCGGACGGTTACCTGGCCAGCGTGCGCTTCTCGGGCATGGTCCGCGAAGAAGTGGGCGCCGAAGCCACGCGTCTGGAAGAGGTCTGGAACCTGTACAAGCCGACCAATGGCGGCGGCTGGTTGCTGGCCGGTCTGCAGCAGCTGTAAGCACGAAGGCAACCGGGCTCCGGCCCGGTTGTCGGCAGTCGATGTCGGTTCCTGGAATCGGCATCGCACTGCAGATAGCCCTCCGTCCTTCGGGACGCGAGGGCTTTTTTACGGCTGCGTTCTGTCGCGGTGTGGGGCTCTTGCGTTGACTGCGGGGTCAGGAGCCGGTGTGGTTCATGTAGGCAAGCGATCGAAGGACGACACACCGCCATATCCATGGCCCGCGACTGACCACCATCCCACCCCAAGGCTCACCCCTGGATACACCTCTCAAGCACCGCCGGCCGGCATCGCCCGTTCACCTGGCGTTCCTGCATCCCCGCACTGGTATTCTTGAGTCCTTCCGGCGGCGCGGCCTCCTGGCGCGCTGCTGCAGTTCCTGAATTCCTGTTCCCGAATTCCTGTTCGAGCAGCCCTCATGCCTTTGCCGATACCGACCCCTGCCGCTGCGGCGACACGGGCGTTCAATGCCTTGCTGGACCGAGAACCCTGGGCTCGTGATCGTCTGCAAGCCCATGCCGGAAAGACCGCCAAGCTGGTGCTGGGCGGCGTGCGCCTCACCTTCAGCATCACCGCGGCAGGCCATGTGGCGCCCGCACTGGAAGACGTGGCGCCCGACGTGGTGCTCACCGTCGCCACCGACAAGCTCAGCAGCCTGATGTCCGACGATCCCGCGCGCCGCATGAGCGCCGTGCGCATCGATGGTGACGCGGCACTTGCCCACACCATCAGCGACCTGGCGCGCGATCTGCGCTGGGATGTCGAGGAAGACTTGGCGGGCGTGGTGGGCGACGTGGCCGCATTGCGTCTGGTGCAGGGCGCGCGTGCGGTCAATGCCGGCGTGCGCGATGGCGCGTGGCGCCTGGCCGAGAACCTGTCGGAATACGTGACCGAGGAAGCCGGTCTGGTGGCGTCCGCCCCGGCGCTGGCCGCCTGGGGGGCCGAGGTGCGCCGCCTGCGCGATGCGACCGAGCGTGCGGACAAGCGCCTGGAGGCCTTGCGCCGCCGTGTCGACGCGCTTGCGCCCGGGAAGGAGTAATCGCATGCTGACGCTGCTTCGCCTGATCCGAATCCTGTCCGTGGTGTTCCGCTACGGCCTGGACGACCTGGTGTTGTCCGGGGTTCGGACGCGTGGTTTCCCGCGCCTGATCAAACTGATGCGCTTCGGCCGTCGCTACACCTCGCCACGCGGCGTGCGCCTGCGTCTGGCGCTGGAATCGCTGGGCCCGATCTTCGTGAAGTTCGGCCAGGTCTTGTCGACCCGCCGCGATCTGATGCCCGAGGACATCGCCAACGAACTGGCCTTGCTGCAGGACCGGGTGCCGCCGTTCCCGTCGGAACTGGCGGTGGCGATGATTCAGAAGGAACTGGGTCAGCATCCCGACACCTTGTTTGCGAAGTTCGACCACACGCCAGTGGCGTCTGCGTCGATTGCGCAGGTGCACTTTGCCGTGCTGCACGATGGCCGCGAAGTGGCGGTGAAGGTTTTGCGCCCGGGCATGCTGTCGGTGATCGACGAAGACTTGCGCCTGCTGGGCATCGTCGCCCGCTTGATCGAGCGCATGTCGCCCGATGGCAAGCGGCTCAAGCCGCGTGAGGTGGTGGCGGAGTTCAACGTCTACCTGCACGACGAACTGGACTTGCTGCGCGAAGCGGCCAATTGCAGCCAGCTGCGCCGCAACTTCGCGCCCGGCACGCCGCGTGGCGACATGCTGCGTGTGCCGGAAGTGATGTGGGACTACACCACTGCCGCCGTCTTCACGATGGAGCGCATGTACGGGGTGCCGGTCGGCCAGATCGAGCGCCTGCGCGCTGCCGGCGTGGATATTCCGAAGCTGGCGCGTGACGGTGTGGAGATCTTCTTCACGCAGGTGTTCTCGGACGGCTTCTTCCACGCCGACATGCACCCGGGCAACATTCTGGTGTCGGAAGACCCGGCCACGCTTGGCCGTTACGTGGCGCTGGACTTCGGCATCGTGGGCTCGCTGTCGGAGTTCGACAAGAACTACCTGGCGCAGAATTTCCTGGCCTTCTTCCAGCGTGATTATCGCCGGGTGGCTCAGCTGCACATCGAGTCGGGCTGGGTGCCGGCCGATACGCGCGAGGAAGCGCTGGAAGGCGCGATCCGCGCCTGCTGCGAACCCTACTTCGACAAGCCGCTGGTGGAAATCTCGCTGGGCCAGGTGTTGCTGCGCCTGTTCCAGACCTCGCGCCGTTTCAACGTGGAAATCCAGCCGCAACTGGTCTTGCTGCAGAAGACCTTGCTGAACGTCGAGGGTCTGGGACGGCAACTCGATCCCAACCTGGATTTGTGGAAGACCGCGCGCCCCTATCTGGAGCGCTGGATGCATGAGCGCGTCGGCTTCGTCGGTCTGAAGCGGCGCCTGAAGCAAGAAGCGCCCCAGTGGGCGCAACTGCTGCCGGAACTGCCTCGGCTGGTGCACAGCAAGCTGTCGCAGCCCGATTACGGCCCGGCGCTGGTAGTGGAACTGGCGCGCCTGCGCCAGGCCCAGGAGCAGGGCAACCGCTGGACGGCGGTGCTGATCGGCGTGTTGGCGATGGCGTTGGCCGTCGCACTCTGGGCCTTGATGGGCGGTTGATGGAGCCCTTGCTCAACCCCTGACCGCTGCTCGGTCGGGGGGGCGAGCAAATAGCGGTCAAGCAAGGATCAACGACAGACCAACGACAGACCAACGACGGATCAAGCCAGTTGGAAACGCGACACGGCGCCGCGCAGGTCGTTGGCCAGGCTGTCCAGCGAGGTGACGTTGGCGTTGGCCGCACGTGTGGCGGCCACGGACGCTTCGACCATACCGGCGATACGTTCCACATTGGCGGCGATGCTGGCGCTGGCCGAGCTTTGTTCCGACGTGGCATTGGCCACGTCATGAATGTGGCCCAGGACCGCTGCCGACGCCGCGCTGATCTTCTTCAGCGACCCTGCGGCTTCTTCCGCCTTGGACACGCTCCGGCTGACTTGCGGCGTAATCGCCTCCATGCTGGTCACCACCGATCCGGTATCGCGTTGGATGTGGTCGAGCATGTCGTTGATCTCCGCAGTGGCACGGGCGGTGCGTTCGGCAAGATTGCGGACTTCATCGGCAACCACGGCAAACCCGCGTCCCTGGTCACCTGCACGTGCGGCCTCGATCGAGGCATTGAGCGCCAGCAGGTTGGTCTGGCCGGCGATACCCTTGATCACATTGGCGATGCTGCTGATGTCGCGGGTACGCTTTGCCAGTTCCGCAATCAGCCCCGACGACGTGGCGATCTGGGACGAGACGCCCTGGATTTCCCGGGACACGTCGGTGATCAGGTGTTCGCCCTCGTTGGCGGCTGCGGCAGAGGCGGTCGCACTGTCGCGCGTCTCGCGTGCATTGCTGGAGATCTGGTCGACGCTGACCGACATTTCTTCGATCGCCGCTGCGGTGGACGAGGTCGCATCCGACGACTGTACCGAGGCATCACTGATATGCGCGATCTGGCCGGCAAGCTGACGACTTGCGTCGGCAATCGAGGTGGCGCCGTGCTGGATCGTGTGGATCATGTCGCGCAGGCTGCCCTGCATCTGTGCCATTACCCCCAACAAGCTGTCCGGGCTACCGCGCACGGTCGGCGTTCGGCGCAGGTCGCCGTTGGCAATCTCACGGGCAACCTCCACGGCATACGCCGGTTCGCCGCCCAGTTGCCGGATGATGCTGCGTGCCATTGCAAAAGCGATCCCTGCAACCAGCAGCACGGCGATCACGCCGGTGATGCCAAACAGTGCCGCGTGGTCCCAGAAGGACGCCGTCACGTCGTCGACGTTCAAGCCCATGCCGACTACCCAGTTCCACTCGGGAATCTGCTGAAGGCCGATGATGCGGGGGTCTTGTTTGCCGGTCACGACATTGCGCGTCACGGTCCGGGTGAGGGTGAATTTGCCACCGCTGAGCTTGAGCGCGTCTATGTAGATCTGTGCGTTGGTGCGTCCGTCAGGCTGTGCATTGCCCACATCAACCTTGCCCTGGCGGTTCGGGTCACCATGCGCCCACAGCATGTTGTCGTCGATGCCGCGCACGAAAATGAAATCGGCGCCATTGCGCAGGCCGCGTACGGCATTGACGGCGCGGGCCTGTGCATCGGCACGGCTCAGCTCCCCTTTCTTTTCGCGTTCGCGGAAGGATTCGATCTGGTTTGACGCCAGCACGACCGCCAGTTGGATGGCATTTTGCCTTTCATCGAGCATCGCTGCGCGTAGCGAAAACAGTGCGGCGGCAACCAGCGCCGCCAAGCCAAGTGCTGCAGCCAGGACCATGATGGTCAGCCGGGTGGAAATTTTCATGGGATGGATCGTCAGTGTGGGGAGGTCAGACCCACAGTTACGGCGGGCTCGGGTCAACGGATGCAGTCGGCTCGGTTGCCCTGGTGCCATCTGAACGCGTGGTATGCGGCGCTAGTGGTGGAACCTGGGTCGTCGTGGATGATTCATCGCCAGTGACGTGACGCGCCAATGGCGCGGTCGCCACGTCCAATGACCCGGCAGAAATGAAACGTCCGCCACATGGCGGACGTCTGGATGGGGCGGGCACTGCGCGCGTGCACCCGCATGCAGCACACCGTTTTGTTGCCCGGAGGAATTACCGGCGTGGTTTCATCAGGGCAGCTTGAAGCGCGACACGGCGTTGTGCAGCTCGCTGGCCAGCGTGTCCAGTGCCACCACGTTGTCATTGGCGGCGCGGGTGGCGGCCACCGAGGCTTCCACCATGCCGGCGATGCGTTCCACGTTCGCTGCAATGTTGGCGCTGGCCAGGCTTTGCTCGGAGGTTGCGTTGGCCACGTCATGAATGTGGGCCAGCGCCTCGGCAGACGCGGCGTTGATCCGCTTCAGCGCATCGGCGGCAGCGCCGGCCTTGTTCACGCTGCGACCCACCTGCGGCGTGACGGCATCCATGCTTTGCACCACCGATCCGGTGTCTTGCTGGATGCGACCCAGCATCTCGTTGATCTCGGCCGTGGCGCTGGCCGTGCGTTCGGCCAGGTTGCGCACTTCATCGGCCACCACGGCAAAGCCGCGACCATGTTCGCCCGCGCGGGCAGCTTCGATCGAGGCATTCAGCGCCAGCAGGTTGGTCTGGCCCGCGATGTCCTTGATGACGTTGGCAATGCTGCCGATCTCGTGCGTGCGCTTGGCCAGTTGTGCGATCAGTGTCGACGAGCTGGCGATCTGGGTGGCCACGCCTTCGATTTCCTGCGACACATCATGGATCAGATGCTCGCCTTCGGTCGCCGCCGAGGCCGATGACATGGCGCTCTCGCGGGTTTCGCGGGCATTGGTCGAAATCTGGTCGACGCTGACCGTCATCTGTTCGATGGCGGCGGCGGTGGACGCCGTGGCCTCTGACGATTGCACCGACGCATCGTTGATCTGCGCCATCTGTGCGCTCAGCTGGCCGCTGGCGGCCGTCAGCGAGGTCGATCCCTGTTGAATGGTGGCGATCATCTGACGCAGGTTGGCCTGCATCTGTGCCATCACGCCAAGCAGGCTGTCCGGCCGCACGCCCGGACGCGGCACGCGGCGCAGGTCGCCAGCGGCAATGTCACGCACCACCATCACGGCAAAGGCAGGCTCGCCACCCAGCTGGCGGCTGATGCTGCGCGCCATGGAGAACGCAATGCCGCCGACGGCCAGCAAGGCAATCAGGCCGGCCAGCGCGAATCCGGTGGCGTAACGCCAGAACTCGGCATCGACATCCGTGGTGGTCAGGCCAGTGCCCAACAGCCAATCCCACTCGGGCACCTGCTGGATGCCCACCAACTGCGGTATCGCCTCGCCGGTGGCGCTGTTGGTGCTCATCACGTGGGCGTAGGTGAACTTGCCGCCGTTGGCCTTCACGGCGTCGATGAAGATCTGGCCGGTGGTGCGGCCGTCGGGCTGCTTGCTGCCCGGGTCGAACGTACCTTCGCGTTTCGGGTCGAGGTGGACCAGGACCATGTTGTCCGACATTTGGCGGACGAACATGAAGTTGCGTCCTTCGCGCAGGGCGCGAACGGCATCTCTTGCACGGCGCTGCGCGGTCGCGCGGTCGAGTTCACCCGCTTTTTCACGCATGCGGTACGCGTCGATCAGGTTGCCCGCCATCTTCACGCTTTTTTCGACCGAGTCCTGACGCTCATCGAGCATCGCGCTTCGCAGCGAAAACAGGGCCACTGCGGCGAAGGCCACCAGGCCGAGCGCGGCGGCCAACACCATGATGGCCAAGCGCGTAGAGATTTTCATTGAGGAACCGCTTTGTTGATACGGCAGTGCGCCGTATCAAAGCGCATCAGCCAAGGAATACTGCATGCGCAGTAAGGGAAAACCCGAGAGTTACCCCCTTAACGACCGCAATTCCTAAGACTGAATCTGTAGTACTACGTAGTGGTAGCTTTTTTGACGAATAAATAAGCTGCCGGGACGGCGCACCGGCATTGCACCGGTGCGCCGATCAAACCGGCGCCAAGACCTCATCAAGCCAGCATCAAGCCAGCTTGAAGCGCGACACCGAGTCGCGCAGTCCGTTGGCCAGGTTTTCCAGCGCCGTGACGTTGTCGCTGGCGGCCCGCGTGGCGGTGACCGAGGCGTCGACCATGCTGGCGATGCGCTCCACATTGGCGGCGATGCTGGCGCCCGCCGAACTTTGTTCGGAGGTGGCGTGGGCAACATCGTGGATGTGGCCCAGCACCGCGTTCGACGCCGCATTGATGCGCTTCATCGATGCAGCCGCTTCGCCGGCCTTGGACACGCTGCGGCTGACCTGCGGCGTGATCGACGCCATGCTGTTCACCACCGAGCCGGTGTCCCCCTGGATGCGATCCAGCATCTCGTTGATCTCGGAGGTGGCGCGCGCCGTGCGTTCGGCCAGATTGCGCACTTCATCGGCCACCACGGCAAAGCCACGACCATGTTCGCCGGCACGGGCAGCCTCGATCGAGGCGTTCAGCGCCAGCAAGTTGGTCTGGCCGGCGATTTCCTTGATGACGTTGGCAATGCTGCCGATTTCACGTGTGCGATTGGCCAGTTCGCCGATCAGTGCCGAGGAGGCGCCGATCTGGCGCGACACGCCTTCGATTTCCTGGGACACGTCGTTGATCAGCAGTTCGCCTTCCTGGGCGACCGTGGCCGATTCCGTCGCGCTGTCACGGGTTTCGCGGGCATTGGCGGAAATCTGGTCGATGCTGACCGACATCTGCTCGATGGCGGCGGCGGTCGACGAGGTGGCATCCGAGGACTGCACCGAGGCGTCGCTGATCTGGCCGATCTGGGCAATCAGCTGGGTGCTGGCCTGCGCCAGCGACTGGGCGCTGTGCTGAATGGTCTCGATCATCTGGCGCAGGCTGAGTTGCATCTGCGCCATCACGCCCAGCAGGCTGTCGGGCCGGCCCTTCAATTGCGGGACGTGACGCAAGTCGCCGTTGGCGATCTCGCGGGCGACCTGCACGGCGTAGGCCGGTTCGCCGCCAAGCTGGCGGGTGATGCTGCGCGCCATGGCGAAGGCGATCCCGGCAACCAGCAGCACGGCAACCAGGCCGGCGGCGCCGAAGATTGCCGCATAGGTCCAGAACGCCGTTTCGATGTCATCGACGTACAGGCCGAATCCGACCACCCATTCCCACTCGGGGATGCGGCGCAAACCATTGATTTTGTCTTCCATTTCGCCGGTCAGCGGGTGCTTGACGAGGACCTTGACCATGGCGGACTCACCGCCGGCGGCCTTCAGCGCGTCCACATACACCTGGCCGGTGGTGCGCCCGTCGGGCTGCTTGCTGCCGGGATCGATGGTGCCTTCTCGCTTGGGGTCGCGATGGACCATCAGCATGTTGTCGGCGATGTTGCGCACGAAGACGAAGTTGTCGCCGTCGCGCAGGCCGCGCACGGCTTCGCGGGCGCGCTTCTGCGCATCGTCCCGGCTCAGTTGGCCGGACTTTTCCAGCGCACGGAAGCTGTCGATCTGCTGGGCGGCGAGTTTCACCAGCAGGCTGATGGACGCCTGGCGTTCGTTCATCATGGCCTGGCGCAGCGAGACCAGGGCAACGGTGGCGAATGCGGCAAGCCCGAGCGTGGCGACCAGGACCATGATGGTCAGGCGGACAGAGATTTTCATGACGATGTCTTGTTGGATGAAGCAGTCGACTGGGGGACCCGGCAGGGCGGTGCGGGCTGGTGATCCCGAGCGTGGTTTGCCGCCGCACGACAGCGTGACCGGGTACCGGGATTAACGGCATTCCTGAG
>Ga0308165_1005215_pt1 | contig 12240 bp, 5 predicted proteins | sample PhyWR2_FD_201032 | JGI IMG/M metagenome (GOLD analysis project Ga0308165, IMG submission 201032) | Phyllosphere microbial communities from UC Gill Tract Community Farm, Albany, California, United States - DLSLW.R2 | ecosystem: Host-associated > Plants > Phyllosphere > Unclassified | place: USA... | reverse complement strand
AGGCGACGGCGTCGACCGTGGACCCGCTGACGAGGTCGGGGTAGCCCGGGCCGGAGACGGTGACCGCGACGCGGGCACGGACGTCGGCGCTGGACCGGCCGACCTCGAGCGTCCAGGTCCCCGGCTCGGTGTGCCAGCGCTCGGAGCGCGCGTCCCAGGTGGCGAGCGCGACGGGGTCGACGGTGACGTCGGCACGCCGCACCTCGCCGGCCGCGAGGGTCACCTGACGGTGCCCGCCGAGGCGGCGCCGGGAACCCGCCGGGTGCCCGGGCGGCAGCGCCACGTAGACCTGGACGGTCTCGTGGAGCGTGCGGGTGCCGGTGTTCTCGACCAGGACCGACACCTCGAAGGCCGGCACCTGGCCGACAGGCCGGGTGGGGCCCGCGTCGTCGGCGGGCTCGTCGTCGACCTGGACCGGCAACGCCTGGACCGGGCCCGTGACTGCGCCGTACCCGGCCGTCGAGTAGCCGAGCCCGTGACCGAAGGCGTAGAGCGGCTGGGCGTCGGAGTACCAGTACGTGCTGCGGGCGCCGACCACGTCGTAGTCGAGGATGTCGCCCGCGTCCTCCGTGCGCGCGACCCACGTCTGGGCGAGGCGACCGCGCGGCTCGACGTCGCCGACCAGCACGTCGGTGAGCCCGGGGCCGAGCTCCTGGCCGGCGTGCGACGACCACACGACGGCGGCAGCCTCGTCGGCGACCTCCCCGAGCGCGTAGGGGTAGCTCGACACGACCGCCAGGACGGCACGGTCGGTGACCTCGCGCGCCGCCCGCCAGATCGCGTGCGCGGCACGCGGGAGCTCGAGGTCGGGGCGGTCCTCGGTCTCGCGCCCGTGGACGTGCGGGTCGTTGCCGACGGCGACCACGACCACGTCGGCGACAGCAGCGGCCTCTGCGACGGCGACCTCGCCGGACCGGACGGTCCGCAGGTCGAAGCGCTCGGCGTCCGCCACGGTGCTCGCGTCGGCCACGAGGGTGCGCGCCTCGTGCTGGACGCGGAGCCACCGACCGGAGCCGACGTGCTGGACCGACCACGCCCCGTCGGGGTGACGGTGCAGCCGGAAGGTCTCCTGCGCGACCCACCCGCCGACGCGGCTCGCGTCCGCACGGACGATCCACCGCCCACCGCTCAGCAGGGCGCCCGTCGCGGCGCTGCGCAGCGTGACGACGCCGTGCCCCCAGTCGGTCACGTCGAGCTGCTCCGTCGGGCCGCAGCGGTCGGCGGTCGCGGTGACGGTCCCGTCTGGCTCGCTGACCGACAGGTAGGTCCCGGTGCTGCGGGCCCGGAGCCCGACACGGTCGGCACCGTCGACGACGGTCACCTCGGTCTCGGCCAGGCGCGCACCCAGCGCGGTGGCGATGTCTGACAGGTACGGGGGAGTGCCCGAGTACCAGTCGTGGAGCACCCGGTCGGCGAGCGGACCGACGACGGCCAGGCGCGCCGGGGCGGCGCGGTCTGGCCCGAGGAGGGGGAGGATCCCGTCGTTGGCGAGGACCACGACGCCGGCTGCGGTCGCCTCGCGGGCCAGGGCACGGTGCTCGGGGAGGTCGATCGCGTCGGCGGTGATGCTGGCGTAGGGGTCGAGGCCCGGGTCGAGCTCACCGGTGCGGAGCCGGAGCTCGAGCAGCCGGACCACGGCGCGGTCGACGTCCTCCTCGGTGAGCAGGCCGGCCTCGAGCGCGGCGGTCACGTGCCTCACCGTGGGCGCGGAGTCCGTGTCGTGGTCGGTGAAGGAGTCGACGCCGGCGAGCAGAGCCGCTGCGTGCGAGTCCGTCTCGGAGGTGAAGTAGCGCTCGGCCTCGACGAGGTTGGTCGGGGCAGCCGCGTCCGAGACGACGAGGAGCGAGAGTTCCGTCCACGAGCGCAGCTCGTCGAGCAGCTCGCGCGCCACGTGGTTGGGCCGCCCGTTCACGAGGTTGTACGACGGCATGACGGCGCCCACGACGCCGGCCTCGACCGGTCCGCGGTAGGCGGGGAGCTCGTACTCGTTCAGCACCCGCGGGCGCAGCGCGGAGCTCGTCACGGCACGGTCGACCTCGTTGTTGTAGGCGAGGAAGTGCTTGAGGGTGGGCACCGTCTTCCAGAAGGCGTGGTGGCCGCCGCGGAGCCCCTGGCAGTAGGCGGTCGCGATCTGGGCGGTCAGCGCCGGGTCCTCGGAGTAGCCCTCCTCGTTGCGTCCCCAGAGAGCGTTGCGCAGCGGGTTCACCACGGGCGCCCAGACGTTGAGGCTCACGGTCGGGTCGGCGGCGTGCTTGGCGCGGACCTCGGTCGCGACGGCGTCGCCGACACGGCGCACGAGGTCGGTGTCCCAGCTGGCGGCGAGGCCGACCGGCTGCGGGAAGACCGTCGCGGTGCCGAGCCACGAGACGCCGTGCAGCGCCTCGGTGCCGGTGCGGAACGGCGCCAGGCCGAGCCGGGCGACCCCGGGCGACACCTGGTGGAGCGAGGCGATCTTCTCCTCGGTGGTCATCTGCTCGACGAGCGCACGGGCGCGTCGTGAGAAGGCGTGGTCCGACGGCTCGAGGGTGGCCGTCGGTGTGGTCGGCTGGACGTCGTCGTCTGCCAGAGGTCGCACGGTGGTGGTCCTTCGTTCGGGTGGGGACAGGCTAGCCCTCGAAACGGTTCGATGGCTAGGAGGTGCGCAGACGCGGTCGTCCGCGCCCAGGAGACCGCGACCGGACGTCGCCTGCGGGGCCAGATCCCGAGCCTCTGGAAGGTTTCTGGGTGGGGACCACGAACCCTTGTCGGATCCGGGCATGTGTCGTAGAGTCCCACTCGTCGAACCGCTTCGACGCCTGCTGGCCCGGGTCGGGCCCGCTCCCCGCACCACCTCGAGAGCACCGCGCCAGGCGCAGCGCCCGAGACACGCACCACCTGAGACGCACAGCGACGTGCCGCGAACCACACACCGGAGTGAAGGACGCCCTCATGAACACCAGAACCCCCCGTACCCTCATGGACATCGACGTCAACCGTCGGTCCTTCCTCGGGATGCTCGCCGCGGGTGCCGCCGTCGTCGGCGTCCCGTCGCTGCTGTCCGGCTGCGGAGGCTCCGGGCAGGCCCCGACCACCGGCTTCGTCGCCGCCGGCGCCGACGTCATCCCCACCTACGTGCCGGTCGACTACGTCACGCCGGACTTCCCGAGCGTCAACGGCTCGACCCCCGGCTTCTCGGTCCTGCCGACGGAGCTGGTCCAGTCGGTCCCGACGCCCCCGGGCAAGGGCACGGCCTTCACCGCCATGACCCCGCTGTGGGGCACCATCCCGCCGAAGTCCGGCAACCAGTACTACGCCGCGGTCAACGACCTGCTCGGCTCGACGATCGACTTCCAGATCACCGACGGCAACACCTACGGCGACAAGCTCGCGACGGTGCTGGCCTCCTCGCGCGACGTCCCGGACTGGGTCTGCGTGCCGACCTGGAACCTGCCGCCGCGCTTCGGCAGCGAGATCGTCGGCAACGTGTTCCAGGACCTCAGCCCGTACCTCGGGGGCGACAAGGTCAAGGAGTACCCGAACCTGGCCAACATCCCGACCGACGCCTGGAAGTTCTGCGTGTTCAACGGCAAGCTCTACGGCCTGCCGTTCCCGGGCGAGATCCTCACCGACGCGATCTTCTACCGCAAGGACGTCCTCGACGGCCTGGGCATCACGCCCGACGTGCGCTCCGGCCAGGACCTCATCGACCTGGCGGTCGAGCTCACCGACTCGAACGCCGGGCGCTGGGGTACCGAGGACCTCTGGAACACCGCCGCGATCATCCACGCGGTCCCGCCCAAGTGGAAGCTCGACGACGCCGGCAAGCTGGTGCACCGGGTCGAGAGCGAGGAGTACCGCGCGGCTCTCGAGTGGAACGCCGCGGTCTTCGCCGCGGGCGTGGTCCACCCCGACGCCGTCGCCGACCAGAGCGGTGACGCCAAGCAGCGCTTCCAGTCCGGCAAGACCGTGATCGCCAACGACGGCCTCGGCTCGTGGCACGAGGCGCTGCGCGACAACCTCGCGAGCAACCCCGACTTCTGGCAGGAGCCGTTCCTGCCCTTCGCCGCCGACGGCGGGACGCCTGTCCTGTTCAAGGGCAACCCGGCCAACATCTTCTCGTTCCTCAAGAAGTCCGACGACGAGGCGCGCATCAAGGAGCTGCTCTCGCTCGCCGACGTCCTCGCGGCGCCCTTCGGCACGACCGAGTTCGACGTGGTCGCCAACGGCGTCGAGGGTGTGCACTTCACACGGGACGAGCAGGGGATGCCGGTCCCGACGGACCTCGCCGCGACCGAGCTGCAGCCGACGTACATGTTCCTCGTCGACGGGCCGATCGCGAACACCCGCGTCCAGTACCCCGGGTACGTCGAGGCGTCGTCGACCTGGCAGACCGCCGCGTCCGAGTACATCACCGACCCGGTGTTCTACGGTCAGCAGATCTCCGAGCCCCAGCAGTACGCCTCGATCGGGCAGCCCTTCGTCGACCTCGAGAAGGACATCTCGCGCGGGCGCAAGTCCATCTCCGACCTCGACTCTGCCGTGGAGACGTGGAGGTCCTCGGGCGGCGACGAGCTGCGCGCCTTCTACCAGGACATCCTGGACCAGCAGTGACGGCGCCCGACGTGAAGGACGGGGCACGGAGCGGGGCGGCCGAACCTGCCCCGCCCGCGCGCCCCCCGGTCGTCCAGCGCAAGATCGGCTGGCGCACCCGGCTGCGGCGGGACCGCTCGCTGCTCATCATGACGCTGCCGGCCGTCGGCCTGCTGGTCGTGTTCGCGTACGTGCCGATGCTCGGCAACGTCATCGCCTGGCAGAACTACTCGCCCTACTCCGGGTTCCTCAACAGCACCTGGGCGGGCTGGTCCAACTTCGAGCGCGTGTTCAGCAACCCGCTGTTCCTCAACGCGGTCGGCAACACCCTGACGATCACGGCCTTCCAGCTGGTGTTCTTCTTCCCGGTGCCGATCGTCCTGGCCCTGCTGCTGAACTCCGTCATCACGCCGCGGATCCGCACGACGATCCAGTCGATCGTCTACCTGCCGCACTTCTTCTCGTGGGTGCTCGTGGTGACGCTGTTCCAGCAGATCTTCGGCGGTGCCGGTCTCATCAACCAGACCCTCCGGGCGCACGGTCACCAGGGCTTCGACCTCATGACCAACCCCGACACGTTCCTCGTCCTCATCACGATGCAGTCCGTGTGGAAGGACGCCGGCTGGGGGATCATCATCTTCCTCGCGGCGCTGAGCACGGTCTCGCCCGAGCTCTACGAGGCCTCGGCCGTCGACGGTGCGAGCCGGTGGCGACGGATGTGGCACATCACGCTGCCGGCCCTCAAGCCGGTCATCATCCTGCTGCTCATCCTGCGCCTGGGCGACGCGCTCACCGTCGGGTTCGAGCAGCTCATCCTGCAGCGCGGCGCGGTCGGTGCGGAGGTGTCCGAGGTCATCGACACCTTCGTCTACTACCAGGGCGTCGTGTACGGCGACTGGAGCTTCGCGGCCGCGGCAGGTCTGGTCAAGGGTGTGGTCAGCCTCCTGCTCGTCCTCGGGGCGAACAAGCTGGCGCACGTCTTCGGAGAATCGGGAGTGTACAAGCGAGCATGAGCGGACAATCACCTGAGCTCTCGGCCTCCGTGGCCGTCCTCCCGGCCGACGTCCGTGACGAGCAGCGCGGGTCAGGCCCGCCGCCGCCCCGTCGCCGGCGCCGGTTCCACTCGCAGCACCGTCCCGTCTGGGAGGAGCCGCCGACGCCCGTCGGGGCGAGCCTGAAGTTCCTCACGCTCGTCGTCATGGTGCTGGTCGTCGTCTTCCCCCTCTACACCGTGGTGCTCACCAGCCTGTCGACGCAGGCCGAGACGCTGCGCGCCGGCGGTCTCGTGGTGATCCCCGGTGAGCTGACGATCAACGCCTACAAGCAGATCCTCAGCGGTGGCATCGTCACCCGGGCGACGCTCGTCAGCATCGGGATCACCGCGGTCGGCACGGTCATCTCGACCGTGGTCTCGATCCTCGCGGCCTACGGGCTCTCGAGGTCGAACTCCTTCGGCCACCGGCCGATCCTCTTCGTCTTCCTCATCACCATGTTCTTCGGCGCAGGCCTCATCCCGACCTACCTGCTGGTGAGCGAGCTGGGCCTCATCGACTCGTACTGGGCGCTCATCCTGCCCGGGGCGGTCTCGGCGTTCAACGTGCTCATCCTGAGGAACTTCTTCATGGGGATCGAGCCCGCCATCCTCGACGCCGCGCGGATCGACGGTGCGGGCGACTGGCGCATCCTCGGGTCGCTCGTCCTGCCGATGTCGAAGGCGGCGACCGCGGTCGTCGCGCTGTTCTACGGCGTCGGGTACTGGAACGCGTTCTTCAACGCGATCCTCTACATCAACGACAACGAGAAGTGGCCGCTCCAGCTGGTGCTGCGCTCCTACGTCCTGCAGGGGGTGACGCTGCCCGGCAGCGGCACCGGCCAGGTGGACGTGGCCTCGGGGGCCGTGACGGGCCTGCCGATCCAGATGGCCGTGATGGTCCTCGCGATCGTGCCGATCCTCATGGTCTACCCCTTCGTGCAGCGCCACTTCACCAAGGGCGTGATCTTCGGGGCGATCAAGGGCTGACGCCCGGCTCGGGCACGGCCGACCGGTCGTGCACGCTCCCGCGGTCGACCACCCGCGGGGTGAGCAACCGGGTCTCGGCGGGGTGGTCCTGGTCCAGGCGGGCCATGACCATCTCGACGGCCACCGCACCGATGGTGTGCGCCGGGAGGTCGATCGAGCTGAGCGGGACAGGCTGCGACTCGGCCACCTCGGGCGGGCACACCGCGAGGACGGAGACGTCCTCCGGTGTGCGCAGCCCGCGGTCGTGGAGCGCGGAGACGACGAACGGGAGGGCGACCTCGTTGTGGACCACGACGGCGGTGACACCAGGGACGGCGGCCAGCAGGCTGTCGACGGCGGCGCGTGCGCCGCTCGGGGAGGACTCGCAGGCCACGTGCCCGGCCTGCACGTCGAGCGCCTGCGCCTCGCTGCGGAACCCCCGCAGGATGCGCTCGGCGTACGAGGTGTGGCGCTCGAGCACGGCGGGCGGCGAGCCCACCAGGCCGACGGCCCGGTGGCCCCGTGCCGAGAGGTGCCGGACGGCCAGCCGGCCGGCACCCTCGAAGTCGAGGTCCACGCAGCTCAGGCCGGCGGCCTCGTGCGGCAGGCCGATGAGCACCGTCGGCTGGCGCAGCGTCGCGAGCAGCGGCACGCGCGGGTCGTCGTCCTCGATGTCCATGACCACGAGCGCGTCGACCATCGACCCGCTCGCCACCCGGTCCAGGCCGGCGGCGTCGTCCTGGGTGAGGAGCAGGACGTCGTGCTCGTAGGTCCGCGCGGCGGTCACGACACCGGTGACGAACTGCATGATGACGCTCACGTCCACGTCGACGCGCAGCGGGGCCATGAGCGCGATCACCTGGGTGCGGCTCGAGGCGAGGGCCCGGGCACCGGCGTGCGGGCGGTAGCCGAGCTCGCGGATGGCCTTCTCGACGCGCAGCCTCGTGGGCGCGGAGATCGGACGCTTGCCGCTCAGCACGTAGGACACGGTCGAGGTGGAGACGCCGGCCGTGCGGGCGACGTCGTCGATGGTGGCCACGGGTGCTCCTCGTTCGGACGGGCGGTCTGCGCCCGGAGGGGCGGCAGGCGTGCGCTGGGCGCAGGGTCAGCGTAGGGGAGCGCGGCCGTCAGGGACAGCGCTTCGACGGATCTTCGCCCCGTGGCTCGCCCACGGTTCGGCAGCATGACGCAGGAGAGAGGGTGACCGGGCAGCGGCTCGGCGCCTACAATCATTGAAGCGCTTCGACGACGCGGAGGCGGCCCGCCGCCAGGCCGCCACCGAGCGCAGAGGCACGTGAGGAGAGATCGATGACGGACCACCAGAGCCGGGCGCCGGACGCGGGGGCGCACCCCGCGCTGTCCGCGCTCACCGACGAGCTCGGCGTGCTCTACGGCGGCGACTACAACCCCGAGCAGTGGGACCGCGAGACCTGGCTCGAGGACGCGCTCCTCATGCAGTCCGCGGGCGTGAACCTCGTGACGGTGGGGGTGTTCTCGTGGGCCCTGCTCGAGCCCCGCCCCGGCGCGCGCAGCTTCGGGTGGCTCGACGAGGTCCTCGACCTGCTGCACTCCCACGGGATCGCCGTGGACCTGGCGACGCCGACAGCGTCTCCGCCCCCGTGGATGGGGCACCTCTACCCCGAGACCCTCCCGGTCGACCGTGACGGGGTCCGGCTCACCTACGGCTCGCGCAACCAGTTCAGCCCGTCGTCCGAGGTGTACCGGGCCTTCGCCCGCGACATCACGCGCGACCTCGTCGACCGTTACGTCGACCACCCGGCGGTCCGCATGTGGCACGTGGGCAACGAGCTCGGGCAGGTCTGCCACTCGGACGAGACCGCCCTCGCCTTCCGGACCTGGCTCGACGAGCGCTACGGCTCGCTCGACGGCCTCAACGACGCGTGGGGCACCACCTTCTGGAGCCAGCGGTACAGCAGGTGGGACGAGGTCGTCCCGCCCCGCAAGGCGCCCTACCTCGTCAACCCGACCCAGGAGCTCGACTTCCGCCGCTTCACCTCGGACACGCTGCGCGACGTCTACCGCGAGCAGCGCGACATCATCCGTGAGCGCGACACCCGCCGGCCCGTGACGACCAACTTCATGGGATTCTTCCCGCTCGTCGACTACTGGTCCTGGTCGGACGACCTCGACGTGGTGTCGGACGACGCGTACCCCGACCCCACCGACCCCTCGTCGCTGACCTCGGCGGCGCTGACCCAGGACCTCATGCGGTCGCTGGGCGGCGGTGCGCCGTGGCTGCTCATGGAGCAGGCGGTGAGCGCGGTCAACTGGCGAGAGCACAACGTGCCCAAGACCCCGGAGCGGATGCGCCTCGAGTCCCTCCAGGCCGTGGCGCACGGTGCGGACGGCGTCTGCTTCTTCCAGTGGCGGGCCTCGCGCGCCGGGGCCGAGCGCTTCCACTCGGCGATGCTCCCGCACGCCGGGGCCGACACCGAGGTGCACCGCGGCGTCGTCCGGCTCGGCGCGGACCTGGCCCGGCTGCGGTCCGTCGTGGGCGGGCGCTCGCGGGCGAGCGTCGCGATCGCCTTCGACTGGTCGAGCTGGTGGGCCGCCGAGGGCGAGGCCGGCCCGACCCGGCGGCTGAGGGTGGTCGAGGAGGTCCGACGTTGGCACCGGTCGCTGTGGGAGCGCGGGGTCGCGGTCGACCTGGTCCGCCCGGGCGACGCGATCGAGGGGTACGACCTCGTCCTCGCCCCCAGCCTGTACCTGCTCGACGAGCCGGACGCGGCGAACCTGCGGACCTTCGTGACCGGCGGCGGCACGCTCGTCCTCGGGCCCTTCAGCGACGTCGCCACCCGTGACGCGCACGTCCGTCCCGGCCGGTTCCCCGTGCAGCTCGCGGACCTGGTCGGTGCCAGCGGCGAGGAGTGGCTTCCGCTCGACGACGCCGGGCTCGACGTGGTCTCCGCCCTCTGGGCCGGACCCGACGGGGTCCTGCCCGGGATCGCTCACGTGGACTCCTACGTCGAGCGGCTGCGGCTCGACGGAGGAGTCGACGGCGACGGCGACGGCGCCGGTGAGGCGGTCGTCACCGCGAGCAGCAGCGCGCCCTCCGGCCTCGGCGGTGCTCCGGTCGTGGTCCGCCGCTCGGCCGGTGCGGGTCGCGCCTGGTACGTCGGGGCGCTGCTGCCCGACGACGCGCTCGACGCGGTCCTCGCGGAGGTGCTGCGAGAGCGCGGGACGCTGTCTGCCCTCGGCGCTCCTGCCGCCCGTCTCGGGGTCGAGGCGGTGCGCCGCGGCGACCTGCTCTTCCTCCTCAACCACACCGGCTCGCCGGTCTCCGTCCCCGTCGGGAGCGCCCCGCTCACCGACCTGCTCACCAGCGCCGTGCACCGTGGCTCGGCCGTCGTCCCGCCCGTGGACGTCCTAGTGCTCACCGAGAGGTCCTCATGAAGTTCACCGACGGCTACTGGCAGGTCCTGCCCGGAGTCTCCATCCTGCGTCCCGGCTCCGTCGACGAGGTGGTCGCCGAGGACACCTCCGACGGCGCGCGCCTGACGGTCTTCGCGCCGACGGCGCGCATCGAGTCGCGTGGCGACACCCTCAACAGGCCGCAGGTGACGGTCACCTTCGACACCCCGGCCGACGACGTCGTCGGGGTGCGGGTCGAGCACTTCCAGGGGGTGCGGGACCGCGGGCCGGCCTTCGACATCACCCGGACGCCGGGAGACGCGAAGGCGATCGCCCCGGGGATCGACGCCGACCCGGTCGCGAGCATCACCTCCGGTGCGCTGACCGCCAGGGTCTCGACCGACGGCCCGTGGGGCGTCGAGTTCGTGGCGGGCGGCCGGGTGCTCACCTCGTCGACGCCGCGCAGCGTCGGCGTGGTCTCGCGCGACGACGGCCGCAGCTTCGTCCACGAGCAGCTGACCCTCGGGGTCGGCGAGCACGTCTACGGTCTCGGCGAGCGCTTCGGGCCCTTCGTCAAGAACGGGCAGTCGGTCGACATCTGGAACGAGGACGGCGGCACGGCGAGCGACCAGGCGTACAAGAACGTCCCGTTCTACCTCTCGGACGCCGGCTACGGGGTGTTCGTCGCGCACCCGGACCGGGTCTCCTTCGAGATCGGCACCGAGGTGGTCTCGCGGACGCAGTTCAGCGTGGAGGGCCAGCACCTCCAGTACTACGTCATCTACGGTCCGACGCCGGCGGAGATCCTCGACAAGCTCACGGCGCTCACGGGGCGCCCGGCGCGGGTGCCGTCGTGGTCGTACGGGCTCTGGCTGTCGACGTCGTTCACCACCGACTATGACGAGCAGACGGTGACGGGCTTCATCGACGGGATGGCCGAGCGGGACCTGCCGCTGAGCGTCTTCCACTTCGACTGCTTCTGGATGCGCCAGTTCCACTGGTGCGACTTCGTGTGGGACCCGGCGACCTTCCCGGACCCGGAGGGCATGCTCGCGCGGCTGCGCGGGAGGGACCTGAAGGTCTCCGCGTGGATCAACCCGTACATCGCGCAGCGCTCGCACCTGTTCGCGGAGGCGCGCGAGCTCGGGTACCTGGTGACCACGGCCGGTGGCGACGTGTGGCAGTGGGACATGTGGCAGGCGGGCATGGCCCTCGTCGACTTCACCAACCCCGACGCGACCGCGTGGTACCAGAGCAAGCTCAAGGTCCTGCTGGACCAGGGCGTGGACTGCTTCAAGACGGACTTCGGCGAGCGCATCCCGACGGACGTCGTGTGGCACGACGGCTCGGACCCGCAGGCGATGCACAACTACTACACCCACCTGTACAACAAGGCGGTCTTCGACCTGCTGGTCGCCGAGCGCGGCGAGGGCGAGGCGGTCCTGTTCGCCCGGGCGGCCACGGCCGGCGGGCAGCAGTTCCCGGTGCACTGGGGCGGCGACTGCGAGTCGACCTTCGTGTCGATGGCCGAGTCGCTGCGCGGCGGGCTGTCGCTCGCCCTGTCCGGCTTCGGGTACTGGAGCCACGACATCGGCGGGTTCGAGGGCACCCCGGACCCGGCGGTCTTCAAGCGCTGGGCCGCCTTCGGCCTGCTGTCGTCGCACTCGCGGCTGCACGGCTCGGACTCGTACCGCGTCCCGTGGGCCTTCGACGAGGAGGCCGTCGACGTCACGCGGCTGTTCACGCGGCTCAAGCTCTCGCTCATGCCCTACCTGGGGCGGCTCGGCGAGCTCGCGCACACGCGCGGGCTGCCGGTGATGCGCCCGATGATGCTCGAGTTCCCGCAGGACCGGACGGCGGCGACGGTCGACACGCAGTACATGCTCGGCGACAGCCTGCTGGTGGCCCCGGTGTTCTCGGAGACCGGTGACGTCACCTACTACGTGCCGGAGGGGACGTGGACGCACCTGCTGACGGGGGAGCAGGTGGTCGGACCGCGGTGGGTCGAGGAGCGGCACGACTTCGACTCGCTGCCGCTGCTGGTACGGCCGGGCTCGGTCCTGCCCGTGGGCGCCCGGACCGACCGACCCGACTACGACTGGGCGGACGGCGTCACGCTGCGTCTGGTGGAGCTCGCCGACGGCCACCGGAGCGAGGTCGTGGTCCCGTCGAGCGCGGGCGGCGGTGTCGTGTCGGCGCGCTTCTCGGTCGAGCGGACTGGGGACCGTGTCGAGGTCCGTCGCGTCGAGTCGGACGAGCGGCGGCCGTGGGCCGTCGAGGTCGGGGGCGACCGGGTCGAG
>Ga0308165_1005214_pt1 | contig 12241 bp, 9 predicted proteins | sample PhyWR2_FD_201032 | JGI IMG/M metagenome (GOLD analysis project Ga0308165, IMG submission 201032) | Phyllosphere microbial communities from UC Gill Tract Community Farm, Albany, California, United States - DLSLW.R2 | ecosystem: Host-associated > Plants > Phyllosphere > Unclassified | place: USA... | reverse complement strand
CTTCTAACCCGAGCAGCACGGGTGGGTCGGCACACCTTCGTGCCACGCGGGCGCTCTCTGAGAAAAGCGCCTGATTGAAAACCGGTCCGGCAACGCGTTGTCGGTCCACTCTGCCAAAGGCTCTGAATCACCATGTCCGATCGTTTCGAACTCTTCCTCACTTGCCCCAAAGGCCTTGAAGGCCTGCTCATCGAGGAAGCCGTCGGGCTTGGCCTTGAAGAAGCCCGCGAACACACCTCGGCCGTGCGCGGCATGGCCACGATGGAAGCGGCCTATCGCCTCTGCCTGTGGTCTCGCTTGGCAAACCGGGTGCTGCTGGTGCTCAAGCGTTTCCCGATGAAAGATGCCGAGGACCTGTATCACGGCGTACTCGACATCGAGTGGCAAGACCACATGCTCAGCGATGGCACCCTGGCTGTGGAATTCAGCGGCCACGGTTCGGGGATCGACAACACCCACTTCGGCGCCTTGAAGGTCAAGGACGCCATCGTCGACAAATTACGCACCCCGCAAGGTGATCGTCCGTCCATCGACAAACTCAACCCGGACCTGCGCGTTCACCTGCGCCTGGACCGTGGCGAAGCGATCCTTTCCCTCGACCTCTCCGGCCACAGCCTGCACCAGCGCGGTTATCGCCTGCAGCAGGGTGCGGCACCGCTGAAGGAAAACCTGGCGGCGGCGATCCTGATCCGTTCCGGCTGGCCGCGTATCGCGGCCGAAGGCGGCGCGCTGGCCGACCCGATGTGCGGTGTCGGTACGTTCCTGGTTGAAGCAGCGATGATCGCCGCCGACATGGCACCGAACCTGCGTCGTGAACAGTGGGGCTTCACCGCCTGGCTCGGCCACGTGCCGGCGCTGTGGAAAAAACTCCATGAAGAAGCGGTTGAACGTGCCTCCGCTGGCCTGGCCAAACCGCCGCTGTGGATTCGCGGTTACGAAGCCGACCCGCGCCTGATTCAACCGGGGCGCAACAACGTCGAGCGTGCGGGCCTGAGCGAGTGGATTAAGATCTACCAGGGCGAAGTCGCGACGTTTGAGCCACGTCCTGACCAGAACCAGAAAGGCCTGGTGATCTGTAACCCTCCGTACGGTGAGCGTTTGGGTGACGAGGCGAGCCTGCTCTATCTCTACCAGAACCTCGGCGAACGTCTGCGCCAAGCATGCCTGAATTGGGAAGCCGCGGTGTTCACCGGCGCCCCGGATCTGGGCAAGCGCATGGGTATCCGCAGCCACAAACAGTATTCGTTCTGGAACGGCGCCTTACCGTGCAAGCTGCTCTTGATCAAGGTCACGCCTGACCAGTTCGTCACCGGCGAGCGTCGCACGCCCGAGCAGCGTCAGGTCGAGCGTGAGCAGGCAGCTTACGATCAAACCCCGGACGTGCCGCAAGAACGCCAGTACAACAAGAATGGCAACCCGATCAAACCGGCGCCGGTGGTGATCGAGCAACCGCGCTTGAGCGAAGGCGGGCAGATGTTCGCCAACCGACTGCAGAAAAATCTCAAGGCGCTGGGCAAGTGGGTCAAGCGTGAAGGCATCGACTGCTATCGTGTCTACGATGCCGACATGCCGGAATACTCCATGGCCATCGACCTGTACCAGGATTGGGTGCATGTGCAGGAATATGCCGCGCCGAAGTCCATTGACCCGGAAAAAGCCTCGGCACGCATGTTTGACGCGTTGGCGGCTATTCCGCAGGCGCTGAACATCGACAAGAGCCGCGTGGTGGTCAAGCGTCGCGAACGCCAGAGCGGTACGAAGCAGTACGAGCGCCAGGCGGCGCAGGGCAAGTTCGTCGAGGTCAACGAGGGCGGCATCAAGCTGCTGGTGAATCTTACCGACTACCTCGACACCGGGCTGTTCCTCGACCACCGGCCAATGCGCATGCGCATTCAGAAAGAGGCCGCCGGCAAACGCTTCCTCAATCTGTTCTGCTACACCGCGACCGCCAGCGTGCACGCGGCCAAGGGCGGAGCGCGCAGCACCACGAGTGTCGACCTGTCGAAAACTTACCTGGACTGGGCGCGTCGTAATCTGTCGCTGAACGGTTTCTCCGACAAGAACCGCCTGGAGCAGGGTGATGTGATGGCCTGGCTTGAATCCAGCCGTGACGAGTACGACCTGATCTTCATCGACCCGCCGACCTTCTCCAACTCCAAGCGCATGGAAGGTGTGTTCGACGTGCAGCGTGACCAGGTGCAACTGATCGACCTGGCGATGGCCCGTCTGGCGCCCGGTGGCGTGCTGTACTTCTCCAACAACTTCCGCAAGTTCGAGCTGGAGCCCAACCTCAGCGAGCGTTATGCCGTCGAGGAAATCACGGCACAGACCCTCGATCCGGATTTTGGCCGTAATGCGAAGATTCACCGGGCGTGGAAGATCACGCTGCGTTGATGCTGATCCTCCTGTAGGAGCGAGCATGCTCGCGATGGATTCAAAAACACCGCTGGGTGTCAGGCGCCCCGCGTTATCGTTGACGACCATCGCGAGCATGCTCGCTCCTACAGGGGAACTGAGTTTCACCCATCGGCGAGTACTGGCCAAATTGATGGCTAATAGCTATAACTCAAGACATGGCCAATGCGCATTTCCAGCACCTGGCGTTTTGAGTGGCCTTTATGTCGTTGTACTCCGTGCGCCCCAAGATACTGGGTTTTATCAGTGAAGACGCTTCGGCCTGGATGGTCGCGCTGCTGGTATTGATTGTCGGCGCGGTCCTTACGGGCCTGCTGGCCTGGTCGACCCTCAACCTCTTTCAGCAGCAACTGCGGCAACGTTTCCAACTGCTGGCCAGTGAACGTTACAGCCGCATCACCGAACGTTTCGAAGACCAGGAGCAACGCCTTGATGGGCTGCGCCGGTTTTTCATCAATTCCGATGCGGTCCAGCGCGAGGAATTCAATGGCTATACCAAACCCCTGCTGCGCCGCACCCAGGCTTATTCGTTTGCGCTGCGGGTCAGTGGTCCCGAGCGCGCCGAGTTCGAGCGCCGGGTACGCGCCGAGGGCTATGCCGATTTCACCATTCGCGAACTGAACGCCGACGGGCAACTGCAACTGGCGGCTGAGCGCGATGAGTATGTGCCGGTGCTCTACAGCGAAACCCAAAGCAAACTCGGCGCGCCGCTGGGTTACGACCTGCTGGCACAACCGCTGCGCCGCGACACCCTTGAACGGGCGGACCGGCACGGGCAGATGGCCGTTTCGCAACCGATGCATCTGGTCAGCATTGACCCAGCCTACGCACGGGGCGTGCTACTGGTGGCGCCGGTCATCCTGCGCAACAGCAGTCCCGACAGCAAACCCTTCGGCTATGTGATGGCGGTGATCAGCATGCGCCAGTTGCTGGCTGAGGACCTGCCGGAAGCCAGCCGCGATTACCTGTCGGTCCGCATCCTCGATCTGTCCGTCGGCGATCAGCATGAAGTGCTTTACGAATCCCCAAGCGGCCCCGCCGACAGCGAACTGGCGGCAACCCGGGAATTGCGGATCGCTGACCACGAGTATCAGGTCGACATCCAGCCCAGCGAGGCCTTCCTGCGGGCCAACCATTCCTCGGTGAACAGTTTGGTGATCCTTGGGGGCCTGCTCAGCCTGTTGCTCAGTGCGTTGCTTTATGTGCTGGTGAGCCAGCGTCAACGGGCGTTGAAAATGGTCGAACAGCGCACTCAGGAGTTGCGTGACCGCGAGCAGGAGCTGCGCGGTACTCACGGCCAATTGCGTGGCGTGTTGGACGCCGCGACCCAGGTGGCGATCATCGCCACCGATTTGCGCGGTGTCATCAGCACGTTCAATGCCGGAGCGGAGCAGATGCTTGGCTACTCCAGTCTCGGCGTGGTGGGGCACATGACCCTGGAAAATCTCCTGCTGCCCCGGGAGCTCGAAGCGCGCTCGGCGGAGTTGAGCGCACGGTACGGCAAACCGATCCCGACGTGCCAGGCGATGCTGGTCGAAGGCGGCGAGCAGGGCGGGCACGAGGCGCGGGAATGGACCCTGGTGCGCAGCGATGGTAGCCATCTGACGGTGAACATGCTGGCTACACCGGTGCTCGACGAACAAGGGCTGTGGGTCGGGCACCTGGCAATCTGCATCGACGTCACCGAACGCAAGCGCGTGCATGAGGCCCTGGCGGCGCGGGATCTGCTATTGAAGAAACTGAGCGCCCACCTGCCCGGCGGCATCTATCAGTTCAAAATGGAGTTCGACGGACGCTTCAGCGTGATCTACGCCAGTGACGGCATCCGCGAGATCTACGAATTGGACCCGGAGGTGTTGCTGCTCAACGCCGAATCGATCTTCACCCGGATTCATCCCCAGGACATCTCACGGGTCCGCGCCTCGATCCGTGCGTCGGCGGACACGCTCAGCCCTTGGCGCGAGGAATACCGCGTGCTGCTGCCCACCAGCGGCCTGCGCTGGGTGCGTGGCGAGGCGACGCCGGAGGAGCTGCCCGGTGGCGGCGTGCTCTGGCACGGCTACATCTCGGACATCTCGGACCTGAAGCGGGTCGAGGAAGAACTCAGGGCGCTGTCGGTGACCGACGCCCTGACCGGCATTCACAACCGTCGTTACTTCCAGGAGCGCCTGACCACCGAAATGGCTCGGGTCGAGCGGGGCGGCGGCGAGTTGTCGGTGATCATGCTGGACATCGATCACTTCAAGCGCATCAACGACCAGCACGGCCATGCTGTGGGTGACCGGGTGTTGCAAGCGGTCTGCGAGCGCATCGGTCACCGGCTGCGGCGCACCGACGTGTTCTGTCGCCTGGGCGGCGAGGAATTCATGGTGCTGTGCCCCGACATAGACGGCGAGAAGGCCCATCTGTTGGCGTTGGAGCTGTGGCAGGGGCTGCGCAGTACGCCAATCGACGAAGTCGGGACCGTCACGGCCAGTTTCGGCATTGCCAGCTGGCGGGTGGGCGAGGGCGCGGACGCGCTCTTGCTGCGCGCCGACTCGGGGGTGTACGCGGCGAAGCAGGCCGGCAGAGATCGGGTGGAAAGCGAGATCAACTAGGTTGCCGCCGTTCCTGTAGGAGCGAGCTTGCTCGCGATGGCGTTGTGTCAGTCATGGAGATGTCGAATGACTGACCGCAATCGCGAGCAAGCTCGCTCCTACAGGTTCGGTGGTGTTTTTGTGGGCGCGAGCATCGGCTGGGCGCCGGTTACAACACCGACGCCGTCTCAGGCAATTTCGGCTGGCGATACAGGTCCAGCAGCACCTGATCCAATACCGACGAAGCGCCGAACGGGGCCTTGTCGTTGAGGATCGCCACCACCGCCCAGGTATTGCCGTTGACGTCGCGGCTGAAGCCGGAAATCGCGCGTACGGTGTTCAGGGTGCCGGTTTTGACGTGGGCTTCACCGCGCATCGCCGTGGTTTTCAGGCGTTTGCGCATGGTGCCGTCAGTGCCGGCAATCGGCATCGAGCTGATGAACTCGGCCGCGTATGGGCTATGCCAGGCCGCTTGCAGCATCGCGGCCATTTCCCGAGCGCTGACACGCTCGGCGCGCGACAGGCCGGAACCGTTTTCCATCACCAGGTGTGGCGCGGTGATGCCTTTCTTCGCCAGCCACTGACGCACCACGCGCTGGGCCGCCCTGGCGTCGTCGCCGTCGGCCTCGGTGCGGAACTTCTGCCCCAGGCTCAGGAACAGTTGCTGGGCCATGGTGTTGTTACTGTATTTGTTGATGTCGCGGATGATTTCCGCCAGGTCCGGGGAAAATGCCCGGGCGATGACCTTGGCGTCTTTAGGCGTGGCGGCCAGCACATCCTTGCCCTGGATGCTGCCCCCCAGTTCCTTCCAGATCGCCCGCACGGCACCGGCGGTGTAGGTCGCGTGATCGAGCAGCGACAGGTAGGTCTGCGAGCTGCAGCCGTCGCCCAATTGACCGCCGACGGTCACGGTCACTGAACCGTCAGGCTGCGTCACGGGGTTGTAGCGCACGCCGCCTGTGCATTGCTTGGAGTTGAGCGCCTTGACCTGGTTTTCGATGCGGATACTGGCAATCGGTGGTTCCACCGACACCAGCACGCGGCCGTTGTCATTACGGGCCACGAAACGCAGAGCCTTGAGGTTGACCAGCAGCGAATCGGGCTTGACCAGGAACGGTTTATTCTCGTCATTGCCGTCATCGTTGAACTCGGGCAACTGTGGTTGCACGAAGAAGCCGCGATCCAGCACCAGGTTGCCGGTTACTTGGGTCACACCGTTGGCGCGCAGGTCGCGCATCAGCAGCCACAGTTTTTCCATGTTCAGCTTCGGATCACCGCCACCCTTGAGGTAGAGGTTGCCGTTGAGGATGCCGCCACTCAGGGTGCCGTCGGTGTAGAACTCGGTTTTCCACTGGTGGTTCGGGCCGAGCATTTCCAGGGCGGCGTAGGTGGTCACAAGCTTCATGGTCGAAGCCGGGTTGACCGAGACGTCGGCATTGAAAATGGTCGGGGTGCCTGGGCCGGTGAGCGGGATCATCACCAGCGACAGGGCGTTGTCTGGCAGCTTGCTGGCCTTCAGGGCCTTTTCGACGTTGGGGGTCAGCGCGGTATTGATGGCGGCGGCAGAAGCGGGGAGGGCCAGGGGGAGAAGAAGGCTGGCCAGTAACAATGGACGCAAAGATTTGATCATGTGAAATAAAACCCTACAGCCGAGGGGAAAAATACGAGGGCATGAAAATAAAGTCCCTCAGTGACATTAAAGTGTCCGCATTATGCCCCAAGGTGTAGCGGCTTGTGCCGTGCGCAGGTGCCCTGATCCGCTATTTTTTTACCGGCGGTCACTGCTCTCGCCCAGAGAACCGGGCAATTGCCTGCTTAAACTGGTAAAGTGCCGGCCGTTAATACTTTTGAGGATTGTTCCAATGGCGACTAACCGTTCCCAGCGTCTGCGCAAAAAACTGTGCGTCGATGAATTTCAAGAGCTGGGTTTCGAACTGAACCTGGAGTTCAAGGAAGATTTGGCTGATGAAGCCATCGACGCCTTCCTCGACGCGTTCCTCAAAGAAGCCATGGAAGCCAACGGTCTGGGCTACGTGGGCGGCGACGACTTCGGTCTGGTTTGCCTGCAGAAGCGTGGCTCGGTATCCGAAGAGCAGCGCGCTGCCGTTGAAGCCTGGCTCAAAGGCCGCAGCGAGCTGACCGAAGTGACTGTCAGCCCGTTGATCGATGTCTGGTACCCGGAAAAGCCAATCAATAAGGCTTGATGGCAGCGGCAAGCTGCAAGCGGCAAGCTGATTCGGCTTGTAGCTTGTAGCTTGTAGCTTGTAGCTTGTAGCTTGCAGCTTAAAGCTGCTTTTTCCAGTTAAGAATCACCAGCGTCACCACCCCCGCAATAATTCCCCAGAACGCCGAACCGATGGAAAACAGCGTCATGCCCGACGCCGTGACCATGAAGGTGATCAGCGCCGCTTCCCGCTCCTTCGCTTCGCTCATGGCGATGCTCAGGCCATTGATGATCGAACCGAACAACGCCAGTGCGGCAATCGACAGCACCAGTTCCTTGGGCAACGCGGCAAACAGCGCCGCCAGCGTCGCGCCGAAAACCCCGGCGATGCCGTAGAAAATCCCGCACCAGACGGCCGCCGTGTAACGCTTGTGGCGATCCTCGTGGGCATGGGGCCCGGTACAGATGGCTGCGCTGATGGCGGCCAGGTTGATGCCGTGGGAACCGAACGGTGCCAGCAGCAGCGAGGCGATGCCCGTGGTCGTGATCAACGGTGAAGCCGGGACCTGGTAGCCGTCGGCGCGCAGCACGGCGATGCCCGGCATGTTCTGCGAGGTCATGGCGACCACGAACAGCGGGATACCGATGCTGATGGTCGCGGCCAGGGAAAAGTGCGGCGTGGTCCAGACGGGTGTCGCCACTTCCAGATGAAACGCGCTGAAATCCAGCAGCCCCATCAGCCCGGACAATGCGGTGCCGATCAGCAGCGCGGCCAGTACGGCGTAGCGCGGTGACAGGCGCTTGACCACCAGGTAGGAGAAAAACATCCCCAGTACCAGGGCGGTTCGATGCTGGGCAGCGACGAAGATTTCGCTGCCGATCTTGAACAGAATCCCCGCCAGCAAGGCTGCCGCCAATGACGCCGGGATCTTCTTCACCAGGCGTTCGAAGCTGCCGGTCAGGCCGCAGATGGTCACCAGCACCGCACAGGTCATATAGGCGCCGATGGCCTCGCCATAGCTGACCCCGCCGAGGCTGGTGATCAGCAGTGCCGCGCCCGGGGTCGACCAGGCGATGGTGATGGGGGTGCGATAACGCAGGGACAGGCCGATGGAGCAGACCGCCATCCCGATGGAGATCGCCCAGATCCACGAGGAAATCTGCCCGCTGGTCAGCCCGGCCGCTTGCCCGGCCTGGAACATCAGCACCAACGAACTGGTGTAGCCGGTCATCATCGCGATGAAACCGGCGACGATGGCCGACGGTGACGTATCGGCCAAGGGGCGCAGCGGCGTGTGTATAGCGTCGTTCATGACGGCGGTGTTCCTGATCTTGATGAATTTCCCGCCCGTCCACTGTCCCTTGCAGGAGCGAGCATGCTCGCTCCTGCAAGGGAGCAGGGGCGGGGGAGGCTGAGCGGGGTTTAAAGACTAAACTCAAATGTGAGCAGGTATTGCCATACAGCCGGTGCGACAAACAGCCGTACAGTCGTGTTGCCACCATCCATTGTGTACAATCGCCGTGTTTTTTACGCGATACTTGCCAGCGACCCGCTGTGTCGTATTACAGTCAAGGTCAATTCGCCGCCGTTCTCCCGACCCGAGTGCCCATGAACGAACAGTTGCAACCCCTCAAGAAACAACCGCGAGCAGGCAAAGCCGGCCGCAGCGGAACCCAGGACGATATTGTCTACGCGCATATTTTCGAGGCCATCCTTGAACAGCGCCTGGCGCCCGGCACCAAGTTGAGCGAAGAAGCGCTGGGGGAAATTTTCGGGGTCAGTCGCACCATCATCCGCCGTGCGCTGTCGCGCCTGGCGCATGAGGGGGTTGTGCTGTTGCGACCGAATCGTGGCGCCGTGGTGGCAAGCCCGAGTGTCGAAGAAGCGCGGCAGGTGTTCTTCGCCCGGCGTCTGGTCGAACGTGCAATCACCGAATTGGCTGTGCAACATGCCAATGCCGAAGAGCTCGCCGAGTTGCGCCAAATGGTCAACGACGAACGCGACAGCTTTTCCCGTGGCGATCGGGGTGCTGGCATTCGTTTGTCGGGCGAGTTCCACCTCAAGCTCGCCGAGGCGGCGAAGAATGCCCCATTGATCAGCTTCCAGCGCAGCCTGGTGTCCCAAACCTCGCTGATCATCGCCCAGTACGAAAGCGGCAACCGTTCCCACTGTTCCTACGATGAACACACACAACTGATCGATGCCATCGAAGCGCGTGACACCGAGCGGGCGGTGGATTTGATGATGCACCACATGAATCACATCGACAGCAAGCTCAACCTCGACGAGGAGAGTGCTTCGGACGATCTGCATGCGGTGTTCTCGCATCTGTTGCAGACCAAGAAGGCGGGGCGGTCGCCGGCCAAGATCTGATCTGGCACCGCGTCGCTTTCATCGCGGGCAAGCGCGCTCCTACAGAGCGTTGTGAGCACCTGTAGGAGCGGGCTTGCCCGCGATGACGGCCTGACGGACACAAAAAATCCCCCGGACTGAAAAAAGGTAGCGGGGGATTTTTTATGCTTGAAAAACCTTACCGCTGATGCACCAGATTCCCCGCCGCATACGTCTGCGCCACCGTACGGTCATCCCCCAGCGTCATCAGCACAAACAACGTCTCGGCAATGTTCTTCGCCTGCTGCAAGCGGTAGGCGAGTAGCGGGGTGGCCTTGTAATCGAGGACCAGGAAGTCGGCGTCGCTGCCCGGTTGCAGGTTGCCGATGCGGTCCTCGAGGCGCAGTGCGCGGGCGCCGCCGAGGGTCGCCAGGTACAGCGACTTGAACGGGCTCAGGCGTGCGCCCTGCAATTGCATGACCTTGTATGCCTCATTCAGGGTTTGCAGCAGCGAGAAACTGGTGCCGCCGCCAACGTCCGTGCCCAGGCCCACATTCACTTTATGTTTCTCGGCCATTGGCAGGTTGAACAGGCCGCTGCCGAGGAAGAAGTTCGAGGTCGGGCAGAAAGCAATCGCCGAACCGGTTTGCGCCAGGCGCGCACATTCGTCGTCGCACAGGTGCACGCCGTGGGCGAACACCGAGCGCTCGCCCAGCAACTGATAGTGGTCGTAGACGTCGAGGTAGCCCTTGCGCTCCGGGAACAGCGCTTTGACCCACTCGACTTCCTTGAGGTTTTCACTGATGTGGGTCTGCATGTACAGGCCCGGGTACTCGCTGAGCAACTGACCAGCAAGGGTCAGTTGCTCCGGGGTGCTGGTCGGCGCGAAGCGGGGGGTCACCGCATAGTGCAGGCGACCCTTGCCGTGCCAGCGTTCGATCAGCGCCTTGCTTTCGACGTAGCTGGATTCGGCGGTGTCAGTCAGGTAGTCCGGGGCGTTGCGGTCCATCATCACCTTGCCGGCGATCATGCGCAGGTCCAGGCGCTCGGCGACCTCGAAGAACGAATTCACCGACTGTGGGTGCACGCTACCAAATACCAGCGCGGTGGTGGTGCCGTTGCGCAGCAGTTCCTTGACGAAGATGTCGGCGACCTGGTCAGCGTGGGCCTTATCGGCGAACTGGCTCTCGCAGGGGAAGGTGTAGGTGTTGAGCCAGTCCAGCAGTTGCTCGCCGTAGGCGCCGACCATGCCGGTTTGCGGCAGGTGGATATGGGTGTCGATGAAACCCGGGGTAATCAGCGCATCCTGGTAATGGTTGATCTCGATATCGGTCGGCAGGGTCGGCAGCAGTTCGCTGGCGTGGCCGAGGGCGGTGATCTGGCCGTTATCGACCACCAGCAAGCCGTCCTCGAAATACTCATAGGACGCTTCGATCCCCACTTCGGCGGGGTCGGCGATGCTGTGCAGGATGGCGGCGCGGTAGGCTTTGCGAGTCAGAGGCATAAGGTTCTCAGTTCGAGGCTTTAAGTTGTGCGGTTTGACTGCGGCGTGACACCGGCAGCAGCTTGGCGATCGGTTCGGCACTGGATGTTTGCTGCCCGAAGTTCGCGTTATAGGTGGCGATGATTTCGCCGGCGATGGAGACAGCGATTTCCACCGGCAATTTGCCCTTGACCTCGCCGATGCCCATCGGGCAGCGCATGCGTTGCAGGACGGCGGCGTCGAAACCCCGGTCGCGCAGGCGGTGTTCGAACTTCACCCGTTTGGTCTTCGAACCGATCAGGCCGAAGTAGGTGAAGTCATTGCGCTTGAGGATCGCCGCCGTGAGTTCCAGGTCGAGTGAGTGGTTGTGGGTCATGACGATGCAGTAGCTGCCGGCGGGCAGGTCGTCGATTTCATCCACGGGCTCTTCGCTGACGATCTTGCGCACGCCGTGGGGGATCTGCTCGGGGAATTCTTCATCCCGCGAGTCGATCCAGCGCACCCGGCAAGGCAGGCTGGCCAGCAGCGGCACGAGCGCTCGGCCGACATGCCCGGCGCCGAACACGGCGATCTGCGCCTGGACCTGGCCCATCGGTTCGAACAGCAGCACGGTGACGCCACCGCAGCACTGGCCAAGGCTGGCCCCCAGGCTGAAACGCTCCAGGTGGGTGTTTTGTTTGCCACTGGCGAGCATCTCGCGGGCGATGTGCATCGCCTTGTACTCCAGGTGCCCGCCGCCGATGGTGTCGAACGCATGGCGGGCGCTGATGACCATCTTCGAGCCGGCATTGCGCGGCGTCGAGCCCTGCTCTTCGATGATGGTCACCAGCACGCAGGGCTCACCGCGGTTTTGCAGGTCGGCGAGGGCGTCGATCCAGTTGTACATGTTTCACCCCTACAACATCGTTGTTTGTTCGGGCCTCATCGCGGGCAAGCCAGCTCCTACAGAGATCCAGGGTGCGCAGAAGATCCCTGTAGGAGCTGGCTTGCCAGCGATGGGATCGCCTAGTTCTTAGAACGAAGCCATCTCGGTTTCAGTCTCGACAGCCTTGGCCACCTTCAACTGCCGCATCTGCTCGCAGCCCCACAACACCCGCTCCGGCGTCGCCGGCGCATCGATCTTCGGTTGATGTTTGTAATCACCGAGGCTCGCCACCGCATCCTTGATCGCGCACCACGCAGCGATGCCGAGCATGAACGGTGGTTCGCCCACGGCCTTGGAGTGGAACACCGTGTCTTCGGGGTTCTTGCGGTTTTCCACCAGCTTCACT
>Ga0308165_1005213_pt1 | contig 12243 bp, 11 predicted proteins | sample PhyWR2_FD_201032 | JGI IMG/M metagenome (GOLD analysis project Ga0308165, IMG submission 201032) | Phyllosphere microbial communities from UC Gill Tract Community Farm, Albany, California, United States - DLSLW.R2 | ecosystem: Host-associated > Plants > Phyllosphere > Unclassified | place: USA... | reverse complement strand
TGCGTGAGCACGCCGGGCGCCGAGCAGCCCAGGAACACGTCGGCGCCGCTCACCGCATCGGCCATGGTGCGCTCGCTGCCGTTTTGCGCGTAGCGCGCCTTCGATTCGTCGTAGCCGCCGGGCCGGCCTTCGTAGATCACGCCCTTGGAGTCGCACACATAGATGTTCTCGCGCTTCACGCCCAGGCCGACCATCACGTCCAGGCAGGCCAGCGCCGCCGCGCCCGCGCCCGAGACTGCCACGCGCACGCTGCCGATGTCCTTGCCCACCAGCTCCAGCCCGTTGAGCAGCGCCGCCGAGGAAATGATGGCCGTGCCGTGCTGGTCGTCGTGGAACACCGGGATGTTCATGCGCTCGCGCAGCTTTTTCTCGATGTAGAAGCACTCGGGCGCCTTGATGTCCTCCAGGTTGACGCCGCCCAGCGTCGGCTCCATGGCGGCGATGATCTCGACCAATTTGTCCGGGTCGTTCTCGGCCAGCTCGATGTCGAACACGTCGATGCCGGCGAACTTTTTGAACAGGCACCCCTTGCCCTCCATCACCGGCTTGGCCGCCAGCGGGCCGATGTTGCCCAGTCCCAGCACGGCGGTGCCGTTGGTCACGACGCCGACCAGGTTGCCGCGCGAGGTGTAGTCGGCGGCCTTGGATGGGTCGGCCTCGATGTCAAGGCACGGATAGGCCACGCCGGGCGAGTAGGCCAGCGACAGGTCGCGCTGGTTGGACAGCGGCTTGGTCGCGTTGACCGAAATCTTGCCGCGCGTGGGCAGGCGGTGGTAGTCGCGCGCGGCATCGCGCAGGGCCATCTCGGCCGGGGAAAGTGTCTTGCTCATGGGTGTCTCCTGAAATAAGAGCGGGTGATTGTTGTGATGCTTTCCTCGAAGCGACTCAAAGGTTACTGCAATCGGCCGCGCAAGGCGAGTGCGGGCCGGCGCGCCGGCTCACGACAGCGCCATCGCGATGTCGTGCGTGGGCAGTTCGCGCTCGAAAGTCAGCTGCTGCTCGACATGCAGCAGGTGCTCGTTCATCAGCCGCGCGGCCAGCGCCTCGTCGCGCGCGGCCAGCGCCCGCACGATGGCCGCATGCTCGTCGCTGGAGTGCTCGGCGCCATGGCTGCTCTGGTACATCAGCGTGATCAGCGCGCAGCGCGAGATCAGCTCGCCCAGCACCTGCGCCAGCACCGCATTGCCCATGAGCTCGGCCATGCGCACATGAAAGTCGCCCAGCAGTTCGGTGCGCCCGGGCACGTCGCCCTGCGCCACGGCCTTTTGCTCGCGGGCGATGTGCGCCTTCAGCGCCCTGATGCGCGCGGGCGTGGCCTCGCGCGCGAAGGCGCGCGTCATCTCGGCCTCCAGCATGCGGCGCACGGCAAACACCTGGCGCGACTCGGCCACCGACGGCGCGGCCACGAAGGCGCCGCGCGCGGGCTCCATGCGGATCAGGCGGTTTTGCGACAGCTGGAACAGCGCCTGGCGCACCAGCGTGCGCGACACGCCGAAATGGTCGGCCAGCTTTTGCTCGGCCAGCTTGGCGCCGGGTTGCAGCCGGTGCTCCACGATGGCCTTGGTCAGCGCCTGGACGATGGCGTGGGTGGCGGAGGATTGCATCGCTTCATCTTAGCGTCAAACACCGGGCTGTATACAGTTTGCGCCGGGCAGGGCGGGGCGGGCTGGAACCGGCCATGGCGCCGTCATGGCCCCGTCATCGTCTGCAACGAAAATCGCCGTCTGCCCACTTTTTTGCCCACCATGAATTCCCAGCCACCCGGCGCGCCCAGCCGCCGCCAAGCGCTTGTTTTGTCCGCCGCCGCTGCCGCCGCCGGCCTGCTGCCCGCGCGCGCCGCGCTGGCGCAAGAGCCGCCGGCCGCGGCGCCAGCCTATCCGCAGCGCCCGGTCAGGATCGTCGTGCCGTTCGCGCCCGGCGCCGGCACCGACGCCATGGCGCGCCTGGTGGCGCAAAAGCTCGGCGAGGTGATGAACGCGACCTTTGTCGTGGACAACCGCGCCGGCGCCTCGGGCGCCATCGGCGCGCAATACGTGGCGCAGGCGCCGGCCGACGGCTACACGCTGCTGCTGGCCGCCTCGCCCTTCACCACCGTTGCCGCGTCCGTGCCCGGCGCCCACTACGACCCGCTGCGCCAGTTCGCGCCGGTGGGCATGATCGCCAGCGGGCCGCTGGTCTGGGCGGCCAACACCGCGCTGCCGGTGGCCAGCATGCAGGAGCTGATCGCGCTGGCGCGGCAAAAGCCGGGCGTGCTCAACTACGGCTCGGCCGGCGCCGGCGGCGTGAACCACCTGGTGCTCGAACTCCTGAAGGCGCGCACCGGCACGTTCATCACCCACATTCCCTACCGGGGCGTGGCGCCGGCCACCATGGACATGATCAGCGGGCAGATCCAGCTGGTGACGGGCACCATCCCGGCGCTGCTGCCCTTCATCAAAAACGGCAGCGTGCGGCCGCTGGCCGTGACCAGCGCCCGGCGCTCCAGCGCGCTGCCCGACGTGCCGAGCATGGGCGAGTCCGGGCTGGCCGGCATCGACGTGGTGAACTACTTTGCCCTGATGGCGCCCGCCGGCACGCCGCCGGCCATCGTCAGCCGGCTGAACGCGGCGATCAACCAGGTGGTGGCGCTGCCCGAGGTGCTGGCGCGCTTCAAGATGGATGCGGTCGAGGCCGCCCCGGGCTCGCCGGCGCTGCTCGGCCATTTCATCGAGGCCGACTACCGCGCCTGGCGCAACGTCGTCAGGACGCAAAAGCTCAAGATCGACTGAGCGGCGATTCCAGCAGTTTTTGCTACTGAATTGATAGCTTCCTGCGCAGGTGGATATTGCGCAACAGGCATTTCTGGGCGTGAATGCAAGGTCTGCCCGATGCCTGGGCGTGGCGCGCGCCTTTTTGCATCGCCTTGCATCGCCTGGCGCCATCGCAGGGCCAAGACCCTGCCTGCCGCCTTTACTGGCCGGCGCGCAGCCGCAGCACCAGCATTTCGCGCACCGCGCCCAGGCCGCCGCCCACCACCCTGGCGTAGCCGGCCGGATCGGCCACGGCCTGCATCTGTGACGAGCTGCTGCTGTCACCGCTGCCGGTGGCCAGCCTGAGCAGCCCCACGGCCACGGCGCCGGCAATGTCGCCGGCGGTGGAGGCTTTTTCGCGCACTTCGGAAAAGGCCGCGCTGTCCAGCGCGAGCGGATTTTTCATCGTCAGCGTGCTGGACGCGGCGCCGGTGTACACCCGCATCGAGGTGTTGCTGATGCTGGGGTTGAGTTTCCCGCTGGTCGAGGCGGTGAAGGCCATGCGGCCCAGAAAGCCTTTGTTGCCGGCGGTGAGCTGCACGAAGTTCACCCGCATCTGCACCTCCAGCACGGCGGCATTCATTTCCTTGGCCAGTTCCAGCGTGTCCAGGGCCGCGCCCACGGCCGAGAGGCCGCTGCCCATGCTGGCCAGTGCGCTAAAAATTCCCCCACCGCCGCCGCCGGCCGCTGCCTTGCTCAGACCATAGACCGCCATGCCTGCCGGCGCCATGGTGATGGCGCTGTCGCTCCTGAGCGGCGCCGGGCTGCCGCTGGCCGCCAGCTTGGCATAGGTGGGCGAGGCCATGACCTGCGCGGGCGCCACCACTTCCAGGCCGCCGGCCTTCAGGTCGCGAATGAAGTCGGCATACAGCATGTCGGTCAGGGACTGGAAGTCGGGCTCGCCCACCCCGGTCAGCTGGTAGTAGAGCGAGGACGTGGCGCGTCCCGCCGCCGCAAAGCCGGAGGTGCTGGAGGACACGCTGTCGGCGGTGACGAATTCGACCGTGAACAGCGGCACCGCCACGCGGCTGATGCCCTTGAGCGCTGCGGCATCGCTGAGCGTGAACATCTGCTGCGCCATGGCGGCGGGCTGAAAGGCGGCATCGAGCGCCACGGGCGCCGGCGCCTCGACGGCATGCAGGGCGGTCGTGCCGGCCAGCAAGGCCGTGGACAAAAGCCCGAGGGCGAGCTTGCGCGAAAGGAAGGGGGTCATGTGAATCCTGAAGGGCGAAGTGGAAAACACACTAAAAAACGCAAGGACACGTCGTCACGGCAGCCGGCGCAGTCCTGTCCTTGGGTCAGCGTGGCGAGCCAGAAGCTGCCGCTGCTGTCCCAGGGCCAGGAGACAGCCTGGCGCCACGGTCCAGCGGTTTTGACGGGATGAAAACCAGCCTTGCCAGATTTTTTGTCAAGCGTTTCTTAAGTCATGCATGCACATTGAAACATGACTTTCAATTTTGATACCCATGGAAACGCAAGCTTTTGGCAAGGCGCTGCGTTCTGGCAACGGCATTGGGGAAATTTTTCACCTGTGGCCCATGGCATGGCCACGAATTCAGGGGCTACCGCTTGGCGACGGCCAGCTGGGCGAGCTGCTGCGGCTCCTGCAGCTGGTGGCGCATGTAGGGCTTGCTGCGCCCGGACAGCTTCAGCGCCAGCCGCACCTCCCAGTTGTGCGTGGGCAGCAGGTTGGCCGTGGTGGCGCTCAGGGCCAGCAGCAGCAGCAGGGGCGAGAGCCTGGCCAGCAGCGAAGGCTGAGCGACGCCTTCCACGGCGCGCAGCGTGACCGCGATGACGGCCAGGCCCGCCAGCCAGCCGGCCATCACTTCGCTGACGCTGTGCGCGCCCAGCACCAGGCGCGACAGCCCCACGCCCAGCGCCAGCAGCAGGCCAAAGGCCGTGCCCCAGTGGCGCAGGCGGCTGGCGCCGCTGCCCACGCGCAGGAAAAAAAACACCGGCAGGATCGACGTGGCCAGCAGGGTATGGCCGCTGATGCCGGTGAAGTCCAGCGCGGCCGAGCCGATGCCCCAGCCCATGAACAGGAATTTGGAAACCAGGGTGAGCAGCACGGTCAGGCCCAGCGCCAGCAGCCAGTTGCGCGCCGCCGCCCGCTGGCTGGACCACAGCGCCAGCGCCTGGATGGCAAAAATCGGCAGCAGCAGGGAAGAAGACCCCAGGTGGGTGGCAACGCGCCAGAAATAGGACGGATTCAGGAGGGTGTCGATCATGTCTTGCGAGGCAAAGGAAAAAGAAAGAGGGTCGTGGCTGGCAGGGCGGCGATGGCCGGGAAGGCCCCGCTAGTCCTGCCCTTCGGTCAGCGTGTCCAGCTGGAACCTGCCGCTCTTGTCCCACAGCCAAGTGTCGGTATAGACCACCTTGCCCAGGCGCGCCGGCACCGGAAAGGGCGAGGCGCGGCGCACGGTGCGCTCGATCTCGGCGATCACTTCGGGCGCGTGGCGCGGCGCGCGCAGCCAGTCCAGGCGCGTGACGCGGCCGGCGCGGTCGATTTCCACGTTCAGCACGCCCACGGCGTACAGCAGCGGCGGCATTTTTCCCTTGTAGATGCGCTCGGCGTTCAGGCCATAGAGGTGCGTCGCGCCGTCCTGGCGGTAGGCGCGCGGCGAGGTGGCCGCCGAGCTGCGCGCCGAGCCCCGGGGCGCGGCCACCGGCCCGGTGATGCCGGAGGCATCGGGCGCCGGCGGGCGGCCCAAAAGCGTCGGTCCGCCCTGGCAGGCGCTCAGCAGCGCGGCGGCGGCGGTGGACAGGATCTTCAGGAGGCGGAAACCGCGGGGCGGTGTGTCGGGCATGGCGTGTCTCGGGTGAATCGCATGGAAAGGGCTGCAATGGCTGGGCTGCCTGGCCCGCCAGGGCTCTGGCGCATCCAGGCTGTCGCGCTGGGTATCTCGGCAGCCATTTTGCCTATGCGGGCCGCCGGCGTGCTCGCGCCTGGGTTACCCCGCCGGCTGGTTTCGTTTTTTGCTTGAAAATCAAGGCTGTTGCCGCCATGCCGCCCTTCAATCCAAACCTCAGCTTTCCTATGGTTTTTGCCAGCCCCAGCCGCCACACCGCCGATTTTCTGGACCGGCTGGCGCGCCAGCGCGCGGTGCTGGTGCAGGTCGAGTCCACGCAGGGCTCGGCGCCGCGCGAGGCCGGCTGCTGGATGGCGGTGTTCGAAGGCGATGTGCTGGGCACCATTGGCGGCGGCCATGTGGAGCATGTGGCGATTGCCAGGGCGCGCGCAATGCTGGGCGCAGCAGCGGACGCGGCAGCGGGCGCGCCGGACCGAGCGCCAGCAGGCGCGCGGGCGCCGGCGGCGGCCGGCGCCGCTGATGCCGCCGGCTGGGCGGCCCCCGCTGCCGCCATCGCCACGGCGCGTTTCGCGCTCGGGCCGGCGCTGGGCCAGTGCTGCGGCGGCGTGATGCATCTGCGCTTCGAGCCGGTCGGCGCGGCCGACGCGCCGGCGCTGGCCGCGCGGCTGAGCGGCGCGCTCGCGCCGGTGGCGCTCTTTGGCGGCGGGCATGTGGGCCAGGCGCTGGCGCAGGTGCTGGCGCCGCTGCCGTTTGCGCTCACCTGGATCGACAGCCGCGACGGCATTTTTCCGCCCGATGCGCCCGCGCGCGCGGCCTGCGAGCATTCCGAGCCGGTGCAGGCCGCCGTGCCCGGCCTGGCGCCGGGCTCGCGCGTGCTGGTCATGAGCTTCAGCCATGCCGAAGACCTGGAAATCGTCGCCGCCTGCCTCAGGCGCCAGCGCGAAAAAGCCGACCTGCCCTACATCGGCCTGATCGGCAGCAGGACCAAGTGGGCCACCTTCGGGCGCCGCCTGCAGGCGCGCGGCTTCACCGACGGCGAACTGGCGCACGTCACCTGCCCGATCGGCATTTCCGGCATTGCCGGCAAAGAGCCCGAGGTGATTGCCGTGGCCGTGGCCGCGCAGCTTTTGCAGACGCTTGGCGCGCCCTGAGGCGGCGCGAAAAAACGCCTTTCGTGCGCCAGGCCGGGCCGGCAAGCAGGGGCATCCAGATGCGTAATAGCACGCATGGATTTAGCAGCGATCCGTGGCCCAATTCATGCGCACAGCGCGTGATTCGGGCGTGTTGATCCTTGGGCCGTGCCGGGTTGCCAGAGGTCATGAATGCCTGCGCAGCGGCTGGCGGACCTCATTTTTCAACGACCAAAGAGACAACATGAAGAAGCCTTTCTTATCGCTGCTGCGCAGCTTGACCCTGGGCGGCGCCCTGGCCGCTTCGCTGGCGGCGTGCGCCGAGCAGATCGTGGTGGGGCAGGTTGCGCCCCTGAGCGGTCTGGAGAGTAATCAGGGCCGGGCCTATTCGACCGGCATCCAGCTGGCGCTGAACCGGGCCAACACGGCCGGCGGGGTCAACGGCCATACCCTGAGCCTGGTGCGCAAGAATGATGGCGGTCGCCCCGCCGATACCGTCGCCGCCACGCGGCAGCTGCTCAGCGAGAGCCATCCGCTGGTGCTGGCGGGCTATTTTGGCGACCGCAACGTGGGCGAACTGGCAAGCTCGGGCCTGCTTGAAAAGGAAAAGATCGCGCTGGTGGGCTACCGCATCAATGAGATTTCCTCCGACGCGCCGCTGCTCTACAACGTTCGCGCCACGCTGCGCGATGAAATCAACAAGATCGTCGAGCACCTGGCCACGGTGGGCATCACCCGCCTGGGGCTTTTCTACCAGGACGGACCCGGCGCCCAGGCGCTCAACGCCGCCATGCAGGAAGCGGTCAACAAGAAGGGCGTGCAGCTCACCGCCAAGGGCGCCTACGAGCCGGGCACGGCCAAGGTGAACAGCACGGTGATTGCTGCTTTTTTGACCGCATCGCCGCAGGCCATCATCATGGTCAGCAGCAGCCCGGCGTCGGCGGCCTTCATTGAGAAGTACCGGATGGAGGGCGGCGCGGCGCAGCTGTTCGCGCATTCGGGCACGGATGTCGAGCAGATCTCGCAGCGGCTGGGCGAGGACCAGATGAAGGGCGTGGCCATTGCGCAGGTCGTGCCCAATCCATACAAGGTTTCCGGGCGGCTGAGCAAGGAGTTCAGTGATCTGGCGGCCAAAACCCCTGGCCTGGAAGTGCCGGTGAGCTACGCCATGATGGAGGGCTACATTGCCGGCTCGGTGATCGTCGAGGCGACGCGGCGCATGGGCGCGAAAGTCTCGCGCGAGCGTTTCGTCTCCGCGCTGGAGAGCATCGACAACCTGGACCTGGGCGGCTACAAGGTCGGCTTCAAGCCGGGCATGGCATCGGGCTCGAAGTTTGTCGAGCTGAGCATCATCACCGCTAGCGGGCGCATCCGGCAGTAAAACTGCTATTTTATTGATAGCTGCTTGTGCAGGCGCTGCCTGCGCAAGCGCCTGATCTGGCTTGAAAAACCGGCCGCTACCAATCGGCCAGCATGCCCTCGGCGCGGATCGCCGATTTTTCAAAGTGCGCGGCCAGGAAATCGACGAAGGCGCGCACGCGGGCCGACACCTGGTGGCGCTGCGGGTACACCGCGTAGATGTCGGCAGCCGGCGTGCGGTAGTTTTCCAGCACCTGCTGGAGCCGGCCGCTGCGCAGGTAGCGGGCCACGTCCCATTCGGCGCGCATCACGATGCCCAGCCCGTCCAGCGCCCAGTTCACCGCAATCTCGCCGTCGTTGGTGCTCAGGTTGTCGCGCACCTTGACGGTTTCGGTGTGCCTGCCCAGCGCCAGGCGCCAGGTGCCGTAGGCCTCGCCGCCCTGGCGGATGCCGATGCATTCGTGGCGCGCCAGCTCGTGCGGCACCTTGGGCGTGCCGTGGGCCGCCAGGTAGGCCGGTGAGGCGCACAGCAGGCGCCGGTTGGGCGCCAGGTGCCGGGCCAGCACCCGTGCGTCCGGCGGCTCGCCAAAGCGCACGCACACATCGAACGCGTCATCGGTCAGCGCCGGCGGATCGACCGACAGCTGCAGCTGGACCTGCACCTGCGGGTTGGCCTTGACGAAGCCGGCAATCAGCGGCGCGATGTGGCTGCGCCCGAAGCCCAGCGTCGCGTTGACGCGCAGCAGCCCCTTGGGCGCGGCCGCCGCGCTGGAGACGAGTTGCTCCATGTCGTCGATGTCGGCCAGGATGCGCCGCGCATGCCCCAGGTACGTTTCGCCCTCGGGCGTCAGGCTGACGCGGCGCGTGGTGCGGTTGAGCAGCTGCACGCCAAGCCTCGCCTCCATCTGCGCCAGGCGCTTGCTGACGGCCGGCGTGGTCACGTTCAGCTCGCGCGCCGTGGCCGAAAAGCTGCCCAGGCGCGCCAGCATGCTGAAAAAAGCCATCTCGGACGGCGCGGAGGAAGGGGTGGACATTGTTGAATCAAAGTAAACAAAGGGATTACTTTATGCAGCAAAAACCGTTATGCCAAGCCATAAAGTTCAGGCTCTGATCAATTTCCCCTTCTTTTTCTCCAGGAGACACCCATGAAGACGTACAAGATTGCCTGCATTCCGGGCGACGGCATCGGCAAGGAAGTGGTGCCTGCCGGCCAGGCCGTGCTCGAAGCGCTGGGCGCGGCCAGCAGCCGCTTTGGCTTTGATTTCGAGAACTTCGGCTGGGGCGGCGACTGGTTCCGCGAGCGCGGCGAGATGATGCCGCAGGACGGGCTGGAGGCCTTGAAGGGCAAGGACGCGATCCTGTTCGGCTCGGCCGGCGACCCGCACATTCCCGACCACATCACGCTGTGGGGCCTGCGCCTGAAGATCTGCCAGGGCTTTGACCAGTATGCCAACGTGCGCCCCACGCGCATCCTGCCGGGCATCGACGGGCCGCTCAAGCGCTGCGCCCCTGAAGACCTGAACTGGGTGATCGTGCGCGAGAACTCCGAGGGCGAATACGCCGGCGTCGGCGGCCGCGTCCACCAGGGCCACCCGATCGAGGCGGCGACCGACGTGTCCATGATGACCCGCGCCGGCGTCGAGCGCATCATGCGCTTTGCCTTTCGGCTGGCGCAGTCGCGCCCGCGCAAGCTGCTCACTGTCGTCACCAAGTCCAACGCCCAGCGCCACGCGATGGTGATGTGGGACGAGATCGCCGTTGAGGTCAGCCGCGAGTTCCCCGACGTGGCCTGGGACAAGGAGCTGGTCGATGCCTGCACCGCGCGCATGGTGAACCGCCCCGCGACGCTGGACACGCTGGTGGCCACCAACCTGCACGCCGACATCCTGAGCGACCTGGCCGCCGCGCTGGCCGGCAGCCTGGGCATTGCGCCCACGGGCAACATCGACCCCGAACGACGCTACCCGAGCATGTTCGAGCCCATCCACGGCTCGGCCTTCGACATCATGGGCAAGGGCCTGGCCAACCCGGTCGGCACGTTCTGGAGCTGCGTGATGCTGCTGGAGCACCTGGGCGAGGCGGCCGCAGCCAAAACGCTGATGGACGCCATCGAGCAGGTCACGGCCGACCCGCTGCTCCATACCGGCGACCTGGGCGGCCATGCGACCACCGCGCAGGTGACCGCCGCCGTCTGCCAGCGCATCGGCGCCGCAACAAGCCAGCCCGTGGCCGCCTGACCCGGCATCCGACCCTACACAACACACCCAAGGAGACAAGACATGCACAAGCAAGCCCACGGAAAACGGCGCCGGCCACTGGCCCATGCAGCGGCGCTGGCCTTTGCGCTGGCGCTGAGCCTGGCCGGCGGCGCGGCCTTCGCGCAGGCCTGGCCGGCCAAACCGATCAGCCTGATCGTGCCCTTTCCGGCAGGCGGCACGACCGATGTGCTGGCGCGCGCCGTCGGGCTGGAGCTGTCCCAGGCGCTCGGCCAGCCCGTGATCGTCGAGAACAAGCCCGGCGCCGGCGCCACGCTGGGCGCGGACTTCGTTGCCAAGGCCAGGCCCGACGGCCACACGCTGGTGATGGGCGCCGTGCACCACACCATTGCCACCAGCGTGTACAAAAAGCTGCCCTACGACTTCCAGAAGGATTTCGCGCCCGTCACGACCGTGGCGCTGGTGCCCAACGTGCTGGTGGTCAATCCGAACGTGCCGGCCAGGAATGTCGGCGAGCTGCTGGCCCTGGCCAGGGCCGAGCCCGGCAAGCTGACCTACGGCTCCAACGGCAACGGCACCGGCCAGCACCTGATCGGCGCGCAGTTCGAGGGCATGGGCGGCGTCAGGCTGCTGCACGTCCCCTACAAGGGCAGCGGCCCGCTGACGGTGGACCTGCTGGGCGGGCAGATCTCGATGTCGTTCGACACCATCACGCCCGTGCTGCCGCAGATCAAGTCCGGCAAGCTCAGGGCGCTGGCCGTCACCACGCTCAAGCGCTCGCCGGCGCTGCCCGACGTGCCGACGCTGGACGAGTCGGGCCTGAAGGGCTTTGACATGGGCACCTGGTTCGGCATCCTGGCACCAAGCGCAACGCCCGCGCCCGTGGTGGCGCGGCTGAACACCGAACTGGTCAAGATCATCCATTCAGCCGAATTTCGCAAGAAGATGGCCGACATCGGCGCTGAGCCCGTGGGCAACACGCCCGGGCAGATGGCGCAGCAGATCAGGGACGACACCGAGCGTTTCGCCCGGCTGGTCAAGGATGCCAAGGTCAGCATCGACTAGGCGGGCGGGCGGGCGGGCGGCCCGGCCCGGCTTAGTGCCCCGCGGACTTTGAAAAGACGTTGAGCACCACCACGCCCGCAATGATCAGCCCCATGCCCAGCAGGCCGAGCAGGTCGATCGTCTGGCGGTACACGAGGAAGCTGGCGAGAGTGATCAGCACGATGCCCAGGCCCGACCAGATGGCGTAGGCGATGCCGGTCGGCATGCTGCGCAGGGTGATGGTCAGGCAGTAAAAAGCGATGGCGTAGCCGGCCAGCGCGATGGCCGAGGGCAGCAGGCGGGTGAAGCTGTCGCTGGCCTTCAGCGCGGTGGTGGCGATGACCTCGGCCACGATGGCAATGCCCAGGGCCAGATATGCATTCATGCGCCGCGCTTTCAGGATTTGAGAAGGAAGGCGCCATTCTAGACAGCGCCAAGCGCGGCACAATCCGGTGCAGGAGGCTCCCATTTCATGACCACACCGCCGTTTCATTCCGTTTCCGATGTGCGCGCGCAGCCGCGCCAGTTCCTGGAGCATCTCTTCGATGCCGCCGTCCACCGCGCCCTGCCGCTGGCCAACACCGCCCGCTTCCTGCCCGAGCCGCCCACGCCAGGCAGCGGCGGGCGCACCGTCGTCATCGGCGCGGGCAAGGCCGGCGGCGCCATGGCGCAGGCGGTCGAGGCCTTCTGGCCCGAGCATGCGCCGCTGTCGGGCCTGGTCGTGACGCGCTACCACCACGTGCCGCCCCGGCCGCTCGGGCTGCCCGCGCGCATCGAGGTCGTCGAAGCGTCGCACCCGGTGCCCGACGAAGCCGGGCAGGCGGCGGCCGCGCGCATCCTGGAGATGGTGCAGGGCCTGACGGAAAACGACCTGGTGCTGTGCCTGATCTCGGGC
>Ga0308165_1005212_pt1 | contig 12244 bp, 14 predicted proteins | sample PhyWR2_FD_201032 | JGI IMG/M metagenome (GOLD analysis project Ga0308165, IMG submission 201032) | Phyllosphere microbial communities from UC Gill Tract Community Farm, Albany, California, United States - DLSLW.R2 | ecosystem: Host-associated > Plants > Phyllosphere > Unclassified | place: USA... | reverse complement strand
TGTGCTTCCGACTGCCATACCAGCACCATATCCAGCATATTATTATCCAGTGCTGTATGTAGCGCCTGATTACGATCAACGGTCGCAACTATTCGTAACTCCGGATAATGGCGCTTGAACTGACCCAGTATGCCTGGCATCAGCGACTCACCAAAATCTTCCTGCATACCAAGACGCACTTCACCCGTTAATAGCTCGCCTTTAATTGCCCGCAATGTTTCATCATTAAGCGCCAGCATACGCCGGGCATAACCAAGCAATATTTCCCCTTGGTCAGTGAGTTGCAGATGGCGGCCTTTTTTCATCACTAAGTCAGTACCACACTGCATCTCCAGCTTTTTTAACTGGGCGCTGACAGCCGAGGTGGAACGGGCCAGCCGAGTGGCGGCAAGCGTGAAGCTACCTGACTCAATACCCGCGACAAAACTGCGTAGCGCATCTAAATCCAGCGCCGGGATAAGTTTATTCATTACTATCCTTAATATCAGGACTATTAGTTTTAAATTATTTGATTTTCAGGATGAAACTATTGCGCGAGTATTGCTGTGGTGTCAATAAGGAGTCAATCTCATGGTAAAAATCCTCGATAAAGAAACGCTCGCCCAAGTGGCCCCTAAACTTGCCGAACTGAGTCACGATGTGCTGTTTAATGATATCTGGGCACGTAAAGCACTGTCACCGCGTGACCGCAGCCTGATAACCCTGTCAGCGCTGGTGGCGATGGGACGGTTACAGCAACTTCCCTGGCATCTCAATTTTGCCCGTCAAAATGGGGTCAGTGACAAAGAGATTACGGAGATATTCACCCATCTGGCGTTCTATGCTGGCTGGCCTGCAGCGGTATCGGCATTCGGTTGTCTTAACGCGGAGAATAGCTAATGCCTGTCACCCGAATTACTCTCGGCGAACATTACACCGATATTCAGTTGGGGGAAATTTCCGCCATCCTGCATCAAAGCCTGACTGAGGAATTTGCTGTTCCGCTAAAGGACTCCTTTCAGATATTTGAAAGGCTACCCGCCAGTCAGCGTATTTTTGATCCGCACTATCAAAGCGGTAACCGTAGTGATGACTTTGTTCTCTTTCAGATAACAGCCGGTAAACCGCGCTCTATTGAACAGAAAAAACATTTCTATCGTACTCTGAGTCAACGCTTATGCGCAGCTTTAGGTATTCATGCTGATGATGTGATGGTGATTATTCAGTTCAATACGGCTGATGACTGGAGTTTCAGTCACGGCAAAATGTATTCGGCGGCTCTATGATTATTATGCAATATCGCTTCACGCTCCCCGCCGATTACGATATGTCGATAATCGAGCAACGCATTCTAAGCAAGGGTAGCAAGCTGGATGGTTTTCCTGGTTTACTGTTCAAAGCATTTCTATTTTCATGCCGTGATGATGCCGCCCTCAGCGCTGAGGAAAATCGTTACGCACCGTTATATGCCTGAAAAAATGCCGAATCAATGACGCGATTTTTACACAGTGCGGGCTTTATGGGTCTGACACAAGACTTTGGCTGGCCACAGATTAATGTTTCCAGGACATCACTAATGACGTCCATGTAAACAAGCGGCTGTTGTGACCTGACACTGAATAATACCTTTGCGATTCCAGATACTGTCGCCGTAACGAGCCACAATAAGTTTCATGTTATTCCTGTTTTTTTGATTCTTATTTTAGTATTATCTTAATTTAGAAAAAGCTAAAATAATTACTATGAAACCAGAACTACTCCAGCTCCAGTCAAGTGCCAGTGAAGCAGCAACCTTACTCAAAGCGATGAGCAATCCTCATCGTCTGTTAATCCTTTGCATGCTGGCAGACTCCCCCGGTACCAGCGCGGGTGAGTTATCTGCTATTACGGGTCTGAGCCCTTCCGCGACCTCTCAGCACTTGGCCCGTATGCGTGCCGAGGGGTGGATTGAAAATAGCCGTGATGCCCAGCGTATCCTCTACTCTATTAAAGATGATGCAGTACGCCAGGTTATCTCAACCTTAAAAACCCTCTATTGTCCTTAAGGTCATAATGAATATAACGTCAATCACTCCCTCAGAGACCGCGCTGCAACTAACAAAGGGGGCCATCTTAGTCGACATCCGCGAAGCGGATGAATACGCCCGGGAAAATATTCCTGCTGCACGCCAGCTGCCGCTCTCAACCATTGAACAAGGAGCCACACTGGAAAATTTAACTGCCGATGATGTGGTGATTTTTCACTGTCAGTCAGGAGCACGAACAGCTAAAAATGCCTCAAAGCTGGCAGCGATTGCCGCTCCTGCCCAGGTATTACTCCTGGAAGGTGGGCTGAATAACTGGAAAAAAGCGGGATTATCCGTTGATATTGATAAGTCCCAGCCATTGCCTGTTATGCGTCAGGTGCAAATTATCGCCGGGGCTTTGGTAGTACTCGGTGTTGTTCTTGGATATAGCATTAACCCGACCTTTTTCTTACTTTCTGGTGCTATCGGAGCGGGTTTATTATTTGCCGGGATCAGTGGTTTTTGCGGTCTGGCGCGATTACTGAATATCATGCCATGGAACCAACGCTAATACCGATATCAGCAAGCGTCTGTTATTGCTTTACGCAATAATGCCACATAATGCCGGGCCATATTAAAAGAGGAGATATTAGTAAAACCTAACAATAACCCTCCAGGACCTGGATGCTGTAAACGCCAGTCACTTAATGCGTCAACCGCCAGGCCTGCCTTATTGATGTGAGCAACTAATACCCGGTCATCAGAGCTGATATCAATCACCATCTGAATTCCTCCTTGCTGTTTTTTCACCAAAAAACCTTGTTCATGCAGAGCGGTTTCAAGCCAGACACGACGCTTTGCATAACACTGGCGCATTTTTTTTAAATGTCGCCAAAAATGGCCGCCTTGCAGAAAATCAGTCAGTGTTTGCTGAATCAGGGTTGGTACCGTACAAGGAAAGTTACGCGCTTGCTGTTCAAAGCGTTCGATAGTCTGCACGGGTACCACCAGCCATGCCGTACGCAAAGCCGGGAACAACGTTTTACTGAAGGTGCCGGCATAAATCACTCGCTGTAGGCTATCAAGACTTTTCAGGGCCGGGAGCGGTTTACCCTGGTAACGAAACTCACTGTCGTAATCATCTTCAATCACCCAGCTTTGTTGTTCTGAGGCCCACTCCAGCAGGGAATGACGGCGTGATATAGATAACGCCACGCCCAGAGGACTCTGATGAGCAGGTGTCACCAGCGCAAAACGCGCATCAGGATGGTGAGTTCGGGCATAATCAATGTGCATTCCGTCCTCATCTACCGGGACAGGCAGCAGCTTCATCCCGGCTCTGGAAAATACCGGTCGAATAATCGGATAGCCCGGATCCTCAAGCCAGATCCCGTCGCCAGGCTGCGCGAGTCCGGCCAGCACCAGATTGATTGCCGCTTGATACCCCGCAGTAATAAAAACCTGTTCTGGCAGACAATCAATCCCACGCGAAAAACGCAGATACTCTGCTATCGACTGCTTCAGTCCCAGTTCACCACCAGCATGAGGAAGTGCAAGACAGAACTGTGTTTGCTGACGTAGCCGTCTGCCCATTAATCTCGCCCAGATAGCTCGCGGAAAGAGATCCAGTGCCGGGAGCCCCATCTGAAAAGGTTGCGGTCCGGTCTGGCTCTTTCGCGGTACAATCTTCTGTTCTTTCAGCGCCACTTTGGCCGCAGCACTGACAAAGGTTCCTGCTTGTCCTCGTCGCTCCAGCAACCCCAGCGTCACCAGTTCACTATAGGCATTCTCAACAGTTGCACGTGACAGCCCGAGTTCACGCGCCAGAGTGCGGCTGGAAGGCAAACGACTACCCGCCATCAACTCTCCCTTATCAATGGCCTGTTTAAACTGGCTAATAATTTGCTGGTAACGTGGCTGCGATATCTGCTGGATACCTGGCGACAGAGTCGGTAATGTAAACATTATGGTCTGCTTTTTTAAAAAGTTTATGGCTCTCTTATCCAGTCCATAGTAGTGCTAAAGTTCTGCTATACCAACTGAAAGAGCACTATTATGACGACATTACGTTTACCCTATTACGCGCTTTCTCCTGCTGTATACACGCCGATGACACAAGCGCTAAAGGGATTAGAAAAAGGTCCCCTTGCTAATGAACTGATTGAACTGGTGTTCTTGCGTGTTTCGCAAATTAATGGCTGCTCATATTGTCTGGTGCTACATACCAAAGCATTACGCAAATCCGGTATGGAACAAATTAAACTGGATGCACTGGCAGGCTGGAAAGTGAGTGAATATTTCACCGACAAAGAACGGGCGGCACTGGCCTGGGCTGAGTCGCTGACACTGATTGCTGACAGCCAGGCTGAGGATGATGTTTATCAGCCCCTGCTGGGGTTATTTAGTGATGAAGAGATTGCTGATTTAACGTTCGCAGCAAGCTTAATGAATGCCTTTAATCGACTAGCCATCAGCATGCGTCAATAGCGGGATGTTCCCCGTCAATTGACGTGTGCTGATAGAGGTTGATACTTTTGCCTTAAAATGCCCGATGAAGTTCATCGGGCATTTTGTATTTTAGCGACAGGCGGAGGTATTGGGTGTTGCAGCGATAGCTTCAATCTCAATCTTGACGTCCTTGGGTAAACGAGCAACCTGCACACAACTTCGGGCTGGATAGTTTGCTTTATGTTCGTCAAAGAACTGCTTATAAGCCTGATTAATAACGCTAAAGTCATTCATATCACTCAAAAAAACCGTTGTTTTGATGATATCATTTACCTCAAGACCAGCAGCCTCAACAATGGCCTTAACGTTTTCGAGGCTTAGGCGAGCTTGTTTTACTACATCATCCGGCGTTTCGCCGTTCTGAGGATTAACGGGGATCTGCCCTGAGGTAAAGACCAGATTGCCAATATTAATGCCCTGAACATAAGGGCCAATAGCACTGGGTGCTTTTTTGGTCTCAATAATATGACTCATATAACCTCGCTATCAAATTGAGTTAGTGAAAGTGCGAGAGATAACATCCTGCTGTTGTTCACGGGTTAAAGCATTAAAGCGCACCGCGTAGCCGGAAACACGAATCGTCAATGTCGGGTAATCCTCTGGGTGCTCAATAGCATCAAGCAGCATTTCTCTCTTCATCACGTTTACGTTCAGATGCTGTCCTCCCTCTGTCTTTATATCGTGATAGAAATAACCATCAAGCAGACCCACTAAGTTCAACTGACGTACGCTGTCATTTTTTCCTAATGCCGCAGGTACTATCGAGAAAGTGTAAGAAATACCGTCTTTTGCATAACTGAAAGGGAGTTTTGCCACTGAATTTAAAGACGCAATTGCGCCTTTGCGATCTCTACCGTGCATAGGATTCGCGCCTGGTGCAAAAGGCGATCCGCCACGACGCCCATCTGGGGTGTTACCCGTTTTCTTCCCGTAGACCACATTTGATGTAATGGTTAAAATTGACTGCGTGGGTACGGCATTACGGTAGGTTGGCAGCAACTGGATTTTTTTCATAAACTGCTCAACCAAATCACAGGCAATAGTATCGACGCGATCGTCGTTGTTACCATATTGCGGATATTCACCTTCAATGACAAAGTCGACAGCCAGGCCATCGCTATCGCGTACAGGCTTAACAACGGCATACTTAATGGCTGAAAGAGAATCGACTGCCACGGACAATCCAGCGATGCCACACGCCATGGTACGATAGACATCCCGGTCATGTAACGCCATCAACGATGCTTCATAACTGTATTTATCATGCATGTAGTGAATAAGATTCAGGGCGGTAATGTATTGTGCTGCCAGCCAGTCCATAAAGTGATCGAGACTCCTCATCACTTTGTCATAATCCAGCACCTCATCGAGCATTATCGGGGTTTTCGGTCCGACCTGAATTTTAAGTTTTTCATCTATTCCGCCGTTGATGCAATACAACAATGTTTTCGCAAGGTTTGCGCGTGCGCCGAAGAACTGCATCTGTTTACCGATGACCATCGGGCTTACGCAACAAGCAATTGCGTAATCGTCACTGTCAAAGTCACAACGCATAAGGTCGTCATTTTCATACTGCAACGAGGAGGTTTCGATAGAGACTTTCGCCGCATAAATTTTGAACGGTTTTGGCAAGGATTCTGACCAGAGGATGGTCAAATTAGGTTCAGGTGCAGGCCCCATGGTATAGAGCGTATTAAGATAGCGATAAGCGTTTTTAGTGACCAGTGTGCGACCGTCCAACCCCATACCACCAATGACTTCTGTAGCCCAGATAGGGTCACCTGAGAACAGAGAGTCAAATTCAGGCGTACGTAAGAAGCGAACCATGCGGATCTTCATAATGAAGTGATCGACCAGTTCCTGTGCTTTTTCTTCGGTAATTAAACCTGACGCCAGATCTCGCTCAATATAGATATCAATAAACGAGGCCGTTCGTCCCAACGACATCGCCCCACCGTTTTGTGATTTCACCGCAGCAAGGTAGGCGAAATAAAGCCACTGCAACGCTTCTTGTGCATTAGCTGCCGGATGAGAAATATCAAAACCGTAACTTGCCGCCATCTCCTGAATTTGTAGCAGCGCATGGCGGTGCTCTGAGAGTTCTTCACGCAGGCGAATCACCGTTTCAAGATTTTCTCCACGCTCAAGCTGCCCTTGTAGATCGGCAAATTGTAATTCACGTTCCCGCACCAGGTAAGTTATGCCGTACAATGCCACACGACGGTAGTCACCAATAATGCGTCCACGACCATAACCATCGGGCAACCCCGTGAGTATACCTGACTTACGACAACGCAAAATATCCGGTGAATAGACATCAAATACGCCTTGGTTATGCGTTTTGCGGAGCGAGGTAAATTGATATTCGAAGTCTGGATCCATTTTTCGACCATAAGCTTCAAATGAGCTTTTGATCATATTGATGCCACCGTAAGGATGCAGGGCTCGTTTGAGCGGCTTATCGGTCTGCAGTCCAACAATTTTTTCCTGGTCTTTTATGATATAACCTGGTGCGTGTGCTGTAATAGTCGTAGCCACATTAAAATCAAAATCGACCGGTGCATGTGTAGTATTTTCAATACGAATACCTTCCATCACTTTTTCCCACAATGTGGTGGTCGCGATAGTCGCACCGGCTAAAAAGGATTCGTCACCCTCATAGGGTGTATAATTATTCTGGATAAAATCTCGAACGTTAATTTCGTGTTGCCATGCCTCTCCAGAAAATGTTTTCCAGGCATGAGAATATTTTTCGTTGGTAATATCGACATCAACTTTCATTACTTCATTCCTCTAAATCAGATGAATACTTTAGGCATATTCAGCGAAGTGATATTTTTTTCCTAAATACAGAGCATCGAGAGCAATCATTTTTTCTTCATTTGTTGGGATAACCGCACAAATAACCGATGATTGAGAGGTTGAAATAATCCTCTCGCCAACTAAATTACTTTGGCTATTTTTATTTTCGTCTAATTGAATACCGAATACGCGCAGACGCTCAATGACCAGTCGCCGGATAAGCTGTGAGTTTTCACCAATACCACCAGTGAAAATAACAGCATCAAGATGTACCAGTGCAGCAATTTGTGCGCCGATCACTCTGGCAATACGATGTACAAAAGTATTAATAGCGAGCTGCGCGCGGGAGTCACCTTCGTGCCAGGCCTTTTCTAGAATACGCAAATCTGACGATATCCCGGAAAGGCCAAGCAGACCTGACTCTTTATTGGCCACCTGCTCAAGGTCTTCAATGGATTGCCCCGTCTGGCGGGCAAGCGATGCCATCGCACCAAAATCAATATCGCCGCACCGAGTCCCCATAATCAAGCCTTCAAGCGGCGTCATACCCATTGAAGTGTCAACGCTCTTTCCATCCTGGACGGCACAAACTGAAGCACCATTTCCTAAGTGAGCAATCACTAATCCTGAAGACTCGGCTGAAAGACCGGGAAAGCTACCCGCCTGCTGAGCGACATAGCGATAAGATATTCCGTGGAATCCGTAGCGACGCACGCCGTATTCTTCATAATAGCTGTAGGGTAAGCCATACATATAGGCTTCTGGTTTTAATGTCTGGTGGAAACTCGTATCAAATACAGCAACCTGTGGCACACCAGGGAAAAACAATCGTGACGACTCTACTCCCTGCAAATTAGCGTAATTATGCAGAGGAGCTAAAGGTGAAACTTGACGAATCAGTTCGATCACCTCATCAGTAATTAACACTGACTGTTTAAATATCCCACCGCCATGTGCAATACGGTGGCCAATATAATTAACGCTATCAATTAAATTTCTTTTTTCAAGTTCTAAAGATATTGCAGCCAGTGCATCTTCGTAGTTTTTGATCGCCCGTTTTACTGGCGATCCGTCGTTAACGCTTATAAATGCATTGGGGGTATTAATACCGTCACATATTCCTGATAAAAGAACGTCAAAATTTTGTGCATCCAGTACTGAAAATTTAACCGAAGAAGATCCACAGTTAATCGTCAATACGACAGGGTAATCATTCATATTAATTATCACTCATCTTGAATTAGTCGTTGTTAATCACATTAACTTGAAGACAATATTAAGAATTGTTAATAATCCAATTATGGTGACGAAAATATTTTCTGGTTTTCCACGATATTTTGACAGTGCCGGGACTTTACGAATGGCATACATCGGCAGCAGGCAAAGCAGTGAAGCGATAATAGGTGCGCCCATAGCTTCAATCAAATCAAGAATATTCGGATTAAAGTAAGCGACAACCCAAGTTGACCCCATGATAAAGATCATGCTGATAAAATTAAGCTTATTTCCGGATATTTTGGTTTTATCGCCTTTGCAGCTAAACTTGACGATTAAGCCGTTAAGACCTTCCAGCGTGCCTAAATAGTGCCCAAAGAAGGATTTAAAGATGGCAACCAGTGCAATAATCGACGCACTGTATTCAAGTACGGTGGCAAAGGTCGATTGCGATCCTGTCATTGATGAAAAGTGGTTAGCTAAATAGGAGAGCACCGGAATGTTCTGTGCTTTAGCTTCCGCCATATTTTGTGGTGACAGCGTAAACAGGCAGCTGAAAGCGAAGAACATCACAACGGCAACCATCAGCATGCTGGCGCGGGAGATGATTTTAGAGACTCTGTTCTCGGTGAATGTCTTACCAAATTCGCGTTCGTACTCTTCTCGTTTAGAGACCACAAAGGAAGAGACAATCGGTGAAAAGTTGAAAGAGAACACCATAATAGAAATACCCAACCACACAGTGACCAAAATACCATCATGACCAGTAAAGGATATGTCGCTGAGATTGACCTGACTGATCACTGCTGAGTTCCAGTAAGGGATCAACGAGAGCGATATCAGTACCAGGCAAGCAATGAACGGGAAGACTAAATAGCTCATCACTTTGACCATCAGATCTTTACCAAAGTAAATCACAAAGGCCATCAACAACAGTAACAGTAGAGCAACAACCCCCCGATTGAGTGGGGCTAATTGTAGCTGATTTTCCCAGAACGTCATGAATGTGTTAGTGATGGTGACACCGTAAATCCATAGCAGCGGGCAAATAGCAAAGAAGTACAAGAAGGTAATGACTACACCACCCGTTTTGCCAAAGTGTTCTTCAACTGTTTCAGTAATGTTCTCAGACGGATTGCTGCCTGACAGACACAAACGAGCCAGAGCTCGGTGGCAATAGAACGCGATGGGATAGGCCATCAGTAGCATTATCAATATAGGAATTAAGCCGCCATAGCCTGCTCGAATAGGAAAAAACAATACTCCAGCACCAATAGCGGTACCAAATAAACCGAGTGTCCAAGTCGTATCTGATTTACGCCACGTTGATGTCTCTTTTTGACTAATAATTGTTGAATCTACATTACTCATGATAATGGTCCTTAAATCGTCAGATTAAATATTCACAGAACCTATAACTTGTGATACACGAGATAAATCAATATTACCGCCAGAAATAACACTTACCGTTTTACGACCTTTAATATAACTATCGAGTTTTCCACTCAACAACGCTGCGGTTGCTAAAGCACCCGCCCCTTCAGTCACAACTTTATTTCGTTGAATAAGTGCTACCATGCTATTTTTAATATCTTCTTCACTGACCAAAATAATATCAGTGACCAGACTACTCACAATATCGAAAGTGATTTTACCAGGACAGGAGACATCACATCCATCCGCTAATGTCGGAGCAACACGATGTGATGTCAGTTCCCCTTTACGGAAGGATGCTTCCATACCATGAACATTCTCTGCTTGAACACCAATAATATTGATGGTTGGATTAATTGATTTTATAGCCAGTGCAATACCTGCAATTAAGCCACCACCACCAATAGGTACAATCACATTATCAACATCATATAAATCTTCGAGAATTTCTAAACCTATAGTCCCTTGTCCGGCAATGACTTTCTCATCATCATAAGGAGGAATAAAGATACGCCCTTCTTGCTCAACAATTTCTTTTACCTTGGCAATCGTGTCATTAAAGTTATCACCATGTAATATCACCTGAGCCGAATAGTCCATGGTCGCCATGACTTTTGATTTTGGTGCACCTTTTGGCATTACCACCAAACCATCAATGCCTAGAATTGCGCAGGATAATGAAACCCCCTGTGCATGATTGCCCGCCGAACAAGCAACAACACCTTTTCTTTTTTCTTCTTCAGTTAAAGAACTGAGTTTATTGAAGGCACCACGAATTTTAAACGATCCAGTACGCTGCATATTTTCAAATTTTAAAAAAATCTCACCTTGACAGCGTTCACTTAAATAATTAGAACGCGGCATTCCTGTTTTATAAATAAATCCAGACAGTTTTTTCTTTGCTTCCAGGATATCATTAATACTGACAGGAAGTTCATAATCGATATGCATACTAACCTCTATTTCAAAAAATATTGGGGAGAGTGGGAAATTTATTTCCCCACTGAATTTATTATTTCGCTATTAGCTGTATATTTATCTATGCAACTTTAGTTAATTTGTTAAATTTGAATTTATTTATGACCGAGTGTTTTTTTGCCAGTTCAACTAACATCGTGGAAGATTTCTTCGCTCTATAATTTTTAGACCATACCGCAGCATAGCGCGCTATGGGCAGTTCATCTTCTACAGGAAGTATATGGAATTGATCAGAACCGAAGGGTGAAATCATTTCTTTGGGAATTACAGTCAGGAATCCGGCATTCAGCACCAGGTTATATATCGTCACTACGGAATCTGTCTTAACAATACTTTCACTACTAATATTATTCTTTTGAAGGATAGTGAGAAGTCGACTGTAATATCCCATCTCGGTATGTGGTAAAACCCACTGTTCATGCTTTAAAGCGCTAAGCGTCATGATTTCACTGCACGTTCGTGTTCGGCTAGCGACCAGTACAAATTCGGACTCAAACAAAGGTTCGATGTGAAGATCCTGTAGCAGCATTTCATCACTCAATGTACCAATGGCAAAATCTAAGCGACCATCACGAATAGCAGGCAGAAAAGAGGAAAGCTGAGCTTCAAACATTGACACCTGTGCCTGTGGAAAAAGATTTTTAAACTCTTTCATCATTCCAGGTAAAAAAGTAAATCCAATTAAGGAAGGATAGCCAAAAGAAACATCGACCTCACCACTACCTGCCATACTGCTCATCTCGCTACACATATTTCTTAGCTCACGCGTGATTGATTCGGAGTGAGACAGCAGCACCTTACCGGCTTCGGTAAGCTTAACACCTGTATTTTTACGAATGATAAGCTCTAAACCAAAGTAGGACTCCATATCATTGATGATTTTACTCACCGCCGGTTGGGTAAGATTTAGCTGTTTTGCTGCAGAGCCAAATGATCCACTTCTTGCGACTTCCTGGAAAACAACCAGATGCTGTGTCTTAGGTAACGTATAGTTTTCCATAATCTCCGTAGCCAATTAATTTTCCATGCCACGATCATAGCGAATTCATATTGGCCTATTATGTGCAGTGCCTCACAAATACCAGGCTAATAATTAGCGGCGAACATTAAAAACCCATTAAATCAGATAGTTAATGTTTTTTATTTAACACTTACATGATTGAAGTCAATCTTAGTCAACATAATAAATTAAATTGATGGGAATAATAAAAATTGATTATTGGGCTATAGTCCAGGGTGGCGATATTATTTGTAATAATATTGTTGATAATATTAACTAATAATAAACTAAGCTCCTGACAGATAATATATCCTAAATAATT
>Ga0308165_1005211_pt1 | contig 12245 bp, 8 predicted proteins | sample PhyWR2_FD_201032 | JGI IMG/M metagenome (GOLD analysis project Ga0308165, IMG submission 201032) | Phyllosphere microbial communities from UC Gill Tract Community Farm, Albany, California, United States - DLSLW.R2 | ecosystem: Host-associated > Plants > Phyllosphere > Unclassified | place: USA... | reverse complement strand
CCTTACCGCCTGTGCAGGTGTAGCACATCCGGTAGTGGCTCTCCGTGCGATACTGATTGGTGTAGTGATCGAAATGGCTTCGCTGTTCCAGTACCTGCCCACTTCCTCCACAGGTGGTGCAGCTCACGCGACCAGAACCATAGCACCAGGAGCAGTTGACCTGTCCGCGTCCATTGCAGCTAGTGCAGTTTTCAATTAAACAGAGGCGCGTTGGGTGGGAATAGATTTCTTGTTCTTTTTCAAGAGCCCCGTAAGGCTGGGAAAGGACCAGCGCGTGAGCTTCACGCAGTGTTTCTGCCCGGGACAAGACCGCGCTGGTTTCCGCCTGGAGAGCCTCGTTGTACTGGAAATTACCCGTAAAAATCCGCGTGCCGCTCCCGGGGCTGACTCTCCCCACCTGAGTATATTCTGTAGCCTTAATACGAAAATCGAGACTTAAGTTAATCTGGTAGTCAAAATCGATTTTTTCGACCAGGTCCAGTTCAAGATTATCTGGCTGTAGCCTCGTAGAGCGTTCCACGAAGTTTTGGATGGTGGTAGAGCACGTATCCAGCCACGCGTCTTTCATCTTCATTCCCTAAATTGAGATTTGTTTCGGCAGAATGATATGGCTTTGCCTACGTCAGGCAACTACTAATAAACGGAGTTGGGGGCATTAAGCATGACGCATCTTGCATATATATAACGAAATGAGTGGAAATCGAACTGAATTAACGCCTCGCGTAAAGCCAATAATTAATTCATTTTTATTAAATGTCATCCCACGCCTGAAAGGCCTAAAAAAACTCATAACCTCAATTTTTTAAAGGTTGCTGATCGACTGAAGCCGGAGCCAGCGCTCTTAGCCTCAGCGCATTTTCGATTTAAACCTCCACCCGCTCAAGGATCCTTCCCAGATATTCCCCAAGCTGATGTTTATGCAAATAAGCCTTAACCTCCTGCGCCCAGTATTCTCCGTCGCCAAGCAGGGCGCGACTATGGGTTGAAGCATAGAGATAGCGGGTATCATAGAGATTAATCAGCGTCTGATTTATCCCCTCAACGTTGCATGCGGGGTTTTTACGTTGCTGTAGCGCCAGCGCACGGACAATACGCTCCTGATGCTGCGGATCGGAGGGAAACTCTCTCTCATGCAGTTCACTGAGCACCAAAAACTGCGGTGGGATCCCCTCTGCAATGGCCGCCTGCAGACGATAATGACCGTCAAGGATCACAAAAGACGCCAGCCCGGCAATGTGCCGGACCAACACCGGCGGCAGTGCGCCTTCACGGCATTTTTTACGCCACCATTTCAGCCGCCCCGCATCGGTGTTTATCGGGTAACGTCCCAACAGCAAATTACCGCCCCACCACCAGTCCACGTGCCTGACTTTTTGCGGATCCGCTAAATCAGGGAAGTCCTCGCCATAGAGCACCCAGTCGCAGCCCATATTTCCGGCGCTGGCGGGGGAATCAAAACGCCAGTCTGCGATGGGTACAGAGGGTTGCGCGGTGCGACTTACCGGTGCCATAGGCCTTAACAGCCAACGGCCCGCAGTCAGCAATGGCACTGGCGAATCCATCAGCCGCCGGGCAAAGTAGCGACACCATTCGCCTGTCCATGCTTGCGCGCCCTGCGCTTTAACCGACTCCACATCTGCCGAGGTCACTGACGGTAATAGCGCCTGCTGACCGGGATGATCGGCGTTAAAGACCAGCCAGACACCGGAATGATCTTTCAATACTGTGGCCCAGAACAGCGTCTCGCCCTGAAACTGCAATGCCATGCGCCCATGGTGGCCGCTGAGCATCTCCATGGCATAACCAGGATGCTGCTCAGCCCGGACCGTCAGCTCCAGCCCCTGCCAGCGATTGTTCCGATCCAGTAAATCTTTCCACCAGTATTGCGTCATTTTTCCTTCCCTTTGAGCGGCTTGCAGAGCATTAAAATATAGGTGATGGGAATGGCAGAGTAAATTTGGTCACCTGATTAAAGGCGTTGGAGTCCGCCCTTCAACTGCCAATACATCACAAATTCACCAAATACATAGATTCACCGTTTACATCACCATTCATTTATTGTGTGATCCTGTTACAGGTTTCGGTAGTTAGCTACCTCACCCACCGTAACAGGATTTGATTGATGGATTTTTACCAGGCTGACCCTACGCTGGAGAACTACTGGCGCGGGGTGATTCTTTTTGGAAGGAACGTCGCATCTTACAAGTTCGCGCTTGCCCATGCCCTGTATGAGATTGATAAGACAGGCAGCGACATCATCACCCTCGACGAACTCGCCGTGCCGTTCAGCCGCCATCTTTGCGAACACCTGAAACACGCCCCGAAGCAGATCACCTCGAGCCGCAGCCAGTTTCTGGATACCTGCGTGCAGTTCAATAACGGTGAGATTTCACATAACCAGCTGATTGAAACCACGGTACGGCGTGGTTTTGCCAACGTGATTGACGCCTTCCACAATGTGAATGGCGGCGAGATCGAGAAACGTTTTTTCATTGATGAGCGAAAGACCCATAACGGCATCCGCCTGACGGATAACTTCTTACATCTGGGCGAACGCCAGCAGTATCAGAACCTGGCTTTTGAAACCACTGCGCGATGGAACCTTGTCGAACAGGCCTGGGCGATGGGCGTGTCCCGCAATCTTGTTGGCGTTGAGTTCGACGAGGATAACCAGTTGCTGTTCAGTCATGTGAACGCGCGCCGGGTGAATATCACCAGCTGTCGCGACAGTTTAAATGGCTACCAGAAAGGACGCTGCTTCTACTGTTTCAAACCCATCAGCCTGACCCCGGGCGATCCTGACCTGGCCGACGTTGACCACTTTATTCCCTGGGCGGCACGCGATGAGGTTGCCAATATCAACGGCGTGTGGAATCTGGTGCTGGCCTGCAAATGTTGTAATCGTGGTTCTGAAGGAAAGTTTGCGCGCCTGCCTGGACGCACACTCCTGCAACGGTTAAATGCCCGCAACGAGTACTTTATTCAGAGCAAACTTCCGCTGCATGAAACCATTGTCCAGCAGACCGGTAACCAGCCCGCCGTGCGTAAAAACTTTCTTGAAAATAACTGGAACGCTGCCAAAGTGAGGCTGTTCCATATCTGGGAACCGAAAGCCGAAGGCGAGGCCACATTCTAATGACGCTCAAATACTATCAGGACAATGCGCAGACCTTCTTCGACGGAACGGTGAATGTCGATATGTCCTCACTGTATGAAACTTTTACTCGACACCTTGCGCCTGGCGCGAGGGTGCTGGATGCGGGGTGTGGATCCGGGCGCGATGCGAAGGCGTTTCTGGAGATGGGGTATCAGTTGGAAGCGTTTGATGCGTCCTCTGCAATGGTTGAACTGGCGCGGGAGCATTCCGGGTTGCCGGTTCAGGTGAAGACCTTTGCGGATGTTGAGTGGAAGGAAGAGTTTGATGGGATTTGGTGCTGTGCTTCGCTATTGCATGTTCCGGCTGCGGAATTGTTGGAAGTGATGCGGAGGTTGGCGGATGCGCTGAAACCGGGCGGGGTTTGGTATGTGTCGTTTAAGTATGGGGATGGGGAACGGGAAGTGGATGGAAGGCGGTTTACGGATATGGATGAGGTGAAGCTACATGTGTTGATGCAAGACGTAGCGGGAATCAAGATAACTGAGCTGCGGTTGACTAGGGATAATCGTCCGGGAAGGGATGAGATTTGGTTAAATAGTGTGTTAAGAAAGCGATAAAGACCATATTCAATACTATTTTAATCATTACCAAAAACACTTCAGTTGGAGGCAAACGGCTCCCTTCTCTTGTCGATTGCGTTATAATTGCCGCCAATTACTGCTCTTCGTCATATGTCAGTGACCTGGCGAGAAGTGGACAGCTAAGAGAACCTTATGACAACCGAAACCGCACCTGAAAAAATTTCTCTCGACGAACTGAAAAGCTGGCTCTGGGGCAGCGCCAACATCATGCGTGGTACCGTCGACAGCAGTGACTTCAAAAACTACATTTTTGGCCTGATCTTCCTCAAACGCCTCTCTGATGTCTTTGATGAGCGTGTTGCTGCCATCATGAAAGACGAAAAATGTTCAGAAACGTTAGCGATGGCGCTTATCAAAGAAGATAACCCTGAGCAGTTTGTTCCCGAACAAGCACGTTGGTCGAATCTCGTTAAGAAAACTGAAAACGTAGGCGAAAGCATCGACGAAGCCTTTGCAGAAATAGAACGTCAGAATCCGTCACTCGAGAAGGTACTGACTGCCATTCAGTTCGGCGACAAAGACAAACTCAGCAACGAACTACTGATGCGTTTATTACGCCACTTTAACCGGCATAAACTGGGCAATAAAAATCTTTATAAAGCTGATTTGCTGGGCGATGCCTATGAATACCTGATCGGTATGTTTGCTGACGATGCGGGTAAAAAAGGCGGAGAGTTCTACACTCCACATGGTGTGGTAGAGCTGATTGTAAAACTGATTGACCCTAAACCTGGCCACGAGATCTATGATCCAACCTGTGGCTGTGGCGGCATGCTGGTCGAAGCCGCAAACTACATTCGGGATACCTATCCTGATGATGGCGTCGTAATGGGTAAACCCAACTGTAAGCTCTACGGTCAGGAAAAGAACCTTGGAACCTGGGCGATCGCCAAATTGAATATGTTCCTGCACAACCTGGATGGTGATATCAGGCGTGGAGATACGCTGGTCAATCCACAGCATCTTGATAGCAACAATGGCGTAATGCCATTTGATCGCGTCATTGCTAATCCGCCGTTTTCCAGCAAAGAGTGGTGGGAACCGCTGGAGCTTAACAAAGAAACTAAAGTCGATAAGAACGGCAAAGAAATCGAAATTGCCCCCAAATACGCAACCGAACTGAAGGATCCTTTTGGTCGCTTCGGGTTAGGTGTCGCGCCCCGGACGAAGGCTGACCTTGCCTTTGTGCAGCATATGATCACATCCACTCGTGAAGATGGGCGTATTGGCGTGGTCGTCCCGCACGGTGTACTTTTCCGTGAAGGGGAAGAAGGTAAAATCCGTCAGGGCCTCCTGGTGGGTAAAGATGACTTCAAAGGTGATTTAATTGAGGCCGTTATTGGTCTACCTCCGTCGCTCTTTTTTAACACCGGGATCTCCGCAGCGATTATTCTGATTAACAAAGCAAAACCTGCTGCGCTTAAAGATAAAGTGATCTTTATTGACGCTTCCTCTGATTATGAAGATGGTAAAAATATGAACTATCTTCGTGAGAACGATATCAAACGTATCGTTTCCGAGTTCAATAAAGCCAAGCAGACAATGATTGACGCAGGAGATCAGACAAAAATTTCTTTGGCTGAATTACTCAAAAGCATTGAGATTGAACAATACTTGCGCGTTGTAGAAATAAATCAAATTATCGCAAATGGTTATAACTTAAACATAAGCCGTTATATTGATAAATCAAAAGGTGAATCTATTATTGATGTAGAGGATGTACTACTACGTTTAAAAAAACTGGATGACAAAGCCGTAATAAATGATAAATATCTAATGTCACGCCTAGCTAGTATTGGGATTGAGGTGAATTCTGATGAATAAACCTTCTAATTGGTTATCAGGTGAATTTGGGGACTATGTAACTATTAAGTCTCAAAAGTTTGATCCAAAAAAACAAGCGGTTGAAAAAAAATGCATTGAGCTGGAGCACATAGAACAAGAAACAGGTAGAATTCTTGGAAACACAACGACACTACTCAGCAAAAGTACAAAAAATATCTTTGCAAAAGGAGATATTCTTTTTGGTAAGCTACGTCCATATTTAAAAAAATTTGCAAAAGCTCCCTTCTCTGGGGTTTGCAGCTCAGAAATCTGGGTGTTAACACCTAAAGAAAAATTAAACCGAAATTTTCTTTTTTATATAATCCAAAGTGATAGCTTTATAGAAGAAGCGAATAAGTCTTGTGGGACTAAAATGCCTAGAGCAGACTGGGGAGTAGTTGCAAAATATAAAATCAACTTACCTCCAATTTCTGAACAGGTCAAAATTGCTGATATCCTGTCCCTAGTCGATGAAAAATTAGATATCATTGAAGATAAAATAATAGAAACACGTAATCTTAAAAATGGGTTAATTCAAAAATTATTTTTTTCAGACTATATGAAACCCGAAAAGTTGGGTGGTTTACTTATAGAAAAACCGGCCTATGGTGCAAACGCATCAGCTTGCGAATATGCCGAAGGAAAAACTCGCTATGTTCGGATTACCGACATCAATGATCGTGGTAGATTATTAGATTCAAAAGTGTCATTGAACTTAGCTGATTGCAATGATTATTTACTGCATGACGGTGATATCATCATAGCTCGCTCAGGAAATACTGTCGGGAAATCATATTTGTATAAAGTCAACGATGGAATTTGTGCATACGCTGGCTACTTGATTCGATTCAGGACAGATGTTAAAAAACTGTTGCCACGGTATTTATCTCAGTTTTTAATGACTGAATGCTATTGGAATTGGATTAAAAACAATATTAAGGTAGGAGCACAACCCAATATAAATGCTCAGCAATATCAATCTTTAGAAATCCCTATTTGTCCAATATCTGATCAAGAAAATATCATTAATATACTTGAGGCTATTGACTCTAAAATTGATCTACTAGAACAACAAAAATCCGAAACTCAGCTCCTAAAAAAAGGCATGATGCAAAAATTACTCACAGGAGAATGGCGGGTACCGTTGGATTGTGACAATGCAGAGGCTGCATAATGAGAAGATACCGTTTTCAGGCATCTTTTACACAATATAAATGAAGGAAATGGCTATGTCAGGCAAGACTGCAACATCTTTCCCTGAATTGGATGGCGTTGAACGTCCAGCGATTGAGTGGCTAAAGAAGCTCGGCTATACCCATATCAATGGATGTCAGGTTGAACAAACGGTGCGGACCGAGCCCCTTATCCTGGAAGAAGTTCTTCTTGAAAGATTGTATGCACTCAACCCCTGGCTGGCAGAAGTCCCCGGTGCTGCTTCTCGAGCAATGAAACAACTGCGTGATATATGGTTTGAACATAACAGCGATCTGATGCTGGCAAACCATGCTTTCTGGGAAAACGTGCTGTTTCAGTCCAACCTGCAAGAGAAAGATAAAGAAGGGCGCAAGCGTAGCGTCCGATTTATTGACCAGTTCGGTGCAGCCCATAACCGTTTCCACGTCGTCAATCAGTATGTTGGTAAAAATAATGATGCAGCACCTTTTAAACCAGACCTTTTGCTGTTCATTAACGGGATACCACTTGCACTGATCGAATGTAAAGCCAGCAACGTCAAACTGAGCAAGGGTATCGCACAGATTGACGGTTACCAGAATTCATTCCCACATCATTTCGCATTTAACATGGTGTGTGGGGCAATCAATCGCAGCCAGGCAAAATACGGCGCGCTTTATGCTCCAGAGCAGTTTTACCTTAACTGGAAATTTGATCCTAAAAGACCTGATGAGCACGCCATTCTAAATGAAATTAAAGAGTTACTAGGTAAAGAGCCCACAGCCCAGGACACTTTGCTGTGGGCATTATTCGAACCTTCTCGTTTTGTTCGTTTTGTTTGCTTCTACCCTCTCTTTGAAGTCGAAGATGGTCAAATGATCAAAAAACTGCCTCGCTATCAACAGTGGCGGGCCGTTGAGAAATCCTTGCTCCGTCTACAGGGGAATGATCCAGCCTTGCCGGGTAAAACACAGGGAGGCGTGATCTGGCATACCCAGGGAAGCGGGAAATCGCTGACCATGGCACTACTGGCACGTTTGATGCGCGCAGAAATATCCAATTTTGAAAATCCTAGCATTCTGGTATTAACGGATCGCACCGATCTGGACCGTCAGATCCATAACACCTTTACCAATGTGGGGCTCAGGGCGTCAAAAGCTGATTCAGTCACCGGCCTTGAAGCGATGTTAAGCAATGATTACGGCGCGATCTTCACCTCAACGGTTCAGAAGTTTCAGGAAAGCGATGGTAAACAGATCCAGGCAGCAAAAGACTCTGAAAATAATGAGGATACGGATGAGGAACAGTCCTCAAAGAGCCGCGTCAGACGTGTTTTAAAACGTCTGGAAAACGGCAAAGATGAATGCTGGATAATCAAAGAAAACAATCTTAACTTCGGTCTGAATAACGCCAGTAGCGAGCCCCTGAAAGCAAAATGGCAAAAAGTCAGCGAAGAAAAAGTGGATTTCCGGGTTCTCAGTACTAAAGCAAACTTCTTTGTTATGGTTGATGAAGCACATCGTAGCCAATACGGTTTTCTCGCGGCCTTTATGCGCGCATCACTCCCCAATGCGAAGTTCATTGCTTTTACCGGTACGCCTCTGTTCAAAGAAGACAAAAACACCCTTGGCGAATTTGGCGGCAAAGAATACATCGATATTTATCGCCTTGATGAGGCGGTGGCAGATGGCGCAACGTTACCCATCAAATACCAAGAAGGTATGGCCGAATGGGCCAGTGATGGCAATCTGAAAGAGGCGTTTGAAACTGAGTTTGGTCAGGAACCTCTGGCACGCAAGAAAAAACTGAAGCAACAGCTGCTGAAAAAGCGCCGGGGGGCCATCAGTCGCATTGAACAGAACGCGAAGCATTTGATTGAGCACTTTCTTACCAGCGTAAAACCCCGAAAATTTAAGGCGATACTTGTCTGTGATGGCCGGGATATGGCGGTTCGCTACAAAGATGTTATCGATGGTCTGATGGCAGAACGCAAGGCACAAAATTTACCCACATTCGACAGTAAGGTCGTTATTTCTCTGGGTAGTATGACGGATAACCGTACTGGAGCAAGCGAGCAGCAAGCCCATAATGCCACTGGTGCACAAGGGGTTCTGGAGACGATAGAGGAGCGAGTAAAGCGCGAGGCTAAAGAAGGGAAAACTCCGGTTGCCGTTCTGAGCGATGATATCCCCACTCTGGTCAATACCGAATTCAAACTGCCTTATGGTCACGAAGCAGAGAACAAACCTGATGGACAAGCCAGGATCAATAACATTGGTTTGATCATCGTTTCCGATATGCTGCTCACTGGATGGGATGCGCCGATTGTCAGTACCCTCTATCTTGATAAGCCGCTGAAAGAACATACCTTACTTCAGGCTATTGCCCGAGTGAACCGTACCCGCAAGGGGAAAAAGGCGGGTTATATCGTCGATTACTACGGTGTTGTTGAAAATCTGGATGAAGCGCTCAAAATTTATGGTGGCGATGTTCTACCTGAACAAGTCTGGACAGATGTAGAATCTGAGCTGCCAAAGCTTAAAGCCGCGCTGAGCAAAGTAGAAGATATTCTGCCGAAAAAACACAATCTGCTTAAGCACCCGGAGCCCTTTAAAGAAGATGCCGACCTGTTTTTAGATCCTGATGTACGGCTTGATATCGTGGAAGATTTCCTCGTTGCTCTTGCGGAGTTTAATGGTCGTTTAGATATTGTATTACCCGATGAGCGTGCGGCCCCGTTTAAACCTTATTTTAAGGTATTCAATGAAATTAAACTGCAGTTGCTGAATAAAATGCCGGAAAGTGCGGATAAGGTACGCATCACCGCTTCAGAATCAGAGCTGCTCAAGGGAATGCTGGACGAACATATTGAATCAAGTGAAGTCAAAAGCCTGCTGGGACGCGAAGTCTCTATCCTTGATGCTGCCGATATGGATCTTCTGCGTAAGCAAAAAAGTATAGGCAGCGCAGCGCTGGTGATGAAGAATAAACTTAAACACACGATCAGAACCGGTAAAGGCAAAGATCCGGCGTTCTTCGGCGATCTTGAAGAAGAGCTCGCAAGACTGATACAAGAAGAGCGGGAAGGTCGGATCGAACAGGCTTTGTTTCTGGAACAGCTGGAATTGTTCGCACAGCGTGTCAGAGACAAAGATGCGAAGCCCAGCGAAATGGGGCTGAGTACCGCAACTGAGCGAGCTACGTTCAATTATCTGATAAAACAGGTTGCTCAAGCAGAAGCCCTGGCGTGGACGAAAGGATTATTCAATCATCCAGATATTGCAGCTGTCATGCGCTCTCCTATCTGGAAGAAACAAAGTGACATCCACAATGAGATCAAGAAAACGATACGTACAATTTTACGCGGTCTGGGGGGGTGGGACATGACCGTTGCACGTCAGCACACCAATGAGATATTCCAAATAATGCTGAACAACTGACAGTTGAGTCATTAACAATGCCCATTTTTCAATACGGCACCACTGCTATCGAGTGGGAGTTCAGGGTCGACTCAAGGCTCGCTCATCACTACGTGACCGTGGAACGTGGCCATAAGGTACTCCTTCGAGGACCGGATGTGTCGTTGCAGGAACAGCAAGAGTTGATACGCTATCGCGCCCGATGGATCAAGCAACGTATGGCTGAGGTCAACCGGCCATTGAAAGACGAGATCGTGACGGGTAGTCGCTTACCTTACCGGGGTAAAACGTTCTATTGTGAAGTCATTCCTTCGCCTGAACTCACTGTACCCAAAATTACATTCAACCAAAGTCGGTTCAAGGTGTTTTCACCCGAGGGCCATTCTGTAAGCCGTCACCTTTTTAAACCTGCACTGGACGGTTTTTACAGGCAGAAAGCAAAAGAGAAGCTGCATACGAGGATCCTTCACTGGCAACGAGAAACAGGTCTAACCGCAACGACGTGGAGAATTAAGCACTTCGATTCGCGATGGGCAAACTGCACGGAAAACAACGTACTTGAATTCCATCCCCGTTGTATGGAGTTTTCAAATCGCGTAATGGATTACATCATTATCCATGAGCTGTGCCATACCGTTGAGAAAAACCACGACAAACCATTCTGGTCACTCATAAAGAAATATTGCCCAGAATGGAAAGAGCTCCATGCTCAGGTTGAACACCCCGAGATGCAACTATAATCTTAAACTGAGCTATGCTCATTTAAATAGTTAAAAGTTAAAATAATTAAAATCGATGATTTATTAATTAAATTGGAAATCATTAATACCAAATCACCAATAAATTAAGTGCGCCCACATCATGCTGGTAAATAAGTCCTTTTCAAGGGAACCAGTAATTTGGTCTTAATATCCACCTGCTCATAATTCTCCACAAGAGCACGAACCAAATCGTCAAGTGTCCAAAGTGTTAAAGGAATCGTTGAACGATCAGCCTCGTAGCGTGCATCTTTGCTAAAGCCCCCAGTGCTGACATACAGCCCACGATCGTCTTTATGCCGACCACCGATAAAACTTCGGATCTGCTGGCTACTCATTTGTTCACGGCGATGCTTCACTTCAACAATGATACGCGGATTTTCAAAACCAAATCCATCCGGAGACGCAATAATATCTTTCCCACGGTCAGCCCCTGCCGGTGATACTTGAGTTTTGTACCCCATACTTCTTAGCACACCAGCAACTAGATTCTGCATTTCATCCCAATCTAGCCGGTTTATACTATCTTTAATACCTTCGAAGGCCAGGATTTCCATATCACGCAAAGGGCTGGAAATAATCTCGTCATCATCAAAAGATGATGCAGGTTGTGCCGCAGCAGGGATATTTACCTTTTCCTCTTGTAATAACTCTGCAACGGCGTAATCAGGTAGTTGGAAAACAGTTAATGTCGAACCCAGAGTATTTTTCGTCGCTGTACTCAGATTGTCGCGATCAATCTCCAGAGCATTCCATTTAACTTGCCGGGCAATACCCATGCCATCTTCAAGCCATTCGTGATGGAATTCAAAATCAGAAATAATTTTGCCTAGCAGGTAGGTTCGATTTGCTGGTGAATAGGTGATAACCCATTCACCTTTTTGAATTTCATTCACAAAGCGCCAAATCTGAGAGGTACCGGAACGCGCTGAACCAAGTTTAATCTGGGGTTCCAATTCCTGATACATATTCAGCAATTGAGAGCGAGAGAGGCCTGGTTTTACATGTGGAGCAAAGTTTGACCAACCAATCGCAACGACCTGTTTATCACGGAAGTCATCATAGAGTTTTCCACCATCACCACGAATCATCCACATTTTGCTAGCCATGTTTTCCCTTTATCAGGAGATAGTTAAAAACTATTTAAGACAATACATTATACTGTTATGAGAGCAATCTAACGTTGCAAAAAATAGATTTCAGACACAAAAAAAGCCGCCCTTAAGCGACTTAATTTTGCATCTTTTGGTGCCGAAGGCCGGACTCGAACCGGCACGTATTTCTACGGTTGATTTTGAATCAACTGCGTCTACCGATTTCGCCACTTCGGCAC